>JAABUS010004514.1_pt1 | contig 19903 bp, 11 predicted proteins | sample 5560161 | NCBI WGS metagenome assembly JAABUS01 (sample SAMN10711885, study PRJNA513376) | rock metagenome | isolation source: Antarctica rocks | place: Antarctica: Victoria Land, Trio Nunatak nord | collected 2016-01-04 | reverse complement strand
CGGGAGTTGGGGGGGGGGGTGGTAGGGGTGAGGGTGTGGAGTTTGGGATGGGGTTAGGTGGTTGCTATGGGATTGATGGGGAGGATGGCGGCGCGGGAGGAGGTTCGGGGAGCCTTGGTGCGATTACTTACTATTCACACGGGAGATCTAGAGTCGAGCAGCGTAGGAGTCGGTCCTCTGTTACAATTGAAGACGACCTCCTGACCTATGGAAATCCTTAGGTAGTGGTTTATCAGCGTTCCCACTGGCTATACGATAAAAATGTCTTACTGTTTCCGATACTTGACCCTAACGGGCAAACGATACAGGATCCGTCTCCGGCACCACGTGCCCTCCGTGGTCATCGCCTGACCCGGAATACAAGTGTACTCCCAGGGGGGTTCCAACTACAATCTCGGTACACTTGAATCCTGACTCCGCCATCGAAACCTTTCCCGGGCCACGAACGACTCATACCCCATTCATGCACAAATCAAGCAACTCATCTACCAATCCAGAGGCTCATCATCACAGACCCCCTATCATACACCGCCTCCGCCATCCCCAACCCCACTTCCCCTGTCTCTCCATCACCAGAAATCCAAGATCCGGCAGAGCCGGTCATCACAGCAGCCTGCACAAACCATGCCAAGAGTCTCTGCGCACATCTTAGTGAGAACGAGAACTTAGGAGAATCTTTTGGAGCGCTGGAACCGATGGTTTTCGTTCTGTGATACGGTCTCAACAATCGTTGGGTTGGTAAAGCAAAGAGCGAATGAATTTGGTGCTTCGGTAGAAGTGGATCGGGGGCTTTGATGAGTCGTGGGGAGGGGATGGACAGACTGCGGTTTGAGGCGATGAATAGTATGTGTTTGCGGGTGTTTCGAATTGGGTTCTCGAGATTGAAGGATTGGTTGAGAGTCTGATGGAGTTTACGTAGTGTAGCAATAGGTCAATTGGTGTAGGGATAGGTGATCGGGTGTGTACAATGAGGGACTCCCTATTATCATTGGGTGGGTGGGAAGGGGGTAACATCTGGGAAGGGGTGATAGATTGTGGTGGGTCAGATTCTAGTGTATGAAGGGAAAGTTTGAAGGTTTAGATGTTTACAAATATATAGATAAATAGATACATACTCCATGTATGCTGATGGATCTACCATAGATAATCTCTAAACCTTATTCCCGCCTCGCCTTTCTCTGAACCGAGCGGACAGAGGTATGCTTGGAGGGTTATGATACATAAATATAGGTACCAGGATAGAAATTCGTACAGTTGTCTTGAGACATGGTTCTAGATAATACAAACCTAGCGGTCGTATTGTATAATCCCGCCCCTTCGACAGAGGGACGGTTCTGTAGACGTGGCGGCATTAATCATTAAGTTGATTGGATTGGGTGTCGTGGTGGTGGTAACAATTTTGACAAGGAGGACGGCAGATACTCTGGGTTTGTGGTATTCCGTCAGGGCGTTCTCACCGGCGGGGAAGGAAACAAGCTGTAAGAGATCCTGTTCTTCGTGGCCGTAGTTGCGCGCCTCATCCTCTGCGCGTGTGTTGGTCCCGTTGTTTGGGTCACAGCGGCAGATTGGCTCCTCTCATGATGGCTGACTGACGGTAAGATAACCACCTGCTCATCCTCGTGCTCTTCCTGCTCATCAAAACTTCCAAAGCTCGCCGCCTTCTGTAGCATTGATTGGCGAGCGACCTCTTTCGCCAAGCTCTGGCTTGTCTTCTGACGCAATGTTAGATTCGGGGTTTGTTGCAGGTCAACGAAGCTATCCGAGGTCTTAAGCGTGGCTGCGGGCTCGAAAATTTGTTCTTGAGGGAGGTTAAGGACATCGCGGCTCGATTTACTGTGGACCAGGTCGGGCAGACTGGTCATCGAGTCGGTGCTGCGAGGGTAGCGGAGAGATGACGACCGAGAGATCATGAAGCTCTCGTGGGAGTTGCACTTGCTGATTGGTGAGCGGCTGCTTCGGGGGGAGTCATCTCGGCTGCTAGGAGGGTCGAAGCGGAGGGTGTTGAGAGGGAGAGGCTCTTCGTGGTAGTGTTTGTTGAAGATGTTTTCATATGCTTCCTCGTGAAGGATGGAATAGCTATCTTTGTAGACGAGCAACGGTGGGCTGAAGGTAAAGTTGGCGGATGCTCGTGCTGAGCTCTTCGACGGTGGGCCATAAGGCCGTGGCGATGGGAGAGGGCAGGATGGTGTGGCGGGCCAAGCTATACTGGACAACGATGAGGACTTGGCTGAGTCGGCTGAGCAGAGAGAAGGCACCGAGGTCTCAAGTCGGGGCAGGTGGTGTGTAAATATCTCCTCTGGCGACGGGGTCTTGTAGCAATTATGATAGCCCTCAGTAATGGAGCCAGCACCACTGGTGGTAACGTCTTCGGGGTCCTGGGTATCTTTGACTGAAACGCGATCCCACTCGAAGTCGCAGTCGGCTTCAGCCGCGTGTTCATAACAGTAATCGATGTCATCCTCCCAGCAAGCATCGAAGCCTTGAGTTTTATATGATACGCGTTTCGAGAACCGAGGTCGGAGGGGGACATCATCGTCCGGCTCACCCACCAGGGGTGGCAGCATGATCTCGCTCTGACTAAGGCATTCCTCTGATTGCGAATACTTAGAACCCGAATCTCTGGCCTTTGCTTTTCGGGGTGACCGAGACCAGCCTTGGGAGATGGGCTTGGTGCTCGGGAATGACATCGCATGACGGAGACCAGAGCTAGACGTTGATGGTCGAGACGGACTGGTGGCTGTCCCCTTTTCATCATCGTCCTCCTCCGGTACATCAGGCAGCTCTGGTCGAGGGACACGGAAGGGAGGTGACTTTAAAGTGAAAGCGCTGTTGTCTGGGGTCGTAACTGCATGCGGTGCGAAAGAGTCATCAGCATCCGTCGCCAGTAGCCGATCCGGGGAGCACATCGGGGCGGAAGGAGCTGGTGCCGTTTGATCAAGTTCTTCCACTGGTTCCTCGTGGTGATGGGTAAAGAAATCCGGTACAGCTGCTCGAGATGAACGTCGAGGAGGTGGTACGATGGGGGATGTTGTAGAGCGACCTCGGTAGAATTGAGGCCTGGGCTGGGGAAAGTAGTCTGCCGACTGTGAATATTGATGGCTTGGAATACGTGCAGGTTCTTCTTGCTTGGGCCTGAGGGGGCTCAAAGGGGGTGTAAGAAGGGTAGTCAAGGTCGGTGATGTGGGTTCTGAATGAAGCGCTCTGGACTGCAGGCACTCGGCCTTGATTCCTTGCAGTTCTCGACGTGGTGCCTGAGAGGCGCGTATCGCGGAGAACTCGCTGATAAGGTCGTGGTGACTCGCTCTGCTCATTTGTTGAAAGTGACGTGAGTGGGTGTGCGTGAGGTGCTGGAAGTTGTATGGCTCGGAAATCTCACGTCTGATACCTAATGCGAAGACTCGATCAGCGATGATCAATGGGTAAATACGGTTTGGTCAAGCTTACTGTTACCGGTTGATTGGTCTCTGTTGTGCCTCGCAGTGCCACGAGTCCATGTCTCATTCGAATCCTCCACCCACTCCATTGTCCGCAGGTTGAATCTGCTATTTTGGCGCCTCATGAATCTCGAGCCTTTCGCTCGCAGGTTCTTAGCTATAGACTCGGGTCGATCGTTCTGCGAATGAAAGCTCCCGGAAATGGACGCTCCATCGACGGAGAAGCGTGACATGGACATGTCAATTGAAGCCGTGGGTGAGAGCTTCGTGCCAAAGCTTTTGAGCGTCGGGACTGCAGTGCCACTCTTCGACTTATAGTCGAGCAGTGTGACCCGCTTGGGGCTCTCTGGAACGTCCACGTTTCGTCGAGGTAGCGGCCTGACAGCAGTCACCGGCCAGGCGTTTTCCCGGTGGATTTTGTCTTTGTACAGGCGTGGGACGTCCCAGAAAGAATCATCGGACGGTGGGAAGGAGGGAGTGTGGTGATGAAAAGAGGACATGGCGATGGAGGAGGTTTTCTTCCAAACCTTTGGGAGATTTGTCGAATCGGCGGGCTTCCCTGGCGTGCCTGGCACCGCAGTAGGATAAGGCAGGACACCCTGGGAGGGTGCTGGAACACGGCCAGCAGTGGTATGGAGAAAGTTGGGGTTCTGCAGTCCGGCCGCGGTCGCAGAGCGGTTAGTGCAAGGATGTCCCAGGATCGCGGGATTGAATGGCAGCAACTAGTAGCTACGCTATGTTGGCACGAGGCAAAAACGAGTCCGGCTGCTGGGAGGTGGGCCTGGTGGCTGCTAAGGGGCTTTGGCTAGCAACGACTGTGTGTTTAAGCACTCTAACGGTCGCGCTAGGAGACTGCTAAGCTGCCCCCCGGTTGAGTGGGCGATCGTCGGCGCTGAGGATGATAGCGAACTGTGCCGTCAGTGAGGAAAGGTTCGAGTAAACAAAGGCGGCATTAAGAGAACGAGTGGAGGGGCTGTAGACATCCAAAACACAATGAAGTCTCGGAGGGAATGGAAGGATGAGGGAGCTAGGAATAAGGTCGCCATCATTCTCGCGACAGCAGGATCAATAAAACGTGGAGGGAGGTGATAGCGACAAGGGATGTTTGCAGTTGACCAAACAGAGGGCTCTCGAGCGTCCATGGGTCCCTGACTTGGCAGTGACATCCCTTGCCATGCTCAGAAGCCTGAGGCCTCCGAGGAGTGAAGAAGCTCAAGCGAGGAAGACGCGGGCGCGGAAGACGGAAAGCGACAGGGGAAGGGAAACGACAGAAAGGATTGTGATGAGAGCTAACTGCTTGCAGAATGGAATCGCAACACCGCCCGCTGCTCCAGCCGTCTTTCTCTAGCAAAAGCGCGAGAAAATGCAGGCGAAAATTGCGAGCTTACCTGCTGCTGATTGGACCAATGGAAAATGTGCGAAGGATTCCTGTTGCTTTTGCCTTTCGTTGGTCGAAAGGCTTGCTGTCGTGCGGTTTCCCTCGATCCTGACTGGCAAGTCCCTGGCTATTACTGCCGCCGGCAAGTGGAAGGATATATGCGGGGTTCAAGGGCCCCTTGAATGGCCAGTTCGGTGCGGAGAGTGTCCGGGGATCATCAGAGTACGCGGTTGGCTTCGACGGAACACGGAGAGTTGGAGGAAGTTGGGAAGTTTGGGATGAGGCTCCCTATTTTATTTCGATGTCTTGGAGGCCTAATCATGTCCCTTTGCCTCTGGGCCTAAGATGCGCGCATAGTTCGTATAGTGTACCGGATAGGGTCCTGGCTCTCATCGTGCATTCTCGTCCGTGCATCCCAATCGAGGCGCATGATTATCGCACCTTCGCAGGCTGCATGAAGGGTCTTGTCGATCGGGATTTGCCTCAGGGGGACTCTGTGGCCATGTCGAGAGGTCCACTTTTGCATGGTTAGGAGCAGCCAGGGAGCCACAGGGGAGGTGCGACGCCGGGGTCGAGCCATGGTCCAGGCTTGCGTGAGGCCCTGGCTAAGAAAGCATCAGTAAAGTATCAGAGAGTTGCGTCACCCTGCACCAGGCACGGGTGCAGGGACAGGAAAAAGTACCAGGTACTTCTACCAATACCAAATCCCAGAACCCAGAACCCAAGGTCTGCTGCAGAGCCTGCATCAAGCTGCAAGCCTATTCCGACATTGGGGACGACGACTGCCCCAGGCACTCGAGTTCGCCAGCCTGTCCAATGGCCAGAGGTGTGCTTGGACGTGCAGCTCGTGTTTCTGTCCAAGATTCAGGGATCTCGAAGGCCAGTGCTTCTAGGGTTCAATCCGGTGGCAGTCCAACCAAGTACGCTAAACCTTAATGGCGCTTCCGTATTAGCCGTCCACCGCATTGGTTCCGCCCCCCTTTCGTCTCAGCCTGCAATTTCGACTGCTCTCCTGGTTATCATCTACGCTCAACCAGTAGGGCATTTCTACCTCTACCTCTATGCGCACCTGCCATACACAAGATCCACGCTCATTCAGCATTTCCTTGGTGGTCGGACATCACGCTTGGGACCCACAAGAACGACCACCCGGACCTTCAAGCTTTCGACTGGCTCTTGCAATGACGCCTGTCTACCAAGCACCGGGTTTCCAGATAGGCTGCTGCTGCGTCGGTAGCAACAGCTGCAATCATCATGCCTCTACTGCTGCGCGGTGGAGCGTGGCTACCTGACCGGCATGATGTTTTGGAAACTCTGGTCATGGCTGCAAGGGCGATTGGACGCAGGATCTGGTGTTCATCGATCAATTCAGCCAGTTCCATCAGTCTTTGCATTATTGATGGCTCTCAAAGGCGATGAGGAGCAGGCTTTTCCATAAACTGCCTGAGCAGGCAATGGCAAGCTCCGAAGAATGGCCTGTCACGGAAACGCATCCGGCCTTTGCAGATACCGAACTTCTCCGTATTTTGCTTCTGTGAGAGCCAGAACAGTCTTAGGGCGCCTGTCATGAAGCTCTGCAGCTGTCGCATGTTGCCTGCGTTCAATCTGACCTGCAGCGGCCCACGAAACCCACGCCCCATCATTCTCGCCAAAGCATCGACATGGATGGAGCTGCAGAGATCTTGATAAGCCACGCAGAGATGTCATGCCTGATACCGGAAGATCTGGCAGCTTTTGGTATGCCTGCGAGGCGCTGCGATGCGCCACGTTGACCGATTTGGAACCTGCGCAGATGACGCATCCCCAAAGTATACTAACGCACAGTTTCTGGTGTGCCCGTCTGGCTGTTATCGTCGTCCACACAGCCAAAATGTGGAACACAAAACCGTCTTCGTGCCGAACCTTAGCCTTCCGGCAACGATATCGAATCTCGGAATCGGACAAGCCACACGCCTTCATCGTCACCCCATGGGGCCCGTCTTCACTTATTTCTATTTGTCGCCTATGAGCAGACATAGGTTCCTGTCAAAGATTCATAAGTATCTGGCATTCCTTCCTTGGTCGCAAGCTTGGACTCCACTTCCACTTAGCCTGCAGCTCGATTTTTCATGCATCTGCCCTGCATATATAGTAAGTACTTCTAAAGTTTACGCGCTCAGCCACCAGCCGTGATCTCGAGAGATCCTGCAATGAAGCGAAGGTATGTAGCCGACGAGCAGCACGACCCACGTATGCCCACATTCTTAGCTGCGACAGCTGCTTCCTACATGGTAGGTATATTCCCGAGTGCTACCTACTATTTTACTCTACAAGGTAAATGTATCCAGCTTGAATGCAGAGAGACCCTACCCCATGTCCTGTTAGCTATTTCAGAATATTTCATGTCGCCCGGGTCACTAGTTCCGGCATCTGCATCGCAATTCTCTCGAAACAAGAATGGGTTGTAATTCAATCATACAAAAGAAAAAGACTAGAAAGACGCGGTTAGGAGTCCAGGATGTCGCTGCCTTTGCGCTCAATAGTCTGTGCAGCGAATGCTTCCACCAACTTCAGGTCAAGCCGCCATTCCTGACCATGAGCCCTATAAGTCTTGTAGCGGCCCAACCGCATCGAGGCGGGTCACATGCCTGGTAAGTGCATGATCACTACCATGGAATCGTCTCTCAATTATCCCAGTCGCCGCGTGTTTCATACTGGCTCCGATCCTGCACGATGCTGCTTGACTCCGGCAGCTCCGTTATCCTTGTACGGACGTAGAGTATGTCGGGCTACATCTGCAGCTTCCATAACCCTGTAGCAAAAGCGACGTCCATGCTTGAAACGAGCAGACGCAATCGACTCCTCGGTCTACGTGCATCAGGCGCTCGCATTCGTTGACCGAGCTATACACGATTTTCAAACTCAGTCGATGAGAAAGACACCTGTGGATCCATCGCGGATGCATCGATCTCAGTATCGCGGTAATGGCCATAGGCGGTCGTTGCATCCACGAAAACCGTCTCGAGCACATCACTCTAGTTCTTACTGCAAAGTGTTCGCTATCTGATACCAGATTGACACTTCCATTTCACGTTCTTTGAATGTGGTACAGTGCAAACGTCACCTTTAGTTTATCCTCGTCCGGCCCCTGTTTGCCACGACCCCGAGTGGAGTACGTTCCATGGCCAAAAGGATTCCTCTTCGCGGTGGGACTGAATGACCTGTTAGAGCATTTCGAACGCTTCCACCGTATCATCTGCCATAATGCGTGCTTGCAAGACACTTCGACGAGGGATATTTCATGTGCTCCTAGCATCAACATGGCTCGTTGCCGACATGATTACGGAGTAGCAATGCATGTTCCTCAGGAAACCGGTGTACGAGGTATCAACCAGAACTACTACCTGAGGACCTGTCTCCGCCCTGCACTCCTATCTCACCGCCTTCCATCCGCCCCTCTCCGGTACTGCGTGGACCGTTAAGCAATCCCGCCCTGCCGCGCCCTCCGCAATCCTACCCTACCGTTCTGCCCTAACGCCCTCAGCTGTGACGTTGATCGCTGCAAAACGACAGGACACATCTGCCCGCCAACAACGATGCGTGTCAACTTACTCCTTCACAGTGCCTTGAGTAGCGTACAGATTCGATCCATTATCGCATCACCGATCCAAATGTTCACCGTCCCTTCGTGTCCTCATCCGCCCAAAAAAACCCTTTCCTTCTAAACGCAAACGCAAGCGCAAAGGCAAACACCGCTCCACATGAACACCAACTCGACCATTGAGACCACCCTTCCCGACTACTTTACTCTCACCACTAACTGACCAAACGAAGCGAACAACCAAGACAGCATCTAACACCGAGCCTTGCCTTTACAAATTACAATTGACTTTGATCCCCCATCCTCCGCCCACCCCCAGCCCCTGGCAATCCCACCACCAAAAGAACCCGCCCCTCCGCGATGCAGTGGCCCGCCCCAGGCCCCTGACTGGTGCGACCGAAAGGACGGTAGGTACCGGCAGATGGGAAGTGCCGAGGCGCTAGCGGGATGTGCGGCGGGGATGTCGGCTTGCTGGGGAGGCGCCGTCGAAGGTACTTTTGGTGGGGGATGGGACCATGGAGGCTTTTGGGACCGTGGAGGCTTTTGGACGGTGATGGTGACTTTCAATTTCTACGATGGACGATCGCTGTGGAGGAGTGTTCCCATGGGCATTGGCGGTGCGCAACCAGGGAACGTATCTCTGCGATGGATGCGCTTTGGGTCCCCTTGGCGTATCGAAACTACCTTTATTTCAAAGGTAGAAGGTGGGGAAGTGGTAAGAACCCTAGATGTAACCCTAGCACCACACAAACCAGTTTTTTTGGTCGTTTTCCCGTTCTTTTAAGTTCCCCTCGCTGTAGTGCAGATATCGTCACATCTTATAGTCGATCAGTTGGAACACCAAGTTCTTTATCACGCACAGCATCGTCAGATCGCGTGTAAGTCTTGGTTACTTCACAATCACGTATACACTACAGCCTGTGATCTCGTTTTCACATTGCCATATTTGTCACCAGAGCGGACCAGTTTTGTTGGTTTTTAGTGGTAAGTCGATTCTTAGAGTTGAGAGCTAGGCTTTAAGGTCAAACCAACAATAGAAATGCACGAACACTCACTTGAAGCAGGTGGTGTAGTGCAGTCATGCATCTATTGCTTGTCTATGAAATCTATAATGTAAGAAATCTAACATACACAAGACTACCAAGACGCTAGCCTAATGGAATAAGAGTCTCGCAAAAGTCAATCGCATCTCATTGACTTCAACACTCCCACTAAATGTAAATAAACCTTAATTTCTAAGCGAACCAATCAATTGTTGACGAACAATCGCTAGATTTGCTCGTCTACTCTCCCAATTCATAAATCATTTATTATTTACCTTGTTTGCCACCTCAATGTAGCATGCCTAACATGCCTAAGAACCTTTAAAATTTTATTAATAATAGTGTCTTAATAAAATTATTTGCAATTATGTTTTTTGTAAACACGTATTCTAGAACGATTAGATTTGATTCGATTGTTTTGCGAATTCAATAATACTAAATGTCGATATACTTCGTACGTCGATAATGTTTTAGATTAAAGATTAAAGCGATTGCTTCTTAATTGTCTTTATATAAAAGAATTAAAACCTTAGAAATTGTATGCAATTACATTAGTAAAAAGCGAAATTACATTGCTTCTTTGCTTGTCTTTGCAATAACAATATACTTAACTTTGCAAATAAATTAAGTAACAAGATCTTGTTATTTAGAGCTTTATAATATAGAGTTACTAAATAAAAAGTAGATTTATTTGTCTATTAAACAACGATTGTTAATTGCTTTAGCAAAGTTTGCATTTATATAATTTATTAGACTTTTATTTCTATTGTAGTAAATATTATAATGTAGTGTTTCTTTAACGTATCTTAGAATACGAGTAATTATATAAATATATATAGAATTCAAATTAAAACAATAATAAAAAAGCATCAATAAAGCAAATCTCAAATCTAATTGTATTATTGTTATAACATACATTAATAATTCTATTATTGACGCATATTAATAAATAGTATCGATATTAGCTTTGTAGAACTTATTTGAAAACATAGTTACGTTAGAAAATTCTAAATTTATAAAGATTAATAACGTCTTGCAATTTAATATTTTAAAGCGATTTAATATCGCTTGCAAATAAGTCGTCTAATTAAGATTAATTTTGTTGTTTAAACGTATAATTGATATGCCTAAATAATGCGAAATAGAGTTTAGATTGCTTATTTTAAAACGTACTTTAAAACAATTCTTTATTAACTTTAGATAAATCTTTTTAGAATCGATCAACAATATATTATTAACATAAATACACAAATATATGCCCTAATTCTTTAATACAAAAACAAAAGAATTAACAACAATAGACGTAAATTCTAGACTCTTAAGAAAGTTTTAAATAACTTTATATTAAACTCGCAATAATTGTCGAAAATTATAAAGAGCTTTTTGTAACTTACATACTAAAGTAGAATTCTTAATAAAGTTGTTAGACTAACTTACGTAAATAATTTCGTTCAAAAAATTATAAAGAAAGATAATAATTACGTTTATTTAATAAATGTAGAGGCTACAAGCTTCTATTAATACAAATAGAGCTCTAAAGAACGTTAACTTTATTATATTTATTTAGATAAAAATAAAGTCTATTTTAGCGATTTACTTATAGTTGTAAATTATTTATTGTATCTTATATTTAAAAATGTTGTTATTAAGATCGTATTTAATTTTGAATATCTATCGACCAATAATTATCTTTTGATCGTGTAATAGTTTTGTAAGCATTTATGTGTTGTTTTTAATATATAAGGCAATTTTAGTCTTTATAATCTTTTGCTATTACAATTATTTAAGTAATTGACAAATCTTCTTATAGAATTGCGACTTCGTAATTGATAAATTTAATGTTTTTGATACTCTAATACTAGAAAGATTCAAGCTATTATTAATAGATAATGCGCAAAAAACGCGTATTATATGCGTATAATCTTTAAATTTGTTATAGCAATTTAGATTTTTGTAGTTAGAACAATTTGTTGTTCTAAAACTTCTAGTTGTTCAATTTAAGAACAACAATAACAAAGCTTTGTTATAAATATGTTTCGATAACTTTAATAATAAAAAAGACTCTACAATAGTATTATTTAATATTGTAAAATTACGAGATACTAGCAATAAAATAAATAATAACATAGAATTTTGTAAAATAAGTTTATCTTTAATAGAATCTTTTTGACTTAATTTATTTTAATCTAATGTAAACTAACGATTTGCATTGTATTCGTATTGTTTCTTCTCTTTAATATTATCAAAGATTTTTGCAATATTCGAAGTATTTGCAAGTGTAAAATATCTATTTTAAGAACGTTAAACAATGTTTATTTTGTTGTTATTTTTTTTCGTTCAAATATGTTTCGTTTTTTTCTTATTAAAATTATTTTCAATGCATTTCGAAGTTGCTAAATTAGACGTATAATAGCTAGCCTTTTTATTAAAGCGTATATCGCATAATAGATATATTTGTTTAATTTTAAAATTGTAAATTTTTTATTAATTTAGATTTTCGTATTTTACGAAAACGTCTTTCTAGAAACGATTATTAAATTTGTATCTTATTGTTGTCTTTAACACATGCACATAGAAGCGACATTCTAGTGCTCTTAAATTTAAAACATCTAGCTTAACTTTATTAATTATCTCAAAAAGTGTAGTGCTAGATTTGCAAAACAACGTTGTAGTAATTCTATTTTACGTGTAAGCAATTGCTTCGATAGTGTAATTCTAGAGTCTCATAGACATCTAATATGTCTTATAAATCGCACGAATTGAATCGACAATTGTATACATGTCTTTTTCGATAACGTCGTTTTGTTTAGACGTATAAGGGGCGAACGACTCTCATTGAATGCTTGTCTCCTTAAACTAGCTTGCAAAGGCGTTGCTTCCTAGCTTATCGCCTACTCGCATGCGTTTAATTTGATGACTTGTTTGCTTCTTAATCTAGGTACGAAATTTCTATAGACGTGGAAGAATCTTATCTTTAGCCTTCATGACGTAGATAAAGAACATGTCGAAGGCGTCATTCTTAATCAATAGAAAATAACGGTTGCTGCGGAATGTCATAGGCAACGATCCTCCAATATCGACATGAACTCGATCGAGAAACGCGATCGCTCATAACCACTTGAAGCAGGTGGTGTAGTGCAGTCATGCATCTATTGCTTGTCTATGAAATCTATGGTGTGGGAGATCTAACATACACGAGACTGCCAAGGCGCTAGCCTAATCGGGTAAGAGTCCCGCAGGAGTCAGCCGCATCTCATTGGCTCCAACACACTCAGTATTACAGAAAGTTTTATTTACTGAAAGTGATCGCATACTATGGAGCATATCAAGTTAGAATGTCGCATACATAGTTATGTATCTTGCAATTGAATTGCGTGGTTGGGTAAGGGAGCCTTGCAAAGTGTTTTCTTAGATCGACTCGAGAAATTGGTGTTTTGGCTAATCGGCCAAAATTTTCACAAACTACTATACACTTGCTTCAAAGTTGACCAGATAAATGTCCTGAACAGTGTGTACTTGCTATCAGGAAATTGTTATAGATTCGTGGCAAGTTGCACTGTGGGTTCGAGTAAGATGGCGCCACTGTTGGAAAGGGGGAGTTTTGCTCGAACCAAGTAATTGCAATAATGCGTGAGCAGATTATCTCCTTTCTGAACGCCTGGGGGTACGATGATGAACGGCAAATATACAGATTATTTATGATGTGCAGCGTTTCCTCAATCCCATGCCAATCCTTCTACAAGTCATGGTCGTTGCTACCTGCTCTTCTTCTACCAATTGGCTTGCTCATAAGGACACCATTGGGTGTACCTCTTCCTCCTTATCCGAAATGGTACCGTCTTCGATCTCTGCTACCACTTCTGGTGGCATCTCAAAAGCTCTCGCATACCATGAACTCACCACGATTAATGAGCAAAACAAGGGACATGAGTATGCGTACGTTGAGCTCTTACCTACAGAGATCTTGGATCAGATAATCGCGATGATTAGAATGACTTCAGCAACTTGCCTGGCTATTTCGAGCCACACGCTTTACTACAGACTCAGGAACGATAACTGGTGGGCGCACCCCAATACAGAAAAGCAGCAAAGACTGAGTCTATTGAACCTGTTACACAAAGACGTACCATACCTCTTCTTGTGTCAAGACTGTGTCAGGTTCCACCGCCCAGAGCCTTTACTATCGCTCAACCCTTTTCCAAGGAAATGTTCTCGAGACTGCGAGCGCATCAATGGCTGTGTCCGCACTGGACAGCACCTTACACTTCCTTTTCATCAGGCCCAAATGGTTGCGAATCACTGCTTGATTTACCGAGGCAGGCTGCACACGTTCACGCCTCTCCACAAAACTCATCGATCCGGCAAGTATGGCCGAGTCGAAGAATACATGACTACGTCTGCTACTACCGCAAGTGGACATCTCATAACCTGGACACAGACCAGGCTTATCATGCTTTCGCGGAATCGATCCTCGACGGTGCCGGCTAAGTACTTACCATACATCTGTCCTCATGTCGGTGATCTTGACGGCAAGCAAGATCTGCTACTGAAGCTCAAGGAGTCATCTCGAGCGGATAAGTACCTTTGTGAGGTGCAATGGTCGTGCCCAAGGTGTCCCACGGATGGCTTCATGAAGGTTGGCAGCCTTGTCACCGGTACTGAGTATCTCGTCAATACGTGGAGGGACCTCGGTTCGTGCACCGCGTCTACCAATCCAGAGTGGAGTTCCCAGAGGGTGCCGCAGCATGTACAGGGCGCAAGTGATATGCAAGCCTGGGGAAACAGGCCTTTCCCTTACAGAGCCGCAAGCGTTCGAGCTAACATTGAAGCAAGCACTCACGACAGACCAGAGACTGGTGGAAGAGAAGTAGCCGAATTCTTCGAAGGAAATCAAAGAGGAGATATGGGTGTCCCTAGGATTCTGTGGCTCTAAGGTTTTGTACAATCCTCGTGTTTCTGGCTCTTCTGTGAACGTTGCTACGGCTTCTTGGGAACCTTGAGGCGCAAGATGGGTACTTGGAGCAGGGTCTCCACAGGCATGAAAGGCGGTTTCGCAATAGTTCCAGGCTGACAGGGATACTTTGTCGTTGTCGTAGATTTGATACAACATAAAGGAAAGCAGGGATATAGGACTGAGTACAAAATCCATCTAGACATTTCACTCTTGTCAAGTGCAAAAGCTTTTATCACGCTCTGCTTTTGACCTCATGCAGAAATCATAGATCTAATGGATGAGGAAGGATTGAGATGAATGATACCTCGGTCTTGGCACAGCCCTCCTTCATCGACTAGGTCCCCTATAGGGCTTAGCGTATATTTGGCAAGCGGAGTGACTTTCTATGTGGCTCACCACCTCCGACTTACAACCACTCTCGTTACGACGTTTCTGACTTTCCAGCTGCAGTGCAGCCTCTACATACTCCTGCTACTGAGGCAAACAAAGTATTCTTCTTCTGCACACCGCCACCGGCGTCTTCCGGTGTTGCCCGGTCGGGGCTGTGAACCACCGAAACTTGGTACAATTGACCCCCGCCAATCTCACATCCACGGATACATTGGTCGATGCACCGGGCTACCACGGAACATAGGTATGTGAGATACTCAAGTCTGGAAGGTCTCGTAGCAGGAGCATACGCGAATTCATCGATATATGGACCTGTGGTGCACTGAGCTGACTGGTAGTAGCTCGGTATCGACCATCAATATATCGCGCAAGGCAACAGCTGCCAGAATTCGTGAGAGCGGACGCTCAAGATGACTTCATCTCAGGCTTCAAGGTATGTAGTATACCTCCCTGTCACTTGATCCTGTGGTGTGCACTCGATCATAAACCTGTGCTGTGCGTACCTTTGCGACACTCGAGGACTCGATAGCCTTAGAGGTCTCATATGGAGCAAGCCGGGTGCTTTATTTTCGATCGTTGTGTAAGAGTCTGTGTAGCACTGGGCTGACTTTCGACACTTTCGTAGTGCTTATCGTGCCGACCAGTTCATGAATCCTGGTCCGGCACCTCGTCCGCCTACAGACCGCCCACGTCTGAATGCTTTTCCTTCGACCCAGAACGTGCCTGGAAACTTCTCTCAGTTGAGCCTGAGCTCTGCCTCGATGCGCTCGAATGTTAGCTTGGGAAACGGGTATGAGTCGGGAACTCCGGGCCTATCACGCTCCACTACCTTGAGCGATGGCTACGGGAGCGGCGGTATCTCTGTCGTCAAAGAAGGACCAGCCAAGGTCAAGGATGGCATGCTCTGGAAGCAGAGATACCTGGTGCTTCGCGCCTTCCAGCTCGATTTCCTCAAGAGCCAAGATGGCAAGGTGGACAGGGCAGTCCAATTGAAGGATGTCACCTCAGTGGCTCGTAGTGAGACCGTCCCTCTGTCCTTCGAGCTTATGCGTGTCGCCAATCCCACACCCACGACTGGTACTGCCGGTGGGACACCGGCTCGCGATCTTCCTCAGAAGACCATCGTCTGCCAGCTCCGTAGCGACGATGAAATATACGAATGGATCGACGCTATCTATAGCCGCTGCCCTGGCATGGGAGGCGTTAGCAATCCGACCAATTTCAGCCACCGCGTCCATGTCGGCTTCGATCCGGTCAACGGTAGCTTCGTCGGTCTTCCTCCGGAGTGGGAGCGACTCCTGACGTCTTCCGCCATTACCAAGGAGGACTACAAGAAGCATCCCCAGGCAGTCATTGAGGTCCTCGAATTCTATTCAGACATTCACAAGCCTGCTCCGCAAGGAGAGGACTTCTCAAGCCAGACCTCTCCTCCAATGACGAGCCAGAAGCAGAACTTGCCGTACCACCATGGCGGTAGCGGTGCCTCGATTGCTCCACCGCGTCCCCAGGTACCGAATGGTCATCATCGTCGTCCTTCGCTTGATAATCCTTCAAGGTCGCAGACCGGCACCCCAGTCTTGGCACAGCGCAACATTTCTGGTGGGGCTCCACTCGACCAGAACCAGAAGAAGATGAACATGGACCTGGACATGCGTCGTGCTATGGAAGAGGAAGCCCGTAAAGTCAAAGCAGCCAAGGAACAGCGTGAGCGTGATCGTGCCCGTGAAGAAGCCCGTAAGGAACAGGAAGCTTACAATGCATCAATCCCCAAGACCCGTCCTCCAATGGCTCAACAGGAGGTCAGTGGTTACGGCGTTGGCAGCGATTCTGGGTCGTCTTCTGCCCGCTACAATCCAACCCGTAATGCGCCTCCTGCTCCGGGTACCGATCGTTCACGACCACAGCAGCCAGGGTCCTTAAGGACCCAGCCAGCTCAGCGTCAAGCTCCCCAGGCGCCGAATGGTGTCAATGGTCATGCGCAACAACCTCCTCGTGCTCCTTACACGCAGAGATCTCCCGTATCGCGGGAACAATCGCCTACGCAAAGCTCCTTACGTACGCCACAACGTGAGCAGCAGCGCCAGCCATCCTCTGGCTCAAGACCTCCCGTGAATGGCAACGACCGCAACCAGTCTCCACAGTCCACTCGTGCAAACGGACCAACGACCAATGGACAGGCCCAGCCTCCAAATCGCGTTCCCGGTCCGTCCCAGAATCAGAACGCTGCACCGCTCAACGTTGGTACCAAACAACCGACCGGAGTTCCGGCGTCCAATGGCGGTGCTATCGATCCTGTCAAGCAAGCCGAACTGGCTCTCACAGCCAAGCCCTCCGGTACACGTCAGAAGGAGGTCCGTATGTCGAGCATGACCGAAAGCCAAGTAATGGAGAAGCTGAAGCAAGTTGTTTCGAAAGACAACCCAGAGCATTCCTATCACAAGCAGAAGAAGATTGGCCAGGGCGCATCTGGATCAGTCTATGTTGCTCGCATCAGCGAGAACGCCGTGTCACCTGTCGCTCGTCGCCTGCTTAAGAACCATGGTGCTAAAGCTAATGTTGCTATCAAGCAAATGGACTTGCGCAACCAGCCAAGGAAGGAGTTGATCGTCAATGAGATTATTGTCATGAAGGAGAGCTCACATCCAAATATCGTGAACTTCCTCGATTCCTTTCTGCAGCAAGAAAACAACGAGCTGTGGGTTATCATGGAGTTTATGGAGGGTGGGGCTTTGACCGATGTCATTGACAACAATGCTGCCATCACGGAGGCTCAGATCTCGACTGTTTGCAACGAGGTGAGTCAGCTTGGTAACATCGTAGTTCTTGCTAACATGCAAACAGACTTGCAAAGGTCTTGCTCACCTCCATAGTCAGAACATCATCCACCGTGATATCAAGAGCGACAATGTGCTGCTCGATGCTCGCGGAAATGTCAAGATCAGTATGTGCCCATACCTGCAAGGCGAATATTCATCGACATGTGACTGACCGCGCCACAGCCGACTTCGGCTTCTGCGCCAAACTCACCGACCAGAAATCCAAGCGTGCCACCATGGTAGGTACGCCCTACTGGATGGCCCCAGAGGTTGTCAAGCAGAAGGAGTATGGCTCCAAGGTTGACATGTGGTCCCTCGGCATCATGGCCATTGAGATGATCGAGTCTGAGCCTCCTTATCTTAACGAGGAACCCCTGAAAGCCCTCTTCCTGATCGCCACCAACGGAACGCCAACTTTGAAGAACCCTGACAAGCTCAGCCGTGAGCTCAAGGTCTTTCTAAGCCAGTGCCTCACTGTTGCTGTCGAGAACCGTGCTACCGCTCAAGAGATCCTTGCGAGCGACTTCTTGAAGAAAGGCGGCTGTCCTCTCGCAAGCTTGTGCGAGCTGCTCAGGTTCCGCCAAGGCAAGAGCCACTAAGCTCACCATTCCGCATATGCAGACGGCCTTTCTAATACCTGGCACGAAGCATCTCAGCATTTCTCCGGCGCTCCTGAACAAGCGTTCTCTGGCTTCTACGATCTCCATGAGCGTGTCACCCTATGCATGTATGCACGAATTTTCAGATTCACCTTCGGCACACTTATCGGCAGCTGGCCCTTGTTCACCTTTAATTGATACCTTTCCAGTCCATGTTGTACACGGCTTCCATATTCCGCCCGGCCCCTGTGGTGCGGTAGGAATATGCCCCTTTTCATGAATGCGCTTCGGCTGGCTCACAGGCTCGCCAGTCGCAACGATGGTTGCGCTACGACTGGCTTACACAGCGTCAGCCTCAAGTACGACCTTCTACGACCATGGCACAACAACGGCGGTAGCGGCTAGCTAGGAATGGGTCCATAGGCGGAAAATTTGAATTTCGAGCGTGCTTTTTCGCGAGCGAGTTGATGGAGCGGCAAGAGGGGATCCTACTTGCTTGCTTGTCGGAGCATTTACCACATCACACACAGCGAAAAAACGTTCCCATGTCTGTGAGCACGATCATGGCGGATATTGGAAGCAGCTTGCTCCTTGTATGATCGTCCTAATCCCCCACACAGCGAGCTGGGATTCAGCTAGTATGGTAGAGTCTTCGAATGCTGCTTCCCCTTCAGCCTTCTGTCCACTCACTCAGGCGCTTGCCTTTCATGACCGTGACATGCATCTTCCTCGCCTTCTCCCCATCGATCATCTCCACACACGAGACCAAGTGTCGAACCGTCCATCCTCTGCCCGAGTCCCCCATGACCCCCTCTCCAGCCGGTCCGCCACCCAGCGTGATGCCTGCATCCGCTTCCCCAACCCCCCCTGTTGCAATTCCCACCCCCCCCTTTCCACCCTTTTCAGCTCGCGAGATTGCAGATTCCTCCGCACGGGATCCCAAAACCCCCGATCCCCAAAATGATCGATCCGCTGTTTTACCCACCCAACCCCCAGGATCGGGTTTTGCACGTTCTTCTTCCCCCCCCCCGCCCGCAAGTCCTAGCACCCACTCGAGGGTCGCGCACCTGAATGCCGATTCCCGTCCGTCTGTCCGTCCGCCTTGCGCTCGCGAGCATGAGACTTTCCCTTATCGAATCCTGAGCGCGAGATGGAAGACCCCACCCCCCGTTTTGGAGTTAGTCATAAGAGAAGTAACTGAAAGATTTCGAATGGAACTTGGAGGTCTCGGAATGGGGAGTTCGACGCATGAGAGAGTGAGCGTGTGCGTTGTTTTGGGGAAGGGGAAGAGGTTGTGGATGATTTTTTATTGCTATTACTTTTGGGTTTGGCGAGATGCGAGCTCGGAGTGTTGGCAGCGGGAATCGAAGGGCGAGGAGGGGATGGGATGTGGATGTGGAGGAAGGGGGGGTGGGACGATCCGGATTCGGAAACTGTTTTTGAGATGTGCGTTCGCGCTTGCAGGAGATGGTCTAACCCTCCTCCCCGAAAGGGTAGTTGAATTTCAAGAGGCCGTTCAGCCCCCCGACCCATCCATCGTCCGTCATCCCCTCCCCGTCCGCACCTCCGCGTGCGCGCATCAGGCACGGCACGCCGCCCACCCACCTCGCCCTCCCGTCCCCAGCCCCAACTCCCTCCCCCTCCCCTTCCCCACCCCCCTCCCTCCCAACACCCTCCCCCCCTACAACCACGACTCCCCCCCTCTCCAG
>JAABUS010004513.1_pt1 | contig 19908 bp, 19 predicted proteins | sample 5560161 | NCBI WGS metagenome assembly JAABUS01 (sample SAMN10711885, study PRJNA513376) | rock metagenome | isolation source: Antarctica rocks | place: Antarctica: Victoria Land, Trio Nunatak nord | collected 2016-01-04 | reverse complement strand
CCGTAACCGGTTTCTACACCCTTGACTCCCTGCTCGATGGCAACCTCGACCTGTTTCGGACGGCCGTTCTGCATCTGATCCTGCCGGTCTCGACGATCGTGCTTAGTCTCCTCGCGGTGGGGACTCGCTTGATTCGGGTGACTGTCCTCGAGGAGCTCCGCAAGCCCTACGTTCAGGTGGCGGCCAGCAAGGGGCTCACCGACCGGCGGATTCTGTTCATCCATATCCTCCGCAACACACTCAACCCGCTCATCACCGTCACCAGCCTCCAGTTTGCTTATCTCTTCGCCTGGACAATCCTCGTCGAAGCCGTCTTCAACTGGCCTGGCGTCGGCCTATACGCTTACACGTCGTTCCAAAGCATCGACTACAACCCCATCATGGCGCTGGCTTTGCTGACCTCTGTCGCTTTCGTCGTGATCAACCTCATCACGGACATCCTGTACCCAATCATCGACCCGAGGATCAGAACTTCATGAGCGCCGCGACTCCTCCAATCGTCGTTCCGCATCGGGCGGCTGGTAGTCTGCGGCAATCCAGGCTGCTCGCCACCCTCCGTGGTCGGCCGGCCCTCCTGGTCAGCCTCATACTGCTGGTTCTGCTCCTCTTGGCTGTGTTCCTCCCGGGCGTCTACAGCTCCCAACCGACGACTGGACTGTTCATGCGCCAGGCACTCGAGGCCCCGTCACTTGCACACCCTTTCGGCACGGACGAGGCTGGTCGGGACGTGTTCAGCCGGGTAATGCACGGCACTCGTTACTCCCTCGGGATGGCATTCCTGATCGTAGTCACCGGAGCCATCTTCGGGACGGCCTATGGGGCGGTTGCGGGGGTCGTCGGGGGCCGGGTCAGCGAGGTCATGATGCGCGTCGTCGACATCTTTCTCGCCTTCCCGGCCTTCGTTCTCGCAATGGCGGTAGCGGCTGCCGTCGGCCGAGGTATCAGTAGTGTGATCATCGCGCTCGCCATCATCTGGTGGCCGAGCTACGCCCGCCTGATCCGCGGGATGGTGCTCGGCCTGCGCGAGAACGTCTGGGTGGAAGCAGCCCAGTCGCTCGGCGCCTCTCGGTCGCGGATCATCGTGCGGCACATCCTGCCCTTCACCACCGCCGAGCTAAACGTGCGGTTTACCGTTGATATCGGGTACGCCCTCGTAGCCGTCACGAGCCTGAGCTTTATTGGCTTGGGTGCCCAGCGCCCGACACCGGAGTGGGGTGTCCTGATCGCCGACGGCCGGCAGTACGTCACCAGTGCCTGGTGGTACCCGATCTTCCCGGGGATCGCCATCTACGTCAGCACGCTCGTCTTCAGTCTTCTCGGCGACGCTCTCGGCGAGGGTTCGAAGTCGTCTCGACGACGCTGATCACGCACGTTGAATTCCGGGCGCTTCGTTGCCGTGACGTGATTCCAAAGGAGAGCCTCTTGACCAACTTCCCTTGGCCCGATGGCAAGCGGTGCGCTGTCGCGCTGACATTCGATGAGGATGGCGAGTGCATCCCATTCAGCTACGACGCTGCCAATGGCGCGAGACGCCTCACGCTCCAGTCGGAGGCCAGCTACGGTCCGAATGTGGGCACGCCGCGGATTCTCGAGTTGCTCGAGCGTCAGGGGATCAATGGGTCCTTCTTCGTCCCCGGCTTTACTGCTGAGCGGCATCCGGACCTGATCCGCGAGATCGGTCGACGTGGCCACGAGATCGGAAGTCATGGCTATCTGCATGAGCGGCCCGACTTCGTCGACCCCGAGGAAGAGGAGCGTATCCTCCTCTATTCGCGATCCGTCCTGGAGCAGATCACTGGGCAGACGCCAAGGGGCTACCGGTCGCCGGCTTGGGAGTTGAACCCGACCTCGCCCGCCCTACTCAAGCGACATGGCTACGTGTATGACTCGAGCATGATGGGAGATGACGAGCCTTACCTCGTTCCTGCCGGCGAGGGCGAAGGCGAGACGCTGATCGAATTGCCTGTCCAATGGATCAATGACGATTGGCCCCACTTCGGCTTCTGCTCGAAGCCGCAGGTTGGGTTCGGCATCTCCAGCCAAGAGAAGGTTTTCGAGATCTGGTCTGAGGAATTCGCCGGCTATCACGATATCGGCGGATGCTTTGTACTGACGATGCATCCGTTCGTGATCGGCCGGCCGTCCCGCATCCGATTGCTCAATCGAATGATCGAGTACATCAACACCTTCGACGGCGTCTGGTGGGCAACGCTCAGGCAGATTGCCGACCACGTCGCCGGACTCAATGGAGTGCGGGTCCGGCCGCCCAGCGACATGATTATCGCTAACAGGCCGTGAGGGCTCGACGGGACTGAACGCGGGTGATAAGAGGCGGAGCGCGTACGGCGGGACAGAATCGACGTGATGAACGGGGGAACCGATGAGCGAAGCGCGGCAGCGGGTGGACCTAGTTGTCCGGGGCGGCACCGTCTACACGTCGTCCAGCCATTTCACGGCCGACATCGGCGTCACTGATGGACGGATCGTTCAGATTGGTGGCGAGATGGACGGGGAGCAGGTGATCGACGCTACCGGCAAAGTCGTCATGCCGGGCGGGATTGACATGCACGTCCACCTCACCTCGCTTCCGCTTGGCGAAGGCGAAGTCGGCTGGGCAGACGATTTCGCCTCCGGTACGCGCGCCGCCGCGGCTGGCGGTATCACGACCGTCGGCAACATCACATTCCCCCTCCCGGATGAGCCAATCCTGTCGACGATCGAGCGGACCGTCGCCGAGGTCGGGTCCATGGCGCTGGTCGACTATGCCCTCCATCCCGTCATTCTGGATCCAGCCCAGGCGGGCCGGTCGGAACTCGAGCAGTTGCTGGCCGCTGGCCACTCCAGTCTCAAGATCTTCATGATCCTCGGAAATTTCGAAGGTCAGGCCCGGCAATACCTCGAGGTGATGCGCAACGCTGGCGAGCTGGGTCTGCTCTCGCTCATCCACTGTGAGGATGGTTGCATCATCGGCCACCTCACGGAGCAACTCGTCGCCGCTGGGAACGCCGGGCCAGCCCATTACCCCGCCAGCCGACCGGTCTTCTCAGAGGAAGTCGCCGTCACACGGGCGATCGGGTTCGCCGAGGCGGCCGATGCCCCTATCTACGTGGTCCACCTCTCCAGCCAGGCTGCCCTGGAGGCCTGCCACCGGGCACGCGCCCGTGGCGTTCCGGTCTACGTCGAGACTCGGCCGCTCTACATCTATCTCACCTCTGAACGATTCTCTGAGCAGGACGGCGCCAAGTACGTCGGAAACCCGCCGCTACGAGAGGCCTCTGACGTGCAAGCGCTCTGGAACGGGCTCTGGGGCGGCGATATCCAGACGTTCTGCACCGACCACGCCCCATGGAAACTCGAACACAAGCTTGATCCGGCGCTCGACGTGGGTACGTTCCGCCCTGGAGTGGCGGATCTCGAGACTCTCCTCCCGATGCTGTTCTCCGAGGGAGTAAGCAAGGGACGGATCTCGGTCCACCGGTTCATCGAGGTCACGTCGACAAACGCCGCCCGGTTGTTCGGTCTTTTCCCTCAGAAGGGCACGATCGCCGTTGGGTCGGACGCTGACCTTGCAATCTGGGATCCCGGGCTGAGCCGGACCGTCGATGCCGGCACAATGGAGACTCAGGCCGACTACTCCCCCTACGAGGGCTGGGAGGTGACCGGTTGGCCCGTCATGACGATCAGCCGGGGAGAGATTGTTTACCGGGATGGGCAGATCACCGGTACGGCTGGACGGGGACAACTCGTCCACCGAGGGCCGAGTCAGATGCTCTAATCCATTGATCGGGTAGCAGGCGGCACGATAAGTGGCCGAGGGCTATTCAAGTCTTGCAAGGGGTCACCGGGCTATGCAACGCGAATGGCACCCGCTGGCAGTTTGGTTTCTGCACGATCGACCCCCATCGCTTTCGCCATTGCCTACTGACGTTGACACCGTCAGCCATAGCCGCTCCGGTTCCTGCCGGAGCGGCTTCGCTGTTTCCATGGCGGGTGTCTGGAAAGTCGAAACTGAAGGAAGACCGAGGGCGAGACTCGTCGCACGAGGAGGTGCGCCATGCCCCGCCGCCGCTATCCCTCCGACCTGACGAATGCCCAGTGGGCCGTCCTCGAACCACTCGTCCTGGCGCCCGGACCTGGGGACCGTTCCACCCGCCATCCGGGTCGCGAGATCGTCGATGCCCTGCTCTCCGTGCGGTGGGACGGGATCCCCTGACGGGCGTTGCCTCCTGACTTCCCACCGTGGACCACCGTCTATGACGATTTGCACCGCTGGCACGACGACGGTGCCTGGGAGCGGATCCACGTCGTCCTGCGCGAGCAGGTCCGCCCCCGCGCCAGCTGGCACACGCCCAGTCCAGCGCGGCCATCCTCGAAAGCCAGCGCGCCAGGCCTATGAAAAAAGCGGCCCGCGGCGATGACGGCGGCAAGAACGTGAGCAGCCGCAAGCGGCATCTCCTGGGCGATACGACCGGTCTGCTGCGGGTCGTGGTGCATCCGGCCAACATTCTGGACCAGGTCGGGGGCGACTGGTCCTGGCTAGGCTCGCTGAACGGTCCCCGCGCCTGACGCACCCGTGGGCCGACGCCGCCGACCAGGGCGCCTTTGCCGTGTGGGTCACCGCGACGCTGGGCTGGTCCGTGACCATTGTGAAGAAGCAACGGCGCTGGGTGCGGGTGGGCGAGCGCCAGTCGCCGCCGTACCTGATCGGGTTCCAGGTGTTGCCCCAACGATGAGTGGCGGAGCGGACCGTCGGGTCGCTGGGACGCAACCGGCGCTTGAGCAAGGACGACGACATGCTCCCGATCAGCGAGAAGGCATGGGTCCTGTCGGCGATGTTCCGGCTGATGACGGCTCGGCTGGTACGATGACTCCTTTCCAGACACCGTCTTAGGCGGAGCGAACCGCCGACCGGCTACGAAAGTCCCCGGCGATGTCACGCATCTGGGCAAACCACACCCCGTCGTACCCGCGGATGTGCTGGATGACGCGCTCCAGCAGCTGCATCCGGTGATGACGACCGATGATCTGCGGATGCATGGTGAGAACGTAGCACCCATCCGCCCCCTCCTCGTAGGCACCCTCGAAATCCTCGCGCCAGATCTCCTCGACCTTCGACGGGCCGCTCATACCCATTAGGTAGACCGGGTTGTAGGCAAAGAGGAAGTGGGCCGAGTCCGTCAGTTCCCAGGCTGATGGAACCTCCACGACGTCGGTCCGGGTACCCTGGTCTTCGACCCAGTACGGTCGGTCGCGGGCCAGCTGACTCGCGTCGTACGCAAAGCCATACTCGACCAGCAGGCCAAACGTTGCCTTGGACAGTTCCCATGAGGGCGATCGGTAGCCCGTCGGGGTCGTCCCGGTGATCCGCTGGATCGCGTCCAACCCGCGTTCGATCATCCGCCGCTCTTTGTCCGGGTTCAACAGGTGCGGCGCCTCGTGGAGGTAGCCATGGTGTCCGATCTCGTGTCCCGCGGCCGCGATCGAACGGACCACATCCGGATGCCGGTCGCACGTGTCGCCCGGGATGAAGAAGGTGGCGGGCAGGTCGTACTTCTCCAGGAGCTTGAGGATGCGAGGCACGCCCTCGTTGGCCCCGTAGGCTCCGCGGGACAGAGCGGACGGTGTGTCGACACCGAACGCTCCCAGCCAGGCGGATTCGGCGTCGAAGTCGAACGTCAATGAAACCGAGAGCTGACGTTCGCTGGCCGTTCCTGGTCGTCCTGTCATCGGTTTCCTCCCCCTTGGATGCGGTCTTGCGAACAATGCGTCGACTGAATGGCAGTCCCTAGAATCGAAGGGCGCGCACGAGGCGACGCGGGTGTCCTGGTAATCGCGTTAGCCTCCCAGAAGGTTGCCGCTCTGCCGGGCCAGTTCCCGCCGAACCGTTCCGCCCCGCAGCATCCGGGTCCAGTTGTAGCGGCTCTTGGGTTGTCGAAGGATCGTCGATGTGTCGACGCCCTTGATACCGGGAATCTGTGACAACTCGTCCTGGATGAAGCCGAGGAAGTCGCTGATCGATGGGAGATAGACCTCGACGATCAGGTCGAATGCCCCGGTCGTCAGCGCGACGAAGCGCACCTCCTCGAGGGCACCAAGCCGTTCGGCAATGTCGACCGCCTTGCCGAGCTCGGCGTGGACGCCGACGATGATGTGCCCCTCGAGCCCAAGCACCGAGAAGTCCGGCACGATCACCGTCCGGAAGACGCCAGCCTGCTGCATCCGGTCCACCCGCTTGCGAACTGTCGACTCGGCGATCCCGAGGGATCGAGCGATCTCGACGTTTGGCCGTCGTCCGTTCTCCTCGAGGAGTTCCAGGATGTTCAGGTCCGTCTCGTCCAGTTCGAATCTCATCAGGCTCCTCTGTTGACGGACAACTCGTCGTTCCAGCCGGACGGGTCTGGTAGTCGACCTCCTGGTAGCCGCGCGGCTCGTGCCCACTCCACCGCATGACAGGCCACGAGGTGGGCCTCGTCGTCGGGAAGGAGCGCGGGTTCGACCGTCGCGCAGCGTTGCCGGGCGATCGGACAGCGAGGGTGAAACCGGCAACCGGACGGCGGATTCAGTGGACTCGGGATCTCACCCTTCAGCAGAACCGGCGCCTGCCGGACCTCGGGGTTCGGATCGGGGATCGCACTCATGAGTGCCCGCGTATAGGGATGCAGCGGCGCATCGAAGAGCGCGTCAGCGGGAGCGGTCTCGACGATCTTGCCGAGGTACATCACGGCGACGCGGTCGCTGAGGTGGCGGACGACCTCCAGATTGTGCGAGATGAAGAGATAGGCGACTCCGAGCGACTGCTGGAGGTTCTGGAGCAGGTTCAGGATCTGCGCCTGGACCGAGACGTCGAGGGCGGACGTTGGCTCGTCGGCAATGATGACGGCTGGCTCGAGCGCCAGGGCGGCCGCGATACCGACTCGCTGACGCTGCCCACCGCTGAACTGGTGGGGGTATCGGTCTTCGGCGCTGGCCGGCAGCCCGACCTGCTGCAGCAACTCGCGGACGCGGGCGCGCCGCCCGGCCCGTTCCCGGATGTTGAAGATGGCGAGTGGCTCGGCGATCGTCTGGCCAATCGTCATGCGCGGGTCCAGTGACGATGCGGGGTCCTGAAAGATGATCTGGGCTCGCCGTCGAACCCGCCGTAGATCTGAGCGCGAAGCGTTGACGACATCCAGCCCGGCGATCCGAACGTCGCCACTCGTTGGCTTTACCAGCCTAAGGATCGACCGCCCCAGGGTGCTCTTGCCGCAGCCGGATTCGCCGACCAGCCCGACGGTCTCCCCGCGAAAGACCGAGAGGTCGACGCCATCGACTGCCCGAACAAGGCTCTTCCCTTGGCGGAGACGCGAGACGATGTTCTGCGCCGGCGTGAAATACGTCCGAAGGTCACGGACCTCCACCACCGGCTCGCCGCGGTTGTCAGATCCAGAGGTGGGCTCAGGCCGATGCATGGGCCACCTCATCTTCATACAGGACGCAGGCGACATCCTGGGTGCCGACCCGGCGGATGGGTGGAGGCGACTGGCAGATCGGCATGGCGTACTGGCAGCGCGGGTGGAAGCGGCAACCAGCTGGCATATGTCGAGGATCGGGGACGCTCCCCTCGATCTGGACCAGCGGCTGTCCGCGGCGGACGCGCCCCGGGAGTGAGCCGAGAAGGCCCTGGGTGTAGGGGTGGCGCGGCGACGCGAACACGTCGCGGACGGGACCTTGCTCGACGATCTGCCCGGCGTACATCACCGCGACGCGATGGCAGAGCTGGGCTACGACGCCAAGGTCATGCGTAATCATCAGGATGCCCGTCTGCTGGTGCTGCTCCTGAAGCGACCGGAGCAGCGTGAGGATCTGGGCCTGGACCGTAACGTCGAGGGCGGACGTCGGCTCGTCGCAGATCAGCAGGGCTGGATCGCAGGCCAGTGCGATGGCAATGACGACCCGTTGACGCATACCGCCGCTGAACTCGTGCGGATAGCGCTTCATCCGGTCCGCCGGCGAAGGGATGCCGACCTGGGTCAGAAGGTCGATCGCGCGTTCGTTGGCTGCCTGGAAACCCAGGCCGAGATGCGCCCGGAGCGGTTCCCGGATCTGGTCGCCGACGGTGAACGACGGGTCCAGTGATGTCATCGGGTCCTGGAAGATCATGGCGAGGCGGTTGCCCCGCAACGCGCGGCGATCGGTCTCGTTGAGTTTCAGCAGGTCCCGGCCGTCGAACATGACCTCCCCGCGGACCACGCTGGCGTTGGGCGGAAGCAGTCCGAGGAGGGAGAAGCCGACCGTCGTCTTGCCGCACCCCGACTCGCCGACCAGGCCAACGATCTCACCCGGCTGGACGTCGAAGGAGACGCCATCGACGGCGCGGATCGCGGAGCCGTCGCCCAGATATTCCGTAGCGAGGTCACAAACACTCAGTAACGTCATGCGCCCCTCAGACCGTCAGTGCCACGCTCTGTGACAGCGCGTCCTCATAGACCAGTTGCCCGCCCGAGATCGTCCCCAGAATCTGAATCCGATCGATCTCGTCGGGCGGGACGACGCGGGGGTCGTCCCGCAGGATCGCGAAGTCAGCCAGTTTCCCGGGAGAGATCGTGCCCTTGCGGTGCTCCTCGAAAGACGCGAACGCTCCAGCACTCGTGTAGAGCGCGATCGCCCGTTCGACTGATATCGCTTCGGACGGGGCGAACTCAGTGCCGTTCGAGGTCCGTTCGGTGACGGCCAGCTTGATCCCAATGAGGGGCTCGAAGGACGAGACGGGCGAGTCGGAACTGGCCGCCAGGGGAATGCCAGCGTCCAGCACGGTCCTGAGGGCGTACGTCAACTGGCTGCGTTCGCGTCCCAGATGCCGGAGGAAGCCGTCGCCGAACTCGTAGACGAACGGTGGCTGCCCGACCGGGACCACGCCGAGGTCCCTGATCCGGCGGATCAGATCGGGCCGGAGGATGCCACAGTGCTCGAGCCGGTGGCGGTGATCGCGGCGGGGCAGCCGGCCGAGGGCGCGTTCGAAGCCGTCGAGACACATTTCGATTCCGCGATCGCCAATCGCGTGGATCGCGACCTGCCAACCCGCCGAGTGACCGCGCCAGATCAGGTCGTCCAGCTCGGCCTGCGGCATCATCGCCAGGCCAAGGTTGTCGGGAGCCGGATCGTCGAGGAAGGGCTGCGAGACGGCGGCCGTTCGGCCGATCAGTGAGCCGTCGGCCAGCAGCTTGAAGGAGCCGATCCGGAGCCGATCGTCGCCGAAACCTGTGTAGAGTCCAAGCTTCTCCAGTGCTTCGAGGAACCCCTGCCTGATCATCAGGTAAGTCCGAAGCGGCAATGCTCCCTCGGCCCAGGCCTGCTGGAAGACCGTGAACTCAGGCGTCGAGAAGATCCCCGCCTCCTGGCTGCTGGTGATCCCCGCCGATAGGTAGGCCTGGCTGGCGATATCGAGGCACCGCCGGAGTGATTCGTGGTCGGCCGGGATGAACGGCAGCGGGATCAGGGTCTGGGCGGCCTCCTGGAGGAGTCCGGTTGGCTCGCCCGTCGTCCGGTCGAGCTCGATCGCCCCGCCGAACGGGACGTCCGTCCCGGCGGTGATGCCTGCGATCTTCAGCGCCAGGCTGTTGACGACACACATGTGCCCGGACGCGTTCCGGATGAGGACCGGGTGGTTCGGCGCGACCGCGTCGAGATCCTGCCGGGTCGGGTGGCGACGGTCCGCCAGCTTGTTGTCGTCGTAGCCGCGGCCCTGGACCCATTCCCCCTCCGGCGTTGTCGTGACGCGCTGCCCGACAGCCGTCACGATCTCGGCGATCGACCGGACGGCTGGGAACGAGCAGTCGATCTGGGTGAGCCAGTGCCCCAGCAGGAGCAGGTGGTTGTGCGCATCGTTGAAGCCGGGAACGACGGTCGCGCCGCCGAGGTCCATCGTGCGGTGCACGCCCGTGAGGTGCGCCGAAACCTCGTCGGACTGGCCGACCCAGACGATCCGGTCGCCCTTGATCCCGACGGCGCTCGCGGCCGGTTGGGCCGGGTCCATCGTCATCACGCTGGCGTTGATCAGGATGGTGTCGACATCCACGTCTCGGTCTCTTCTCTAGCGCCCATGCCGGCGCGTATCGGCCCAGTCACGGAACCCGTCCCCGATGAGGTTGAAGCTCAGGACCGCCAGCCCAATGGCGGCTCCCGGGAAGATCACGACTGGCGGGTTGTCGCTCATGAAGTCGCGGCCGTCGGAGAGCATTCGACCCAGCGACGGGGTGGGCGGCTCGATGCCCAGTCCGAGGAACGAGAGGGCCGCCTCGATCAGGATGGCGAAGCCGAGCATGAGCGAGACCTGTACCAGGATGGCACCCAGGCAATTGGGCAGGATGTGCCGAAACATGATCCGGATCGGACCCGCGCCCCGCGCCCGCGCTCCTTCGATGAAGAGTTCCTGTTTCACCGCCAGGCTCGACCCACGCACGACCCGGGCGATATAGGGCACGTAGATGGTGCCGATGGCCAGCATCAGCACGCCCATGCCCGAACCGAGGGCTGAGATCAGCGCGATCGCCAGCAGGATCGTCGGGAAGGCGAAGAAGACGTCCATCACGCGCATGATGATGTTGTCGGTCCAGCCGCCGGCGTAGCCGGCGAGCAGCCCGAGTGGCACACCGACGACCAGTGAGGCCGCGGTCGCGGTGATGGCGATCAGGAGCGAGGTCCGGTAGGCGTACAGCACTCGGCTGAAGAGGTCCCGGCCCAGGTTGTCGGTCCCGAACGGGTGGTGAAGCCCAATCCCGGAGAGCACCGCGTCGGAGTTGATGGCGTTGGGGTCGGCGGGCGACAGGACGGGAGCCGCCAGCGCGAGAACGACCAGGACCAGAATGATCGCGCAACCGCCCGTCATTGCCGGGTAGCGTCGCAGCGCAGTGAAACGCCCCGTCGGGCGCACATCGCCCTGGGCGACGGGAGCGGCTGAGGTGGACGGTATCCCGCCGGTGGCGATTTCGCTACTCATACCTGATCCGTGGGTTGAGGACGGCGTAGAGGAGGTCGGTCAGCAGATTGACCAGGATGAACAGCACACCGATGATCAGGATCCCGCCCTGGACGATCGGGTAGGAGCGCGTGTTGACCGCGTTCAGGGTCATCCGTCCGATCCCGGGAAGACTGAAGATCGACTCGACGATCACGGCACCGCCCAGCAGAAAGCCGAACTGGAGCCCAAGAACGGTCACGATCGGGATCGAGGCGTTTCGAAGCGCATGCTTGTAGATCACCAGGTTCTCGCGGATGCCTTTGGCCCGGGCAAACTTGACGTAATCCTGGTTGAGGACTTCAAGCATCGCCGCTCGGGTCGTCCGGAGGAGGACGCTCGCCATCGCGATCGCAAGCGTCAGCGCTGGCAGGATCATGTACCGCAGGTTGTCGAGCAACCCATCGGAGATCGGCCGGTACCCGGACGGTGGTAGCCAGTCCAGCTTGAGAGAGACGAGCAGGACCAGGAGGACCCCCAGCCAGAAGTCGGGCACGGAGATGCCGACGAGTGAGACGGTCGTACCGGCGACGTCAGCCACGCCACGCCGCCGTACGGCCCCAAGGACACCGAGCGGGATCGCGACGATCACCGAGAGGAACGTCGCGATCAGCGTCAGCTCGAGCGTGACGGGTAACCGGGCCAGAAGCATCTGGGTGAGCGGTTCGTGGGAGCGAAAATCGGTCCCGAGATCCCCATGCAGAACGTTCCCCAGCCACGTCAGATACTGGCGCCAGAGCGGGTCGTCGAGCCCGAGCTGCCGATGCAGTGTTGCGATGTTCTCGGGACTCGCGGTCAGACCCAGCATCACGCGGGCCGGGTCGCCAGGAACCAGGTGGATCAGGCTGAACACGAGGATCGACATACCGAGGAGCACCGGTATGGTGATCAGCAGACGCTTGACGACGAAGACCACGATGCCCACGGACCCTCCATGCCGCTGTCAGGGAGGATTGCCGTTCGGCAAGATCCTCCCTGACGGATCCTCAGTGCTTACGGCTGGATCCAGACGTTCTCGAAGCGCAATTCCATGGACGGCAGGATCTGGGTTCCCATGACGTTCTTCGCCGTCGCGTAGTTGAGCAGCTCGTAGTGGACGAACGTCAGCGGAACCTCCTCATTCAGGAGTGTCCGGGCCTGCCCGTAGATCGCCTTGCGCTTCTCGAAGTCCGTCTCCGCCCGGCCCGCCTCCGCCAGTTCGTCCATCTTCGGGTTGCTATAGCCGACGTAGTTTCCCGCTGAGGTGGACAGCAGGATCTGATGGTAGAAGTCGTCCGGATCGAGCATGCTGCTGGAGTAGGCTGAGGTGATCTGGTAGTTGCGCGCAAACAGATTCTGTCCCCAGACGGTGACCTCCTGCTGCTCGATCTCCAGGTTGATGCCGATCTTCGACAGGTTGTCCTTCAGGATCTCGCCGGTCCGAAGCAGTTCGGGGTACTGGGGCAGCCCGAGGTAGGTGATCGTCGTGCTCGTGTCGAATCCTGATTCGGCGAGGAGTTGGGTCGCCTTGTCGAGGTCGGGTGCCGTGTCGAAGGCAGTGGAGCTGGAATGCCACGCGCTGCCGGTGGCAACCTCCTCGTTGGCGACCTCCCCGACGTTGGAGTAGGCCAGCTGAAGAATCGCCTTCCGGTCGGTCGCCCAGGCGATCGCCTGCCGAAGCTTCACATTGTCGAAGGGCGGCTGAGTCACGTTCATCACGAGGAAGTCCGGTAGCCCGGCTGTCGCGGCGGTGTAGTAGTTGTATTCGTCGCCACTGCTGACCTGGGCCACCTTCTGGAGTGGAACGGCGTCCACCCAGTTGACCTCACCGCTTTGCAGGGCAGCCATGCGGGTGTCATCGACCGGCAGCCCGCGGAAGACGATCTGGTCCAGGTACGGCTGACCGGTCTTGAAGTACTGGTCCCAGCGCGCGACGGTGAGATGATCATCGGTGACCCACTCGACGAACTTGAATGGGCCGGTTCCCACCGGGTTGCGGGCGGGATCGGCCGCCGCGACCGCCTTCTGGTTGACGATCTGCCCCGAGCCGGCGAGGTGGGAGAGGAACGGTCCGAACGGCTCGGAGAGGGTGAACTGGACGTGGTAGTCGTCGACCACGGTGACCGCCGAGACGGGAGCGAAGAGCGTCGCCGCTGGCGAGGCCGTGGCGGGATCGTTGATCCGGTCGAAGGTGTACTTCACGTCAGCGGCCGTGAACAGTTCGCCGTTGTGGAAGACCGCGTTCTGGACCAGCTCGAACAGCCATTCGGTCGGGCTCGGACTGGTCCAGGAAGCCGCCAGCGCCGGGATGAAGTTGAGGTCGGCATCGACGTTGATCAACTTGCTGTAGATGTTGTCATAGATTTGCAGCGAGGAATAGATCGTCGCCTTGTGCGGGTCCAGCGTGTCCGGCTGCCCCGTGATCCCGGCCACGAGGGAGCCCCCGGCGACAGGAGTCTCATCTTGAGTCAGGACGAGGTCTGGATGAGCCTGATGGGAGCCGATCGCACTCGCGGTCGAGCCGTCCAGGTGGCTGGCGACTGCCAGACCAGCTCCGGCGGCCAGCGCGCCCCGCATGAGGTCCCGGCGTGAGATGGCCCGGGCCAGCCGGCGAGTGTGCTGGACGATCTGATTCTCGGCGTGATCCTCTGACATGGAGTCCTCCCTGATGGCGGGTACGGCCGGGACGATGAGTACAGGAGTAAGGTGACTCGGACCAGGAACTACGCCTCCTGACTACGATAGGACTCGGCAATCTCATGCATCTGGACGAACCGGACACCGTCGCGGGCCAGCATGTACTGAACGATGCGATCCAGCAGACGCATCCGGTGGTGACGGCCGATGATCTGGGGATGCAGCGTCAGTACGAAGATGCCGTTCTCGACGTAGGCGCCATCGAAGTCCCCGCGCCAGATCTCTTCGACCTTGGATGGGGCGCTCAAGCCGATGATGCCGGCGCTCGGGACGAACATGAAGTGCGCGGAGTCGGTGAGTTCCCAGGCCGACGGTACCTCCACGATGTCGGTCGTGCGGTCGCCGATCTCGACCCAGTAGGGTGTATCGCGGGCCAGCATGCTGGAGTCGTAGCGAAAGCCATACTCCTCCAGTAGTGGCAGCGTGGCCTTGGAAAGTTCCCAGGACGGCGAGCGATAACCGGTCGGAGTTACCCCGTGACGGGCCAGCGCTTCGAGGCCACGCTCGAGGATGGCGCGTTCCTCATCGGGTTCGAGCAAGTGCGGTGGTTCGTGGAGGTAGCCGTGATGTCCCACCTCATGCCCGGACGCGACGATGGACCGGACGACCTCAGGATGGCGATCGGCGGTGTCGCCCGGAATGAAGAACGTGGCGGGCAGGTCGTACTTCTTGAGTAGCTTCAGGATACGGGGAACGCCTTCGAAGGCGCCATAGGCGCCCCGGGACAATGCCGAAGGCGTATCGAGCTTGAATGAACCAAGCCAGACGGACTCGGCGTCGAAGTCGAAGGTGAGCGCTACGGTGCAGAGTGCCGCGCTACGCCACATACGCGTCCTTTCGTCAGGGTGTGCCTTTTTGTCGCAAGGTAGAAGCAGGCTAGCAGAAGATGCGAATCGCGTCAATATGTGGAGAAAAAGGGAACGAAAGCGTCCGCGCCGCTACCTGATCGACCGAATATCGCTCCGATGGCCACTCCTTGGCGTCTCTGAGGGGGAAGACCGTTCGCTGGAATCTCGTGTGCACTCCCCATCGACCACGGGGTAGGGAGTGTCCACGCATCTGGCTCTCTTGAAGGAGGGATTGGGGGATCCCCACTCTGGGCATCATCGTTTGGATCGGATGCCACGGAGGGTTGGACGGCGAGGCAATGGCCTTGCCAGGTTCAGGACGGTGCCGTGATTCGTGGGTCACGTTGCCCACAGGCGTCTTGGGAGCTTTGTAAGGTCAGTCCGTATCGCTCGTCGACGTGTCGACGCGAAGCTACCCCTCGCCCCGGGGGCAATTCGTACGGAGGGATCCAGATGCCGATCCCATCTGGCTGCCCAGTCGGAGCGGGTGTTGTTGTCTGCCTATCGCCCGTAGCTAGTCGATAGCCGGCTGGTACGGGTGATCCGCACCGTGATGGATCACGACGGACATGGCGACGCGACGCTGGTTGCGTCCGATACCAGTACCGGGAGCGATCGGGAGGTTGTGCCCGGCGATCCCCTGGAACTCGAGCAGCGGGTCGTCAATCGCTGCCCACGTCACTCCTGGGTTCCACCTGTCATGGCCTTTCGACCTCGTCAGGGCTCCTCGTGCCGGCCACTGGGAGAGAGGGATCCTGGGTGTCCGGGGACGGTTGCCCTCAGGTGGGCGTGCCGGCCGTCGGGACCATCCGCTCGGTCTTGGCCCAGCCGCCCTGGCCCTTCACCAGTCGCCAGATCGCCCGCCAGCCCGCCAGCCCCCAGACGAACTGAAACAGGCCGATGCTGTGGATCAGCACGGCGGTCTGGAGGAGCGAAATGTCCCCCGAGCGAGCGCGGTACCGCAGTCCGATCAGGGCGCTCGGCCCGAAGGCCAGTACGTAGCCCAATGCCATCACCGCCAGCCAGGTATCGACCGGCATGTCGAGCGTCGTCAGGTTCCAGCCGACGACGAGCCAGCTCAACACGGTCGCGACGGGCAGGACCAGGCACGAGACGGCTGGCCAGAACAGCGCGTAGAGCAGGTCGACGACGGTGTACCAGCTCCCCTTCATGACGATGATCTCCGGCATCCGGCCCCAGCACTGGAAGTAGCCCTGCACCCAGCGGGTCCGCTGGCGGACGAGCTTGCCGACGTCGATCAACCCCTCCTGGTGAACGTACGCCTTGTCGGTGAAGGCGAGCCGCCAGCCCTTGAGGACGAGCTGGAGCCCGAGGTCGAGGTCCTCGGTCAGGCACTTGGTCCAGGGCGCGTTGCCAAGCGAGATCAGGGCCGAGAGCCGGGTGAACTGGCCGTTGCCACCAAGTCCGGTCGAGCCGAGGTGGTTGCGACCCTGCTGGACGAGCCGCACGTAGGTGAAGAACTCGACATCCTGTAGGCGGCCGAGCACGCTCTGGCGGTTTCGGATCCGGACGCCGATCTGGACCGCGCCGACCGTCTCGCGGGCGAACAGGCCGTCGACGTCGGCCAGGACATGCGTGTCGAGCAGGCCGTCGGCGTCCATGACGCAGAGGACGATGCTGTCGAGGTCGACGCCTTCGGCCAGGCAGTCCTGGACGATCTTGCGGTAGGCGTGGTTGAGCGCCTCGCCCTTGCCCTGCCGTGCGTTGGGCGCGACCCGCTGGAGCACCTCGATCCGCTCGTCCCCGGCGGCGAGCGCCTGGACGATCTCGGCGGTCCGGTCGGTCGATCCGTCGTCGATGACGAGGACGAAGGCGTCGCCCGGGGTCGCGAGCAGCCGTTTCACCGACGCCGCGATGACCAGCTCCTCGTTGAGCGCGGGCACGAGGAAGATGTAGCGCAAGTGCTGTCGTGGCGCCTCGGGGCGCAGCTCGCCGCCTTTGCCCCGCACCAGCATGATCATGACGAAGTGGATCAGGGAGATGCCGGTGGCGACGCCGACGATGGTCTGCAGGATCAACAGGCTTGCGCGATAGATCTCAGCCATCGTGACTATTACCTCATCGGGACGACACACGGTGCACGGGGTGGTGGGCGATCAGGCATGGACCGGGTCGGCGCGAAAGGGCGCGGGGCGGGGCGCCATCCCGAGCAGCCAGGCGATCGCCTCGCTCGAGCGCGGAGCGGCCCGCCCATCGCCGTAGGGGTTCTGATCCCTCGCGGCCAGACTGTTGGCCGGTCGCGCGAGCAGGGCCGAGGCCTCGTCATAGATCCGGGTCGGGTCGGTCCCCACGAGTTGGGCGAGGCCGGCGGCGATTGCCTCCGGGCGCTCGGTCGTCTCGCGTAGGACCAGCACCGGCACGCCGAAGCTGGGCGCCTCCTCCTGGATGCCGCCGGAGTCAGTCAGCACCAGCGCCGACCGTGACAGCAGGCGGGCGAGGTCGGCGTAGGGGAGGGGGCCGCGGATGAGGACCCGGTCGGTCTCCGAGAGCTCACGCTCGACCAGCTTCCGGACCTCGGGGTTCGGGTGGGTCGGCAGGACGACGTGGATGTCCTCCCATTGAGCGACCAGCCGCCGAACGGCCTGGAGCACCTGCCGGATCGGTTCACCCCAGGATTCGCGCCGGTGAACGGTGACGAGGACCATCCGACGACCAGTTGCCTCGATCTCCGCCAGCCGGGGATCGCCGAACGGGATGTCCCGCCCGGCGACGAACTGGATGGCGTCGATCACGGTGTTGCCGGTCACGAGGACACGGTCGTCGGCGATGCCCTCCCGGGCGAGGTTCCCGGCCGCCTCGTCGGTCGGCGCGAGGTGCAGTGCGCAGAGGTGATCGATGAGGACGCGGTTGCCCTCCTCCGGGAACGGCGAGGCCAGGTCACCGGTTCGCAGGCCCGCCTCGAGGTGGACGACCGGGATCTGCTGCAGGAAAGCCGCGAAGGCCGACGCCGAGGCGGTGATCGTGTCGCCGTGAACGACGCAGGCCGCCGGTCTCAGATGCTGGAGATGGATGTCGAGCGCGGGCATCAGCAGGGCGGCCAGCTCGACCAGGCTGCCGGTCGTCCGCTGGAGCTGGAGCATGATGTCGGGGATGATGCCGAAGGCGTCAAGGGCCTGGCGGACCGGCTCGTCGTGCTGCCCACTGCCGAGCAGCACGACGTCGAAGCGGCCGTCGGCACGGAGGGTCTGGACGAGGGGGGCGACCTTGATCGCCTCGGGCCGCGTGCCGACGACCAACAGGATGACCGGCTTGTCCAAATGCCCTCCATGTCCGCTGGAGACGATGCACGGATGCGGGGCCAGCTAGCGTACCGATCAGGAATCGGACGACGCGCCACGCATTCGGGCCTGCATGTAGAGCCGGATTGCCACGACCGCGAGGATGGCCGCGCAGGCCAGCAGGGCCGAGATCGCCAGGGTATGCGTCAGGAGCGAGAGGGTCTGGAGCGGTCCGACACCGGTGGACGGGAGCGCGACGACGGCCACGCCGGCCACCGCGGCCGCGCCGCCACCCGGAGTAATGCTAGTGCCCTGGATTCCGCTGTACATAGTTTGGGATCCCTGTTTGCCGTTAGACCGAACATCCATTGGCACGTCCGAAGGTACTAGTACTATCAGCTAAACCTCATGGGACTGTACATAGTACTTTCGTCGCTACTTCGGATAGTGTCCAAATGTGTCCGATTGGTGAGACGTTCGACCTGGAACGCGCCCGACGGCGGGGGCCCCCGCCGTCAGGCGTTTTTTTGACGTGGGCCTCACAGCGATCTCTCGACGTCGGTTGACCAGTTGCCGTTCGTGCGACGAACAAGCTGCCGCCGCGAGCGATCATGGGAGTAGCGGCCGCTGAGTGGGTTCGGTGGGCAGGACGGAGCGATCATGGTGGAGTTCGCCCTCGCCGCGTCGGGCTCGGCGTCGATGGGGACCCGGGGTCGGGCGCGACTGGTGTCGGGGTGCGGTGGTGCCGTGAGGGGAGGGTGGTGGTCGATCGCTGGAAAGATCGCCCTGGCGAAATCGGGCCGGGGCGATCGCGATCCCCCGTGTCCGGACCCTTCGCCTGTATCCCGAGTGCTGAGGTTTGGGCTCGCGTGAGCGGTCCGATGCGACCGCCGGTGTCACGATGCGTGCGCGGACGCCGTGTCGTCGTGGCGTGCGCTTGTCGCACGCGATCGCGCGGCTGTCCCGGTGTGGGCAGCCGACAGGGTGCCTTTGCACCCTGTCGGCTGCGGAAGCCGTCATTGCTCTGTAGGGCGATGGCCGTTACGACGGCCAGGCGCCGCCAGCGAAGCGAGAGCGGCCCCGACGGATTGGTCGTCGCCCGCCCGCACGGTCGTGATGACCGCGCTAGGACGCCCCGGGCGCGGTCACCATCCATTGGACACCGTACCGGTCGACGAGCGAGCCAAAGTAGTCGCCCCAGAACATGTCCATCATCGGCATCTCCGCCGCGCCGCCGGCGACCAGCGAGGCGAAGAGCGCATCGGCCTCGGCACGGCTGTCCGCCGTCAGGCAGATGTGGACGTTGTTTCCCTGATTCAGCGAGAACCCCATGGACTCGGTCGCGTCAGTACCCATCAGGATGTGGCCACCGAGGATGGGCAGCGCGACGTTCACCACCAGCTGCTTCTGCTCGGCGGAGAGCTCCGGCTGTCCCTCCTGCACCGGAACGTCACCCATCCGGGCGATGCCGTTGACGAACTCGGTCCCGAAGATGGACTTGTAGAAGGTGAACGCGGCCTCGGTCGTGCCGTCGAAGTTGAGGTACGTGCTCGTATGAGCCATGGGCGTCTCCCGCCAGAATGGAGTGTGACCCGCGGGAGGACCATGCTCGACGTTCATTGCCTTACAGCCACCCGGGCTGTGACGGGATCAGCGCGTACCGTAGTGTACGAACAGTGCGAGCGACCCACTTCTTCGATCTTGCGCGGTGGGGCGGGACGGACGACCGACGGCGGGGACCACCCGGCCAGGATCGAGCCGTTCAGCGAGTAATCCACGCCGAGCGGGAATCGGCTGCGTCGCGTCCGGCCTTCTCGAACTTCGACGCCATCACACCTCTATGGTGTACGAGGTGATTCGTGCCAACTGGCCGTCCTCGAAATCGTAGATGTCGCACGATGCCACGCTGGACGAGTCGTTCTGCTCATCGACATACGTCGCCAGGCTGTCGATGACGACCGATCCCTCGCCAACCACGGCTCGGAACCGGTTGAAACTCATCGTGATCGTGGCGAAGTACGCGGTCGCCTGGTCACACGCGTCCACGACATCCGCCTTCCCGGCGAGCTCCGCGCCGCCGACGTTGTCCCACACGATGTCATCCGCGAGGTAGGCATAGGTCTGCTCGAACTCGTGGTTGGAGAATGCCGTC
>JAABUS010004512.1_pt1 | contig 19913 bp, 20 predicted proteins | sample 5560161 | NCBI WGS metagenome assembly JAABUS01 (sample SAMN10711885, study PRJNA513376) | rock metagenome | isolation source: Antarctica rocks | place: Antarctica: Victoria Land, Trio Nunatak nord | collected 2016-01-04 | reverse complement strand
TGTTCGGCGGCCAGGGAACCGTCGACGCCCAGCCCCGCCACTTCGTCTTCCGCTACCGCAGCGCGGCGGACTGGCTCGACACGTTCCGCCGGTACTACGGCCCGATGCACAAGGCGTTCGCCGCCGCCGACGGCACCGATGGGGCGGCGGCCGCCCTGGAGGCCGAGCTGCTCGAGCTGGCGGAGAGCCACAACACCGCCGACGGCACCCTCCGCGTCCCCAGCGAGTACCTCGAGGTGGTGGTCACCAAGGCCGGCTGACCCCGCATCCCCGCGCCGAGGTCCCGGTCAGGTCTCCGGGGCGAGCAGCTCGACGGTCGGGAAGTAGGTGCGGTACCGACGGGCGTCGCGTGTCAGGAGGGCCAGGTCGTCGACCGCGGCGTGTGCGCCGATGAAGAAGTCGGGCAGGGGCACGGCCGCAGCACCTCGGTTGCGCCGATAGGCCATGAACGCCTTGCCGGCGAGGAACGCCGCGGGCCACGGCAGGGCGGCTCGGCGGAACTCGCTCGGTGGCAGGGCCTGTTCGAGATCCTCGACGCGTGAGAACCTGACCGACACCTCGCCGTACACGATGGGGTTGACGTACAGCGGACCCGACTCTGCGGCGGCGGCGAGCGCGTCGATCGACCAGTCGAGCCACATCGGGTCCTCGGTGAAGACATCGAGAAGGACGTTCGAGTCGACGAGCGTGCCGGCCGGCACCGGTCAGTCGGACCGGGTCAGAGCCATGATCGCGTCCGTCGTCATCTCGACGTCCCCGCGTCCACGCATCCGGTCGACGAGCCGGGCTCCGCGTGTGGGGCCGGCTGTGGCCTTGCGAACGACGATGACGTCCTTGTGCCGCTCGAACTCGACCTCGGTGCCGGCACCGATGCCGAGCGCATCGCGCAGCGCCTTCGGGATCGTGACCTGGCCCTTCTCGGTGACTCGCATGTAAGAATCCTACCAGTCGTACTCTTACAGCTCCGCCGAGCGCAGGGCATCTATACGGCCGTCAGCCTGGTATATACTCCCGGCCATGGCGAAGCATCTGATCGACATCGACGAAGAGGCACTGGGCGCCGCTCGTGCCGAACTCGGGACGCAGACGATCCGCGACACCGTCAACGAGGCGCTATGCCGAGCGGCAGGGAAGCGGTCGGTCGAGGTCAAGCGGTCGCTCGATCGTCTCGCTCGTCTCGAGCTCGACGACCGGAACGACGCGTGGCGCTGACGCACCTTCTCGACACGAGTGTCCTTACCCGGCTTCGTCATGAAGCCGTGCGGGGAGTTGTCGAGCCCCTTGCGGCGTCGGGATCGCTCGCGCGGGCGGGGATCACCGATCTCGAGATCGGCTACTCGGCCAGAAGCGCGAAGGAGTGGGACCAGGCGGTTGATGCACTCGACGCCTTCGAGCTGATCGAGACGTCGGCCGATCACGTTCGTCGTGCACGGCAAGTGCAACGGCTCCTCGCTGCGAAGCATCAGCGCGGCCGGAAGGTGCCCGACCTGCTGATCGCCGCCGCGGCCGAGGCGAACGATCTTGCGGTCCTGCACTACGACGCGGACTTCGATCACATCGCCAGGGTCACCGGTCAGCGCGTCGAGTGGGTCGTGCCGGCGGGCTCGGTGGACTGACCTCAGTCTGCCCCGTCTCGGACGGCGGTGAAGCTCGAGTCGTCGCCCAGGTGGAAGTAGATGCGACCGTTCAAGGAGCCGTCGCTCGAAAGCGTTGCCCAGCGCCCCTCGATCTTCACGAGCGGCAATCTCGTCGATCGCGCGGCCTATCGTCGAGACCATGCCACTCGAGCCCGGTGACAAAGCCCCCGACTTCGCCCTGCTCGACCAGCACGGCGAGCGTTTCACGCTCTCGGCGTCGATCAACGACAAGAAGGCCCCGCACCTCGTCTTCTTCTACCCGAAGGCCGACACGCCGGGCTGCACCACCCAGGCGTGCGGGCTGCGCGACATCGCCGCCGAGGTGGGAGGCGCGGTCATCCTCGGGATCAGCCCGGACCAGCCGGCCAAGCTGGCCCGCTTCGACGAGAAGTACGGGCTCGGGTTCACGCTGCTGTCCGATCCGGACCACGCCGCCGCCGAGTCCTACGGGGCCTGGGGGATCAAGCGCATGTACGGCAAGGAGTACGAGGGGCTCATCCGTTCGGCCTTCCTGGCCGGGAAGGACGGCCGCATCTCCCACGCCTGGCCCAAGATCAGCCCGAAGGACACGCCCACCAACCTGCTGAAGGCCCTGGAAGGCGACTGATCTCACGCCCGGGGGGCGGGCGGCGTTCCACCTCCGTGCACGCGCTGCCGCCCTTCTCAGCCCTGCTCGATGAGCACGGCCCGGCGGTGTGGCGCTTCGTGCGGGCGTCGGTCGGCCCCTCCGACGCGGCCGACTGCTACCAGGAGGCGATGGTCTCCGCGCTGCGCGCCTACCCCTCGCTGACCCGGGCCGACAACCTCAAGAGCTGGCTCTTCACCGTGGCCCACCACAAGGCGATCGATCACCACCGCAAGGTGGCTCGCCGCCGGGAGACCGCCTCGGTGCCGCCGGAGCAGTGGGCCGAGCCGAGCGCCGAGCCCGCCGACGAGCGGTTGTGGGCGGCCGTGCACCGCCTGCCGACCAAGCAGCGGGCGGCCGTGCTGCACCGCTACGTCTCCGACCTGGCCTATGCCGACATCGGTCCGCTGATCGACTGCTCGGAGGCGGCGGCCCGCCAGAACGTCCGGGCCGGCCTGGCCACGATCCGCAAGGAGTTGACCCCATGACCGACGACCTGACCTCGCGCCTCCGGGCCACCGGCCCCGTGCCCCCCGCCGTCGTCGACCGGGTGCGCGCCGCAGCCGACGAGGAGGGGGTGGTGGACGTGGCGTGGGCGACCACCGACACCCCGGTGGGCCGCCTGCTCGTGGCCGCCACCGCCATGGGCCTCGTCCGCCTCTCCTACACCGTCGACGACGAGGTGCTGGCCGAGCTCGCCGCCCGGGTGTCGCCCCGGGTGCTAGAGGTGCCCGCCCGCCTCGACGAGGTGCGCCGCCAGCTCGACGAGTACTTCGCCGGCCGGCGCCGTGACTTCGACCTCCCGATCGATCCCGCCCTGTCGGGAGGTTTCCGGCGCCAGGTGCTGGGGGAGCTGGGGCGGGTGGGCTACGGCACCACGGTGAGCTACGGCGACCTGGCCCGCCGGGTGGGCAACCCCGGAGCCACCCGGGCCGTCGGCACCGCCATGCGCACCAACCCGATCGCCATCGTGCAGCCCTGCCACCGGGTGCTGCCCGCCGGGGGAGCCGTGGGCCACTACGCCGGCGGCGTCGAGCGCAAGCGGGCCCTGCTCACCCTCGAGGGCGTCCTGCTCGTGTAGCCGGCGGGCGATTGGCAGGGTCCGGGTCGAGGCCGAGCTTTTCGGCGTTCGCCTCCTCGTGGGCGTCCAGAGCCCGCTTGCGGTAGGCGGCGACGCCGGCCACAGCACCGCCGACGGTGAGAGCGCGGCGGAGCCGCTTGCGACGCCGGGCGCTGCGGGAGGCGGGCATGGCCCGAGGGTACGCTGACCGGCCGGCCCCCGTAGCCCAACTGGCAGAGGCGGCGGATTCAAGACCCGTACAGTGTGGGTTCGACTCCCACCGGGGGCACGAGTTGGCTTTGCTCCTCCTCCGCTTCGCTCCCCGGAGCGGGCTTCGCCCTTTCGGGCGTCACCGTGGAGGCTGCTCCGCCTGGCGGCTGCGCAGCGCAACCGTCGCTTCTTGGCGCCAAATACCTCGTCTGGCGGGGAAAAGGCTTCCGAGAAGTGTTCGCCGAGGGGTGGCCGCCGGGAAACCGGCGGGGTCAGCCCTCGAGGAGGGCGTCGGGGCGGTCCTGGCGCAGCAGGCCGAGCTGGTTGCCGCTCGGGTCGGTGAGCACGAGGCAGGGGCCGTCGGGCACCTCCACCCGCACGGCGCTGCGCGACCAGCCGGTGGCGGCCAACCACTCCACGGTGACGTCAAGGTCCTCCACCGCCCAGATGGGCAGGCAGCTCGGTGCCGGGCGGTGGTCGGCCAGGATCACCACCGGCCCGGCCAACCCGGGCGTGGCGGCAGCGGCAGCCTCGCCCCCGAGGCGCACCCCGGCCACATCGGCGCCGAAGGCGGCGTAGCGCCAGAGCAGCTCGGCTCCGAGCACCTCGTTCCACCACGCCAGGTCGGCGGACACGTCGACCGAGCCCAGGTAGAGGTACACGAGACGGCCCGGCACCCCGGGCTCGCTCACCAGATCAGTTCCCGTGGTCGTCGGTGGCGGGGTCGTCCGGTCCCTGATCGCGGTGCTCGCGCACGAAGGCCCGCAACCGTCCCGGGTCGACGGCACGGCAGATCATCTTCGTGCGCCAGGCGGTGGCCACCACCGCGGCACCGGCGGGGAGGCTGGCGTTCGGCGCCACCACCACCCCCGCCCCGGCCACGGCCACGGCCTCGAGCGCCCGCTGCTGGGCGGGAGGGAGGTCGCCGTGCTGGAGGAGGACCGTCCCGCTCTCGAGCAGGCCGACCTGGAGCGGCCGGGGCAATGGCGCGGCGGTGACCCCCGGGAGCGGGACGGAAGGCTGGTGGGGGCCCGACGTCGGGGGGTCGGTGAGGTAGCGGGGCTCGGAGGCGCCGGGCAGCACGTGCACGAGGTAGCGCTCGTCGAGGGGCTCCCGCCGGTCCGAACCGCAGGCCGGCGGCCCCGGCGCCGGCGCCGTGGACCGGTCACCCTGGCCATTGCTCTCGCCGCCCACGCAGCCGGCGAGCAGCGCGAGGACGAGGGTGGCGGCGACGGCCACCGAGGGCCGGCGCGCGCTGCGGTGCCGGTTGACCAGCACGATGCCGGTGATGATCAGAGCCCCCCCGGCGAGGATCCGTAGCTGGAACCGCTCGTCGAGCACCACCACGCCCACCGCCACCGCCACCACCGGGATGAGGTAGGTGACGAGCGACGCCCGGGTGGCGCCGAGGTCGGCGATGACCCGGTAGCTGAGGACGTAGGCGATGCCGGAGCCGACCACGCCCAGCAGCACGATGGCGAGGATCCGGGTGGGGGTGAGCTCCACCCCGTGGGCGACGCTGGTGACCACCGCGAACGGGGCCAGCAGGACGGCGGCGGTGAGCAGCTGACCGGTGGCGCCCACGAGCGGCGACACGCCCATCAGGTGGCGCTTGGCCCAGGTGAAGCTGAAGCCGTAGCAGAGCCCGGCCGCCACCGCCGCCAGGGACCCGCCGAGGGAGGAGCCGGCCACGTCGCCCCGCCCCAGCCCGGCGGCCACGCCCACCCCGGAGAGCCCCACCAGCAGCCCGCCGACCTGCACCGGTCGCAGCCGGTCGCGCAGCATCACCGCGGCGAGCACGGCGGTGAACAGCGGCGTGGACGCGTTGAGCACCGAGGTCAGGGCGGTCGTGATGCGCTCTTCACCCCAGGCCAGCATCGTGAACGGCAGGGCCGAGCCCACCAGCCCCACGAGGGCGAAGTGGCCCCACAGGCGGCGGTCCCGGGGCAGGGTGATCCCCTTGGCTCGGAGCAGGCCCAGCAGGACGGCGGCACCGAGGCTCACCCGGGCGCAGGCCACCGTCACCGGGGTCATGCCGGCCACCGCCACCTTGATGAAGAGGAACGACCAGCCCCAGATGAAGCTCAGCAGGAGCAGTCGACGCACCCCGCCATTCTGGCTTGCAGGCAGGTCCGTACGACCAACCTGGGAGCCGAGCCGGTGGCGGGCGACCCAGAGCACGGCGTTCGTTCCGGCGAAGCGTGACCACGGCGATGTGATGGCTTAGGGACTTGAGCGGATAGGTCACGTCTTGTCGCTGGAAGTCGTGCGGCTTCGCCGCAACAAGCGGCCGTGCTTGCCTGGTCGCCTCGCCTATCGGCTCGGCTCCTTACCTGCCCGCGCAGGTCCCTAGACTGGCGGCCCATGTCACGGTCCCTGCTCGAACGTCGTCTCACCGAGGCGGCCGAGGGCGTGAAGCGCCTGCGGGAGGAGCTGGTGGTCGCCGACGAGCAGCTGGCCCACTTCGACGACGAGGCCGCCGACGCCCGCATCCGGGCCCTGGTGTCGGAGACGCCACGGGCCGAACAAGAGCACCGCGAGGCCCGCAAGCATGCCGACGCGATGCTCCGCCACCGGGCCGAGGTGGTGGCCGAGATCACCCGCCTCGAGCGGGAGCAGGATGTGCTGCTCGACCGGATGACGGCCGGGCGGGCCTGATCGCAACCGACCGTTGCACCGCCCACCGCCCGCATCGAACGAGGGGAGCCGACGTTGCCGACCCGCGTGGTGATCGCCGAGGACGAGGCCATCATCCGCCTCGACCTCAAGGAGACGCTGGAGGAAGAGGGTTACGAGGTGGTGGCCGAGACCGGCCGCGGTGACGAGGCCGTCCGCCTGGTCAAGGAGCACCAGCCCGACATCGCCATCCTCGACATCAAGATGCCCGGCCTCGACGGGCTGTCGGCCGCCCGGGAGATCGCCGGCGAGCGACGGGCCGCCGTCCTCATCCTCACCGCCTTCAGCCAGCGCGACCTGATCGAACGGGCCCGCGACGCGGGGGCGCTCGCCTACCTGGTCAAGCCGTTCCAGAAGGCCGACCTCCTCCCGGCCCTGGAGGTGGCGCTGGGTCGCTTCAAGGAGATGAAGGCCCTCCACGACCAGGCCACCAGCCTCGAGGAGCAGCTCGAGACCCGCAAGACCGTCGATCGGGCCAAGGGCAAGCTCATGGACGACGACGGCCTCTCCGAGGGAGCCGCCTTCTCCTTCATCCAGAAGACGGCCATGCGCGAGCGACGCACCATGCGCTCGGTGGCCGAGGCGGTCATCGACGGTTCGCTGGCCCCGGGCGGCACGGCGGGGTGAGCGAGCCCGAAGGGCGGGCGGACGAGCAGGCACCCGTGCTCATGCTCATCGACGGGAACTCTCTGACCTACCGCGCCTTCTTCGCCCTGCCCACCGACATGGCCACGGCGTCGGGCCAGGTCACCAACGCCGTGTTCGGGTTCACGTCGATGCTCATCAACCTGTTGCGCGACCACCACCCCGACGGCATCGCGGTGGCGTGGGACCGGCCCGAGCCCACTTTCCGCCACGAGCAGGTCACCACCTACAAGGCCAACCGCCAGGAGGCGCCCGACATCCTGCGCCAGCAGATCGGCCTCGTCCGCCAGGTCGTCGACACCCTGCGGATCCCGAGCCTTGAACAGGCCGGGATCGAGGCCGACGACATCATCGCCACGCTGGCCACCCGCGCCCGGGAGGAGGGGACCGAGGTGATCGTGGTGACCGGTGACCGGGACAGCTACCAGCTCGTCGAGGACCCGCTCGTGAAGGTGCTGTACAACCGGCGGGGGGTGTCGGACTACGCCTTCTACGACGAGGCCGGCATCACCGAGCGGACCGGCGTCCACCCCACCAGCTACGTCGAGTACGCCGCCCTCCGGGGCGACCCCTCCGACAACCTCCCGGGCGTGCCCGGGGTGGGCGAGAAGACGGCGGCGAAGCTGATCAACACCTACGGCGACCTCGACGGGATCTTCGCCCACGTGGGGGACCAGACCCCGAAGCTGCGCCAGAACCTCGCCGACCACGAGGACCGGGTCCGCCAGAACGCGGACCTGATGGTCCTGCGCCGGGACGTGGACCTCGAGGTGGAGCTCGATGACCTCCACATGGGCGCGTACGACGTGGACGAGCTTCGCCGGCTGTTCGACTTCCTCGAGTTCCGCACCCTCGCCGACCGTCTGGCCGAGGCCCTCGACGCCGACCTGGGGTCGGCACCCTCCAGCTCGACCGAGGTGCTGGAGGCCGAGGTCACGGTGCTCGAGGCCCCCGGGGCCGCCGTGGCTGCCTTCGAGTCGGCCGCCACCGGGAAGGGCCCGATCGCGGTGGAGGTGGCGTACGACGGCGTGCCGAGCTGGTCGGCGAACGTGCTCGGCCTGGCCATGGTGGTCGATCCCGCCGCCGCCGAGGTGGTCTGGCTCGGGGCCGACCTGCTCGGCGAGGCGTCGGTGGCCGATGCCTTCGCCAGGCTCGTGGGCCCGGGCGGGCGGCCGATCGCCGCCCACGAGGCCAAACCGATGCTGACGTGGCTCCTGCGCACCGGAGGACCCGAGGCCGCGCTGGCCATCGACACCGCGCTGGCCGCCTACCTGCTCGACCCGGCCGACACCCGCTACCAGGTCCAGAGCCTGCTGCTGCGCTACGCCAACCTCGAGCTGCCGGCGGCGGCCGCCGCCCCCGACGGCCAGCTCGACTTCGCCGACGAGGGCCTGGCCGACCTGCCCCTCGAGGCCGGCCGGCGGGCGCTGGCCGTGGCCCGCCTCGCCCCTCCGCTGCTCGACGCCCTCGATGCCCAGGGCCTCCGCCGCCTGCACGACGACATCGAGGTGCCCCTCGTGAGCGTGCTCGCCCGCATGGAGGTGGTGGGCGTCGGCGTCGACGCCGGCCGCCTGCGGGAGATCAACGACTCGCTCACCACCCAGTGCGCTGAGCTCCAGCAGCGCATCTGGGAGGACGCCGGCGAGGAGTTCAACGTGAACTCGACGCCGCAGCTGCGCACCGTGCTGTTCGACCAGCTCGGCCTCGCGCCCCAGAAGAAGACGAAGACCGGCTACTCCACCGACGCCCAGTCCCTCGAGAAGCTGGCCGGCCAGCACCCGATCGTCGACCACCTGCTGAGCTACCGGGAGGTCGAGAAGCTGCGCTCGACCTACGGCGACGGGCTCCTCCAGGAGGTCGGCCCCGACGGGCGCATCCACGCCACGTTCAACCAGACCGTGGCCCGCACCGGGCGGCTGAGCTCCGACGCTCCGAACCTGCACAACATCCCGGTGCGGAGCGAGCTGGGGCGGTCGTTCCGGACCGCGTTCGTCCCGGCCGAGGGCTGTGAGCTGCTCGTGGCCGACTACAACCAGATCGAGCTGCGCTGCATCGCCCACCTGGCCGAGGACCCCGGACTGGTGGCGGCGTTCACCGCCGGCGACGACATCCACACCACCACCGCCGCCCGGGTGTTCTCGGTGGACCCCGGCGAGGTCACCTCGGCCCAGCGGGCCAAGGCGAAGATGGTGAGCTACGGCCTTGCCTACGGCATGGAGTCCTTCGGCCTGGCGCAGAGGCTGAACATCGAGGTGGTCGAGGCGAGGGTGATCCTCGACGCCTACTTCGAGGCGTTCCCGGCGGTGAAGGACTACATGGACCGCACGGTGGCCGAGACCCGCCAGCGGGGCTACACCGAGACGCTGTTCGGGCGGCGCCGGCCCATCCCCGAGCTGGCGGCCAGCAACCCCCGCATCCGCCAGGCCGGCGAGCGCCAGGCCATGAACGCCGGCATCCAGGGCCTGGCCGCCGACATCTTCAAGGTCGCGCTGCTGCGCCTCGACGCCGCCCTGCGCGACGAGGAGATGGCCAGCCGGCTCATCCTCCAGGTGCACGACGAGGTCATCCTCAACGTGCCGCCGGCCGAGCACGACCACGCCGCCGAGCTCACGGTGGCCACGTTGCGCCACGCCGCCGAGCTGAACGTGCCCCTCGAGGTGGACCTGGCGTTCGGCGACACCTGGGCGTCGGCGAAGGGGTAGCCCGTTGGCGGGCGGGCGCGACCACTGGTTCGAGGACGTGGCCGACCACCTGGGCCCGGCCTACCTGCGGTACTCGTTCACAAAGGGCACCGAGCAGGAGGTGGCGTTCCTGGTCGGGGCGCTGGGGCTCGAGCCGGGCATGCGGGTGCTCGACGTGGGGTGTGGGCCGGGGCGCCACGCCCACGCGCTCGGGCGCCGGGGGATCTCCGTGCACGGCGTCGACATCTCCGAGCGGTTCATCGGCCTTGCCCGTGAGCAGGCCCCCGCAGAGGTCACCTTCGAGCGCCTCGACGCCCGCGCCCTGCCCTTCGACGGCGAGTTCGACGCGGTCATCTCCCTGTGCCAGGGCGCGTTCGGCCTGCAGGGCCTCGACGCCGGCGACGGCGTGGTGCTGGACGGCATGGCCCGGGCGCTGCGACCCGGTGGGCGCCTCGCGCTGAGCGCCTTCGCCGCCTACTTCCAGGTGCGTTGGCTGGACGACGCCATGACCTTCGACGCCGACCTCGGCGTGAACCACGAGCGCACCACGGTCAAGGACGCCGCCGGGACCGACGCGCCGGCCGAGCTGTGGACGACGTGCTTCACGCCCCGGGAGCTGCGGCTCCTGTGCGCCGCCTCGGGCCTCGCCGTCGAGTCGCTCTGGTCGGTGGAGCCGGGTCGTTACGCCGCCGACCGTCCGACCATCGAGCTACCCGAGCTCCTCGTTGTCGCCCGCAAACCGGCGGTGGGTTAGCCTGCTCCGCCGGTTCGAACCGCCGACCGGCCCGTCCCCGACCACTGACCACGAAGAGCGCACTCCCTTGTCCGACCAGACCGCCACCGTCCCGCCCCCCGTCGAAACCCCCGCCGAGGAGGAGTACGTCCTCCGCCAGATCACCGCCGATGACCTGGAGGGCAGCTTCGAGGACGCCATCACCGCCTCGATGGTCGACGTCGACGACGGCCAGATCGTCGCCGGCCGGGTGGTCAAGGTGGACAAGGACGAGGTGCTGCTCGACATCGGCTACAAGTCCGAGGGCGTCATCCCCAGCCGCGAGCTCTCGATCCGCAACGACGTGGATCCGAACGAGATCGTGGCCATGGGCGAGGAGATCGAGGCCCTCGTCCTGCAGAAGGAGGACAAGGACGGGCGTCTCATCCTCTCCAAGAAGCGGGCCCAGTACGAGCGGGCCTGGGGCGACATCGAGCGCAAGAAGGACTCCGACGGCGAGGTCTCCGGTCTCGTCATCGAGGTGGTCAAGGGCGGCCTCATCGTCGACATCGGCCTCCGTGGTTTCCTGCCCGCCTCGCTCGTCGAGCTGCGCCGCGTGCGCGACCTCCAGCCCTACGTGGGCAAGGAGCTGACGGCGAAGATCATCGAGCTCGACAAGAACCGGAACAACGTCGTCCTGTCGCGGCGCGCCTACCTGGAGGAGACCCAGAAGGAGCAGCGCGAGGAGTTCCTCGAGAACCTCAAGCCGGGCGAGGTCCGCAAGGGCGTGGTGTCGAGCGTCGTCAACTTCGGCGCCTTCGTCGACCTGGGCGGGATGGACGGGTTGGTCCACGTGTCCGAGCTGTCCTGGAAGCACGTCGACCACCCCGGTTCGGTGGTGGCCGTCGGTGACGAGATCACCGTGCAGGTCCTGGAGGTCGACCTCGACCGGGAGCGGATCAGCCTCTCGCTCAAGGCCACCCAGCAGGATCCCTGGCAGGAGTTCGCGTCCGGCCACCGCGTCGGTGAGCTCGTCTACGGGCGGGTCACCAAGCTGGTGCCCTTCGGTGCGTTCGTGCAGGTGGGCGACGGCATCGAGGGCCTGGTGCACATCTCGGAGATGTCAGCTCACCACGTCGACCTGCCCGAGCAGGTGGTCACTCCCGGCGAGGAGCTCTGGGTCAAGATCATCGACCTCGACCTCCAGCGCCGCCGGATCAGCCTGTCGATCAAGCAGGCGGCCGAGGGTGGCATCGTCGCCTCGGAGTACCAGGAGCACTTCGGCGAGCACGCCTACGACGACGAGGGCAACTACATCGGCGGCGACACCGGCGCCGAGGAGGCCTGGGCGGAGTACTACGCCGAGCACGGGCTCGAGGTTCCTGGCGGCGACGACGCTCCCACCGGCCCGCCGCCGGTGCCGCCGTCCGAGCCCCCCACGGCGGCGTCCCCGGACGCCACTGCCGACGACGTGGCGCCGGCCGTGGACGACGACGTGCCGCCCGCCGTCGACGACGTGCCGCCCGCCGTCGAGGACCTGTCGCCCGCCGTCGAGGACCTGCCGCCCGTCGCTCCGGACGAGAGCTGAGCCCAGCCCCCTGGGGGCGAACGGGTGGCCGATCAGCGCGGCGGGGTGCCGGCCATGTCCACCGTGGTGGGCGCCGCGTTCGCCCTCTGGGGCCTCACCGTCGGCCTCCAACCGCTGGACGACAACAGCTTCCTCACCCACCTGGCCACCGGCCGGCTGATCTGGGACACCGGCGGCGTCCCCCGCCGGGACCCGTACTCGTTCTCCGCCCCCGGCGTCCGATGGGTGGTGCAGAGCTGGCTGGCGTCATGGCTGTACGGGGGCATCGAGCGCGTCGCCGGCCTCGGCGGGATCCGGCTCCTCCACGGGGCGCTGGTGGCGACGTTGGCCGCGCTGGTGTGGCGGCTGTCCCGCCCGGCGCGGGGACTGGCGGCGCGGGCGGCCGTGTGCGCCGTCGCCGTCGCCGTCGGCACCGGGCTGTGGGTGGAGCGGCCGCTCCTCTTTGGCCTGGTCGGCCTCGCGCTGGTCCTCGTGGCCGCCGGGGGCGGCCTCCATCCGGGGTGGCTCGTGCCGGTCATGTGGGTGTGGGTGAGCTCTCACGGGTCCTTCCCGCTGGCCGTCGTCGCGCTGCTCAGCGTGGCCGCCGGTCGTCGGCTCGACGGTGAGGATCCCGGCCGGGAGCTGAGGGCCTTGCGCTGGACCCTGGCCGGCACCTTGCTGGCCGCGGTCAACCCGCTCGGGCCCCGGTTGCTGGCCTTCCCGGTCGAGGTCCTCCGGCGCACCGAAGCGTTCCGGTCGCTCGTCGAGTGGCGTCCCCCGACCTTCGAGGACCCCTGGCAGCTCCTCTTTCTGGCTCAGCTGCTGATCGCGCTCGCCCTGCTCGTGCGGCGGCCCCGGTGGCGCGCCGCAGTGCCCCTGCTGGTCTTCGCCCCCCTCGCCCTCCTAAGTGCCCGCAACGTGGTGGTCGCCAGCCTCGTGCTGGTCCCGGGCATGGCCGCGGGGGCGGCCGACCTCGGGTCGCCGACCGGGGATCGCCGCAGCCCCGCCACCCTGGCCGCGACCGCGACCGCGGCGCTGGTGGCGGTGGGTCTGTTGGTCGCATCGCTCGGTCAGGCCCACACCCGGTTCGAGGACTACCCCGAGGACGCGGTGGCCTGGCTCGACCGGCGGGGCCTGCTGGACGAGAACGTCATCGCCCCCGATCTCGTCGGCAACTACCTCGAGGCCCGGGACGGCGTCGAAGCCCGCGTCTTCGTCGACGACCGGGTCGACATGTTCCCTGGACAGGTCGTCCGGGACGAGGCTGCGCTCCTGGAGGGCCGACCCGGTTGGCGGGCACGGTTGGACCGCTACGACGCCGGGGTCGTGCTGTGGCCCCGGGACCAGCCGCTCACCGCCATCCTGTCCGCCTCGGGCGAGTGGCGGCGGGCGTGGAGCGACGACCGTTGGGTGGTGTTCCTCCCCGCGTGACCCGGCGGCAGCGGTCAATCCAGGCGGACGATCCCCATGCGGACCGCCTGGAGGACGGCCTGGGTCCGGTCCCGGGCGTCGAGCTTGGCGTAGATGGACCCCAGGTGGTTCTTCACCGTCTTCTGGCTGATGTAGAGCCGGTCCGCCACCTCGGGGGTGGAGCAACCGTCGGCGATGAGCTGCAACACCTCCTCCTCGCGCTTGCTCACCACCCGATCGACCTCGTCGGTGGCGGGCGCATCCAGCCGGCGCGCCTCGTCCAGCATGGAGGCGGCCAGGCCCTGGGACAGCGCGGAGTCGTCGTCGCCGGCCCGGCGGACGGCCTCGACGATGTCGTCGGTCGAGCAGTCCTTCACGACGTAGCCATCCGCCCCGGCCCGGATGGCGTCGGCGACCACCTCCTCGTCGGCGTGCATGGTGAGCATCACCACCCGCACCTGGGGCCACTGCGAGCGGATGCGACGGGTGGCCTCCACCCCGTCGACCTCGGGCATGGTCACGTCCATCAGGACGACGTCGGGCAGGAGCCGGCCGGCGAGCAGCACCGCCTCCTCCCCGTCGGCGGCCTCCCCGACGACGTCGAAGCCCTCGTCCTCCATCGACCGGCGCAGGCCCTCCCGGAGCATCCGATGGTCGTCGGCCAGGAGCAAGCGGGTCGGTGCAGTCATGGCGCCCGGACCCCGAGGAGCTCGCAGCGGACGGTGGTGCCCGTCCCCTCCTCCGACGTGACGTCGATGGTGGCGCCGATCGAACCGGCCCGCTCCCGCATGCCGAGGATCCCGTAGGAGTCGAGCCGGCCGGCCGAGCCGGCGCCGAAGCCCTTGCCGTCGTCGGTGACCTGGAGCACGGCCGAGGTGCCGTCGCACCTCCACCGGACGACCACCCGTTCGGCCTCAGCGTGGCGCTCGACGTTGGTGACCGCCTCCTGGGCGATGCGCCACAGCTCGCGCTCCTGGAGCAGGGGGAGGCGCCCCGTGGAGTGGGAGTCGAGCACCACGTCGAGCCCACGTCGCTCGGCCACCCGGTCGAGGAACGACCGCAGCGTGCTCGGGACGTCCCGCTTCTCCGAGACGTCGGTGCGCAGGTCGTACAAGGTGTCTCGCACCTCGCCGATCACGCCCCGCACGTCGGCCCGGAGCCGTTCGAGGGAGCCGGTGACCTCCTCGCCCCTGCCGTCGGCCTTCACCAGGCGGTCCAGCTCGAAGGCAAGGTACGCGAGCGACTGGCCGATGCGGTCGTGGAGGTCGCGGGCAATCCGGGTGCGCTCCTCGTCGGCTCCCACGGTGCGCAGGCGGGCGAACCAGCGGGCGTTGTCTATGGCCAGGGCGGCCGGCTCCACGAACCCGGCCAGCAGCTCCTCCTCCCGGGCGGTGAAGTGGCCGGCGCTGGTGTGCTCGACGGCGATCAGCCCGACGATGGACTGCCGGGCGGGGAGCACGCCGTAGAGGGCGGACCGGCTGGTGGGCACGAGGCCCCGGCCTTCGCCCCGGGCCAGATCCGGTTCGGTGACCGGGCTGCGCCGGCGGACCGCATCGCGCATGGCCGGGGTGAGATCGCCGTCGCCGAGGCTGGCCGGGAACCGGTGGCCGTGGGAGCGGGCGACCTGCCACCCACCACCGGTCTCGTCGAAGAGCAGGAGGGCGGCGACGTCGCACGGGACGAGGTCCCGGAGGCGGCCCATGGTGGAGTCGAGCACCTCGTCCAGGTCGAGCGAGGCCGGGAGGGTCTGCGCCACCTGGTGCAGCGAGAACAGCAGGGCGTTGGCGTCGGCCAGCCGACCGAGGCGGTCGAGGGCGAGGGAGTGCTCGCGGTACGCCTCACCGGTGACGCGACGGGCGTAGCCGGCGATGAGGGCGACGAGCAGGAGCTCGCTGGTCCACTGCAGGGCGGTGCGCAGGTCGTCGGTGCCGTAGCCGGCCCGGGTGGCATCGGGCAGGGCCACCGCCAGCGCGGACACCGCGCTGATGCGGACCGCGAACCCGAAGCCGCGGGCGAAGCCCGCCACCATCACCGCCGTCAGCAGCGAGAAGACGAACGGCGAGTCCCAGTAGTCGGTGGCCACCACCGCGAGGACGTGGATGGCGACCTCGGCCATGACCCGCAGCAGGCTGGCGGTGTCGTCGAAGTAGCGCACCGGCCGCACGATCCGGAAGCTGTTGTAGCCGACGATCAGGCAGCACCAACCCACCACCCGGAGGTCGCGCCCCGTGAAGGCGCTCGCCGACAGGGCCAGGGCCACGGCCGTGGCCCCGGCGCGGATGCCCAGGATGGCCGGCCGGAAGGCGGCGACGTGATCGCGGCCGGCAGGCTCGGCGGCGGCCGGCCCGCCGGAGCCGATCGGAACAGCCGCGGCGGGCGACGCAGGGAGCGTCATGGCGGGAGGTTACTGCCGGCGCCGCCGGAGCTTGATGGCCCGGCGGGGCGTGGCGAGGGCCGGCGGGACGGCCGGGACCAGGGACGCGAACGCCTCGGTCAGGGCCTGGCTCACCGCCGCCCGGGGGGCGGAGGCCAGGACGGGCTCTCCGCGGGACTCGGCCCGGGCCACCTCGTCGCTCTCGGGAACGCCGGCGGCGCCGTCCACGGGCTGCTCGTCGCCATCGACCACCCGGTTCAGGATCAGCCGGATCCGCTCGGCGGGGACCCGCTGGCGCCGGAGCCGGTCGAGGAGGGCCCGGAGGTCCCGCAGGCTGGCGGCATCTGCGAGCGACACCACCACGAGGCGTTCGCTGCGATCGACGGCGGTGAGGGTGGCCTCGGCCAGTGCCAGCGTGGTGTCCACCACCACGACGTCCCAAACGGCGGCGGCGGTGTCGAGGATCCGGTCCACCGCCGACCTGTCGACCACCTCGACGCAGGCGGGGTCGCACGGTGCGGCCAGGAGCCAGAGGCCGGGGCGGGCCTCGACGGCGTGGGACAGCAGCTCGAGGTGCTCCCCGCGGTCGCCGAGGACGGTCGCCACCGAGGTCTCCGGGGCCACCCCCAGGCGGGCGGCGGCGTCGCCGAAGACGAGGTCGAGGTCGACCAGACCGACCCGGTGGCCGAGATCGGCCAGGTGGGACGCGAGGTTGATGGCCACCGAGGTGCGCCCGGCGGCGCCCGTCGCCGACAGCACCGTCACGATGGTGGATCGGGGTCGCTCCCGCAGCTCGTCGTCGCCGGTGTCGGTGGCCGGCCGGGGCGGTGGCTCGGCGGGTGCCGTCTGCGTCGGCGGAGACGACCCCGAGGCGGGCTCGCGCGCCATCGCGACCGCTCGGGCCAGGGCCTCCCCGAGCGCGATGTCGTCCACCGGCAGGGTCAGCAGGTCGACCGAGCCCACCCGCACGAGGTCGCGGATGGCGACGTCGGGCCGTGACTCGAAGGCCAGCACGATGCTGATCTCGGGCAGCTCCTCACCGATCACCTGCAGGCGGGCGATGCCGTCGGGGTCCGACATCATCGGGCCGGCGACCACCACGTGGAACGTGGCACCGGTGCGGAACAGGTCGGGCAGGACGGCGACGTCACCGCACCCCACGATCCCGGGAGCGGGTTCGGCGGGCAGGGTGCTCCGGACCTGGTCGGCCAGTTCCCCATCGTCGAGCACCAGGATCCTCGGGCCGTGCACCAGCGTCTCCCCTCCGACGGTCGGGCCATTGTCCCTCACGAGGCGGCTGCTACCGTGCCCGCCGGAGTGATCCTCGTGGGCCTCACCGGTGGCATCGGCTCCGGCAAGTCGGCCGTCTCCGCCCGGCTGGCCCGCCACGGGGCGGTGGTGATCGACGCCGACGTGATCACCCGCGAGCTCCAGCAGCCGGGCCAACCGGTGCTGGCGGCGATGGTCGAACGGTTCGGCCCCGGCATCTTGGCCCCCGACGGGTCCCTCGACCGTCCGGCGGTGGCCGGCGTCGTGTTCTCCGACCCCGACGCGCTGGCCGACCTCGGCCGCATCGTCCACCCCGAGGTCGGTGCCGAGATCGCCCGCAGGCTCGAAGCGGAGGCGGCCACCGATCACGTCGTCGTGCTGGACGTGCCCCTCCTGGTCGAAGGCGTCCGTGAGGGGAGGGGTGGCTACGCCGACGCCGTCGCCGCGCTCGTGGTGGTCGACGTCGACCCGGAGGTCGCCGTCCGGCGCCTGGTCGAGCAGAGGGCCATGTCCGAGGACGACGTCCGGGCCCGCATGGCCAACCAGGCGTCCCGGCAGGAGCGCCTGGCCATGGCCGACATCGTCGTCGACAACTCCGGCACGCTCGCCGACCTCGACGCCCGCGTCGACGACCTCTGGGAGACCCTTTCCGGGCGCTGAACCGGAGATGTTTGGCGGATCCGCGGAGCGGGGCCCGCCGGGGGAGAGGCTGCGCAGCCGCCAGGCGGAGCAGCCGGGATGACGGGAGCCGGATCCGCGAAGCGGGGCCCGCCCGGAGGCGGGCCAGACGGCACGGAGGCGGGCCAGATGGCGCGTCACGGCTCGTCCGTACACTGCCGGCATGGGTGAGGCGGCGACGAAGTTCAAGATGGTGTCGGAGTTCTCGCCTGCCGGAGACCAGCCCGGGGCCATCGAGGCCCTGAGCGACGGGATCCACCGAGGCGAGCGGTTCCAGACGCTGCTGGGCATCACCGGTTCCGGCAAGAGCGCCACCATCGCCTGGACGATCGAGCAGGTGCAGCGGCCGACGCTGGTGATCGCCCCGAACAAGTCCCTGGCCGCCCAGCTGGCCAACGAGTTCAGGGAGTTCTTCCCCGAGAACCGGGTGGAGTACTTCGTCAGCTACTACGACTACTACCAACCCGAGGCCTACATGGCCTCCTCGGACACCTACATCGAGAAGGACTCGTCGATCAACGACGAGATCGAGCGGCTGCGCCACTCCACCACCGCCTCCCTTCTCACCCGGAGGGACGTGATCGTGGTCGCGTCCGTGTCGTGCATCTACGGGCTGGGTTCGCCGCAGGAGTACCGGGACAGCCTCCTCGTCCTGCGGGTGGGGGACGAGCACGAGCAGCGGGGCCTCCTCCGCAAGCTCGTGGACATGCACTACGAGCGCAACGACATGAACCTGACCAGGGGCAAGTTCCGGGTGCGGGGGGACACCATCGAGCTCCACCCGGCCTACGACGAGACCGCCGTGCGCATCGAGATGTTCGGCGACGAGATCGAGCAGATGGTGGTCGTGGACCCTCTCACCGGCGAGCGGATCCGCGCCCTGGACGACCTCATCGTGCTCCCGGCCACCCACTACGTGGCCGGCGAGGAGCGCATGCGGCGGGGTATCGCGCGCATCGAGGCCGAGCTCCAGGAGCGGCTCGCGTACTTCGAGAAGGAGGGCAAGCTGCTCGAGGCGCAGCGGCTGCGGATGCGCACCCAGTACGACCTCGAGATGATGCAGGAGGTCGGGTTCTGCAACGGCATCGAGAACTACTCGGCGCCGATCGACGGCCGGGGCCCGGGCGAGGCGCCGAACACCCTCATGGACTTCTTCCCCAAGGACTTCCTCGTGGTGCTCGACGAGAGCCACGTCACCGTGCCCCAGCTCCACGGCCAGTACGAGGGCGACCGCTCCCGCAAGGAGGCGCTGATCGAGTACGGCTTCCGCCTGCCGTCGGCGGCCGACAACCGGCCCCTGCGCTTCGACGAGTTCATGGAGCGCGTCGGCCAGGCCGTGTTCCTGTCCGCCACGCCCAGCTCGTTCGAGATGCAGCACTCCTCCTCGATCGTCGAGCAGATCGTGCGGCCCACCGGCCTGGTCGATCCCGAGGTGGTGGTGAAGCCGACCAAGGGCCAGATCGACGACCTCCTCGAACAGATCAACGAGCGCGTGTCCGGTGGCGCCCGGGTGCTGGTCACCACGCTCACCAAGAAGATGGCCGAGGACCTCACCGACTACCTCCTGGAGCTCGGCGTCAAGGTCCGGTACCTGCACAGCGAGGTGGACACCGTCCAGCGCATCGAGATCCTCCGCGACCTGCGGCTCGGCGAGTTCGACGTGCTCGTCGGCATCAACCTCCTCCGCGAGGGCCTCGACCTGCCCGAGGTGTCCCTCGTCGCCATCCTCGACGCCGACAAGGAGGGCTTCCTCCGCAGCGAGACGTCGCTGATCCAGACGATCGGGCGGGCCGCCCGCAACGTGGAGGGCCAGGTCGTGATGTACGCCGACCAGGTGACGGCGTCGATGCAGCGGGCCATCTCCGAGACGAACCGCCGGCGGGGTGTGCAGCAGGCGTACAACGCCGAGCACGGCATCGATCCCCAGACGATCCGTAAGGCCGTCACCGACATCCTCGCCTACCTCCGGCCGAGCCAGACCGCCCCGGTGCCGGGCAAGGACCAGCGCCGCGAAAGAGCCGCCGACGTCGCCCGCCGTTCGGGCCTGGCCGACCTCCCGAGCGAGGAGCTGAGCCGCCTCATCCACACGCTGGAGGAGGAGATGCACGAGGCGTCGGGCGACCTGCGCTTCGAGTACGCCGCCCGCCTCCGTGACGAGATCAAGGACCTGAAGCGGGAGCTGCGCGAGGTCGGCTAGGCCCGAAACCGGTCACGGAGCGAACACAGGTTCCCCCCAGCGGTCACGGGCGCCCGGTACCCTGTCGAGCCATGGCCGACCAGCTGGTGATCCGGGGCGCCCGCGAGCACAACCTGCGCGACATCTCCCTCGACCTGCCCCGCGACCGCCTCATCGTCTTCACCGGTCTGTC
>JAABUS010004511.1_pt1 | contig 19915 bp, 2 predicted proteins | sample 5560161 | NCBI WGS metagenome assembly JAABUS01 (sample SAMN10711885, study PRJNA513376) | rock metagenome | isolation source: Antarctica rocks | place: Antarctica: Victoria Land, Trio Nunatak nord | collected 2016-01-04 | reverse complement strand
AGCGGCCCTAAAGACGGCCGAGAATAATACGATTCGGATCTCTATCCGTATATTAAAATATTTAATAATAATTATAATCGAGTTTAAAAAGGGCCGCGATTTTTTATTAAAAATAAAAACGAAGAAATTAAAAGAGAATAAATTTATAAAGGATTTTTCGAGTCCTCCGTATTTATAATAAATCTAGACGAGTCCTATATTATTATTATAAATATAATACTCTACTACGGTAGAGTTTTTCTTAACGGGGGTTAATTATAACGAGGAGAGAAATAAAAATTATAATTTTAATAAACTCGAGTAATTAAATAATATTTATAATAAAAATAAATAAAACTAGGATAATAAAATAAAGGGCTAAATAATATAATATTTATTAAATTATTAATTTATATAAAGAGGAAAAATAGTATAATTTAATACCTATTATTTAATACTCTAATCTAGTATAAATATAATAATTAAAATATACTATATTTATACCTATAATTAATTTACTCTATATCGATAACTAGATAATATCTTAAATAAATTACTAAATATAAATTATTAAATATTAGAAATATTAATTTTAATAATTTATAATAAATAAAATATTAATAAAAGCTAGAAAGTATTAACCTTATAAATAAAAATATATAAAGTCGTTTTAATTTAAATTATATTCGGAGTTTAGATTAAACTCGACTACCCTATTAATTAAAATTATATCGTCGCGATAATAATTTATTAATTTAAGAAAAGTTTTTAATGATTTTTTAAAAAAAAAATATACGAGTTAATATAAATATAAATAACTTTAATTAAAAATCTTAGCGCGTAATAATTAAAAATTTATATAAATATAAATTAATTTAGTAAAAAAGCTTAGCGCGTAATAATTAAAAATTTATATAAATATAAATTAATTTAATAAAGAAACTTAGCGTGTAATAATTAAAAATTTATATAAATATAGATTAATTTAATAAAGAAACTTAGTATATAATAATTAAAAATTTATATAAATATAAATTAATTTAATAAAGAAACTTAGCGCGTAATAATTAAAAATTTATATAAATATAAATTAATTTAATAGAGAAACTTAGCGCGTAATAATAAAAAATTTATATAAATATAAATTAATTTAGTAGAGAAACTTAGCGCGTAATAATTATTATTAAATAATAAAAATTTAATCGCGGTAAAATTTTAAGGTTAAAGTAGTAACGGGTAATAATAATTATCACGAATATTAATATTTTTAAATACTATTATCTAGTATAATAATTTAATAATAATAAATAATAATATTCTAAAACGGAGAAGTTAATTATAATACTATTAAATAAAATATTTAAAAATTTGGAGGAATTTAACCGAAGCGTCGTTTAAACCTAATATAATCTAGAGTAGTAAAGTATTTTTTTATATATAGATAATAATACCTATCTAAAAACCTTAATTAAAATATATATCGAATATATTTACTAAATTTTATAAATTATAAAATAAAATCTTCTTATTATATATAATTATAATCGAGTTCTAAATTTATAAATTTAGTTATAAAAACTATTTAATTAATATTAATCTAATTAATTAATTTATATAAATTATTAAATTTATATATAAATTTATTTATTTATAAAGTTAGAGTTTATTTATTTTAAAAAATTTATTTATCGCGATATTAAACTCGAAGATTATTTAATAAATATAAAAGAGTATAGAAATATAATATATATTATTAATTTTAATTTAAATTACGAGTATAATAAAAAATAAATTATAAATAATATTCCCGACGGAAAAAATTTAATTAATATTATAAAATTCGCTAATATTATTAACTACTCGTGTATATATAAATTTAATATAATCTTTCGTTTTAAATTTAATATTTTCGTAGGATAATACTTTAGCGATAATTTAAAATTTTTTAATTATATATTTCTCTACTTTCTTCGTAGTTATTCTCTTTAATTAAATTTTATAATTATAAATAAAAAACTTTATAAAGAACTTATTTAAGAAATAAAAAAATTAATAAATATTAAAAAATTTTACGAAAATCTTCTAGAATTATTTACTATATACTTTAATTATATTTATAATTTAAAGTTTAATTAAAATCCGTAGTATTTATATTTATATAATTTATTCTACGATCTCTTTATAAATAAGAGTTTCGAGTATAATAATATTTTTAATTAAATAATTCTTAAATATCTAATTACTATAAAGCCTCCGTAATATAATATAGATACTAGTAATAAAAACTCGAATAACGACGAAAAATAAATTAATAAAAATAAATTTAATAATAATAAATTTAATAACGATTAAAATTAACTCGATTATAGTACTATATATAGTATTTAATTTATTTAAATACTAAAATTAATAGAGTAAAGTATTAAATATTACGTTAAATAATAAATTAAATAATTATAATTTAAATATTTATTCTTTAATAATCGATAAGAGTAAAATATAATATACGACTAGTTATAATATATTATAAAGTAGTATATCCTAGTCGATTACTCGACGATATATATAGAATAATAATTTAGTTTATTAAATCTATTTTACGAAAATAAGTTTATTTTTCTAAAAAGAATATTATATAAAATATAACTAGATAATTTTTATAAAAAGGTTTTTCTTTATAATTTAGAGGAAATATATTAATAACGGAGGAGTCTCTAAAATAAATTTTACTCGAGAATTTTATCTCTAGAAAGAAGTTATTTTTTTATTATATTTTTATTTTTAAAATATTTACTTTTAATAAATAATCTAAATAATTATAATAATATACTTTTCGTATAAATTTATAAATAAGAATTTATAAATATAAAATTAATTTAAAAGTTCTAGATTATTAATTAAATATTAACCTAGACTCGAGGACTCGAAAATTATAATTTAATATATATCTCTTTTTCTCGGGATAATATATATATATATTATTTTTACTCTCTATATTTCTCTTATCTCTAAAAGTAAATTTTTAATTTTTTAAATTTCTAAATAATAATATAAAAAAAGTAAAGGGCCTTTTATTTATTTATTTATTTATTTATTTATTTATTTATTTATTTATTTATTTATTTATTTATTTATTTATTTATTTATTTATTTATTTATTTATTTATTTATTTATTTAATATTTATTTAATTATTTCTTATTTCGTTATATATAAAATTCGCTTTAGGGAAGAGATAATTAAATAATATTTTATCTCGTTCTCGTTCTCTTTTATATATATAGAATATTATTATTTCTTTTCTGTTTATATATATATCTTTATTATTATATATATATTTTATTCTAGTAATTTAATATTTAATTATTAATTCCCTTTATTTCTATAGTTTTATTTTATAATTATATATACTCTTTTATTTAACTCGTAAATCTCTATAAATAAACGAGATAAATTAAAAACCGATAAATACTCTCGTATATTACGAACGGGTTTAATAATATTTTTTATTTAATATAAAAAACTTAAAAGTAATATCTATAAACTTTCTATTTATTATTAATTTTATTATATTCGAGGTTTATTCGAATTAAAATTATCTTTATTTAGAAAAAATATATTTTAATTCTTTAAATATTATATAATTTTACTCGAACTAAATAATTTATTATTTAATATTTCGACTTTCGAGATTTTTATAGAGAGTTCGAGATTTTTATTTAAAATATATTTAAATACTTCGATCCTTATATAATAAAGGACCGATTATACTCTTCGATTTAATATTTCTATTATTATCCTTATACGATAAAGAATTAACGAGTTTCGAAATATTTATAAAGAATTCGAGGTTATTATTTAAATTATATTTAATTACTTCGATCTTTATATAATAAAGGACCGATTATATTCTTCGATTTAAAATTTCTATTATCGTCCTCGAACGATAAAGGATTAGCGAGTTTCGAATTATTATTTTTATTATTATCTCGTCTTTAGATTCGCCGTTATTATAATAATTATTTAATTAATTATTATCGTCGATAAATTCTTTCTTTTTCTTTTTTTCGTTAAAAGTATTTCTTTAATAAATAAATTTATAAATAATTAATTATTAATTATTATTATTTTTAAAATATTCGAGGATTAATAAAAATTATATATTCCTTAATTAAAAAGTATAAATCTAGTATTCCGAGTCGCGATTTATATACCCGTAATAAATTATTTCTTGAATAATTTAATAAAAGTAATTAAATAATTTAATATATTTTTTAATAATTTTATAATATTATTTTTTACTCTAGTTTCTATTTCTATTTAATTTGAAATAAATAAAGAATTTATTCTTTTCTTTTTTAATAATTTACTCCTAGAATATACTCCGTTATTATTATATTTCTATTATTTCTTAATTTAGGTTCGAATTCAAGAGTTAATAAAACTTTTAAATTCTTTAAATAAAATAATAATAATTAATTTTCTTTATCTAGTATTAAAACTATTACCTCTAGAGTTATTATCTAGATATTATTATATATATATCCGTAAAAAAATAAGAAATATTTAATCTACTAACTAGAGTCTTATTAATATAATAAATATAAATAAAAAGGATAAAAAACTCATAATAAATCTCGTAAAAAATATCGATAGAAATTTTATCTTTAAGGAAATATAATAAGTAATTATTTAATATCGTAAATTATAAAATTATATAGAGTAAAAGTATTATATAGACTTGAAAACGAGTATAAAGAAATAATTATAAAAATAATTAATAACTTCTAAAGAAGTTCTTTAATTTAGTAATAAGAATTTTATATAAATAAAATTATTACGAATATTATAATTTATAAATATAGAGTTTGGAATAATTAATTTTTATATAAAGATTAACGTTAAAAGTCCTAGTTAATATTAAAAATAATAGTACTTTAGTAGATATTTAACCCCGATAAAAATTATTTAAATAATTAATATACTACGCTCTTTATAACTTTTTTATAAAATATTTAAAGAAAAATAAAAATCGAGTTCTAGAGTCTAAATATTAAAGAGATAAAGAGTTTATTTTAAATATATATTTAAATATATTTATAGAGTAGATTATTCGAGTTACTAGTCCGGGGTATTTTTATTTTAAAAATATAAAAACTTTTTAAAAAATTACTAGCGCTTAAAATTAAAATAAATATTTATATTAATTAGAACTTTTAATATTAATCTCCGTATTTTATTCGTTATTTTCTCGAATAATTAATCTTTTACTTTTATAATATAGATTTCCGAGAATAATATATAAATATATAATACTCGTTATAATAAAATAATATTAATTTTACTTTTATTTATTACTTTACTTTATATAGAGTACGGAGTATAAAGACTATAATAGAGGTATTTTAAAAAGAGGGTAATTACCTATATATATTTCGCTAAGATATACGTTAAAGAAATATATATTATAGTAAGTACTATATTAACCCCCTCGAAAGTCGCCGATACTACTAAGATCAATCGAGTTAGGCTTTGAAATCCACCGGCCCGCAGATTACCCGACGCAGTATGTATTACTCTGTGGTCCTTACAATTTTCACTACTCCCACTATTACACGAACCTACTGACTTCTCTATGACGCGAAAGCGAAAGCGAGAGCGATCAGCTGGTACTATCTCGTCTGGCGAGGGTGCTGATACTAATTTGGATGAGGGTATAAAGTATATAGTCGAGAGTGACGAGAAGGTATGTTGTGCATTTCACTTCAAAACCCACCTTTACATCTATATGTCCTCACTGCCTCTTCCTTCTTGTTCCTTCTCCCTTAGTCGCCACTTTTCTCCATACCTTTTATTGCCGAGACCTCTTACACAAGCGAAACCATCATCCAGGAATCGAGAACAAGTCCATCCTAATTAGTCGCACAGGTCTTCGAGACTCGGTCTACCTACTCTGTCAACTCAGACTTAGACTTAGATAACCAATCCGTCCACTCCCAATCTTCAGCTCTTGAGCCTCCGTCCATCCACTCCGATCTCTCAGATTTTCCATCTATCCGTTCCCATCCCTCAAATCCTTCATCGCACACTCTCAACGGCTTGAGAGACCCCGACTCCCTCTCTGCCTCCACATCGACAGCCTTCTTCCCTCCCTCCGAACGAGCTATCCTAACCAAAGAGAACCTTCGATCCTTCACCAAAGACACTATGCCTCAGAAGGCAGGGAGCGCGGAGAGCAAGACTACTACAATTGCATCAGACAACTCAAACGTGGCACAAACCCGATACATTCTGAGTCAAAACCACATCTACATTGAGGATGAGGAGGCAGAGCGGCGTGGAGCTGGGCTCATCAAGAAAGCCAGAGAGATCATCAAAGGTGGCCGCAAGTCAGACATGGACATCGAGGTCGCTGAGGACCTTCGACGCGTCTCAAGAAAGCACAAGAGTGATAATGAATTGACTTGGCTCGTCAACGTGTGGGCTATCCTCCTCAACGATACGCGATGGGCAAAAGCAGACGATGGCATGAATGACGAAGAGGCCATTGAATGGATTGAACAAGCTTGGGAAAAGGATCGCCTGAAATGTAACTGGAGCGCAGACTTCGTCACAAATTCGATCCCGCCCCTCGAGCTGGGCGGCGATCCCACGCTCGAGGCTTTCGCCGAGCAAGTCAAAGTCAAGAATCCAAAGCCGGATCTCACATACGGCCTACGCGAGGAAGCTTTCACAGAACTCGAGCGGCAGATTAATTTCTCGCACAAAGCCCGGCTGTCCGTCAATCTTGACCACCCATTCTTCATTGTGGAAGCTAAAAGCGCGGACGGGCCCATCGCTGCGGCGGAAAATCAAGATGCGAGGGCTGGTGCAGCAATGACATACTTCAAGCGCATGTTTAACCAAGCAGCGAACAACAGTGGAAGCGAGGACGCAGCCAATCAATATTCCACCTCGTCCAGGCCTCCTCCTAACGACACGCCCGCTGTCACAACATCCGCACCTACTAGCGTCCCTATCCCTGACGAAACATCCTTCACGTTCTCCCTCGCCATCGACCCCACCATTGCCCGCATGTTCGTCAACTGGGCCGAATACAAACCACGTCCACCCTCAAGCTTACCCAACACGAAACCCGCTGTCTACTACCACATGCACCTCCTCAGCGACTATCTACTCAGCGATACCGCGCACTGGGTGGCGCTGCACCATGATATAAATAATGTGCTGGATTGGGGGGTAGGGAAGCGGAAGAGGGAGATCAAGGGGTTGTGTGAGATGATTGCGGAGGGAGGGGGGAAGGGGCGGAAGAGGCAGAGGGTATAATAGCCGGAGATACGGCCGGAGGGTTGTGTTATATAAATATCCATTACCAAAATTACTGGGCTGGCTCTACGGGACAAGTAACGGTACAGAAGATAAGCTGGGCAACTCAGAGATAGGTGACGGCAGAGACCTGTTTATCGATAGAGATTCCAACACTTGTCAAATTGTTTGTGAAGCACCATCAATCTCCAACGTCCATGTACGCATCTACTCAATCTTCGGTGAAGTGGACGCTTTCGTCGTGTATACGGAAGACTCATTAACAAACAGTACTCTCTGGTGTTATAAGAAGAACATAGAGTACAGATCTCGCATTGGCAGAGGCAACGCCGTTCTACTGAGTGATATTGATCAAATCCGACTCTGCGACGGGTCTTGCTATTCTTTCAGCGCTCTAGCTACTAGCACGCCGGTCGAGTAGATATAAACTTCAAGCCATATTTAAGAAAAGGGGATAACTTCGTTCATGAACTTATATCGAATAATAGATCGATAGCTCGGTGCTAGCGCGTACGCGCGAGATTATTTAGCCCTCGACTTATTTAAAGAACGATAGATAGTATATAAAATTATAACTTTAAAACGTCCATCGCGCCGGTTAATAGATTCGAAGAGATTAGCGAGTAGATTTTAATATAAAGTATAGTTTCTTAAAGAGATTAACTATTTAAATATAATATATATTAAATAAATACTCTATATCGTAAATAATATTTATATTATTAAAGAATTTATTATTAATAACGACTTTATATTTTTTATCGAGCGATAAAATTTAGAATTTATTTAAAATATAGATATTTATTTTATTATTTACTAGATATTAAAGATATTTAAATATCTTTACGAATATAATATAATTTATAAAAATATTAAATTTAATAATATTCTAATAACTCGGAGAGATATTATTTTAAAATTAATAATTATCGATTTTAATTAATCGATTAAATTAAATACTAGTAAGAATATATTAAAAAGAAAAATAAATATTTTATATAAAAATATTAAACTTCGTTACTCTCGAGGTTTAGATTATAAACCCGATAATAATTAAAAATAAATATATAATAACTATAGATATATAGTAGATAAATATCGTTATTATTATATTATTTTTAAAACGATTATTTTTTATTAATCTCGAAAACTCTATATATTAATATTATAAATTAATTATTATATTTAATATAATAAAAACTAGAGATTTATATTAAAGATAAAATAAAAAAATTATAAAAAATAAATCTACTATATTTAATTTAATATATATAAGTTTTTTAAAATAATTAATTATAAAATAATTTATATTTTTAATTAATTTAAAATAAATATAATTATAAGAGAATACTAAAGTTATTTCGAAATAAAAATAAATTTATAAAATATCTTACTATAAACTTTATATATATTTATATTAATAATATAATTTTATAATATATTACTTTCTCTTCCCGATTTAATAATTAATATTAATTTTTAGAATATTAAACTTTTTCAATTTTTTAATTATATTCTTTTTCTTTTTAACTCTTTTCTCTTCTTCGTCTCAATTTATTAATTAATATATAAATATATATATAACTTTTCTAATTTCTAGTAACTCTATTTTAAAATATTATAAAAATAATATATAACTCTTTAATTATTTACACTTCGAAACTTTTACGTTAAATAATTTATATAAAATATTATTATATTTAAATAATTAAAGATTTAAATATAATAGTAATTAAAAAAAAAATTATTTATTTATAATTATATATATTTATAATATCGAGAATATTAATATATTCGCGTAAATTATAATTTATTAATATAAATATAAATTATATATTTATAACGAGTTTAATTATTAATAATATAATTAACTAACTATATTATTTTTACTTTTAATTATAAAGTAGATATTTTTAAATTAATAAAAAATAAAAAATAAATAAAATATAGATAAATAAATTATAAATATAAAAAATTAAAGATTATTTATATTAGTCTAAATAAATTTATCTTAATATCGCGATATAATTTAAATAAAAAACAGTATATATATAAAATTCTCGTTTATAAATATTTTAGAAATAAAAGATTTAATAATTTTAATCGATTATTTATAAATAAAAAATATTCTATATCTAGTAAATATATAATTAACTATTAACTAAATATATAATAATATATAAATAATAGTAATATATATATAAATATTCGTAATTATTTTTAATTTTTATAAAGTAATAATTTACGAAAATTAAAATTTAAAAATATATTTTTTAATTATATTTTTTTCTCTTCTCTAACTATATAGATAAAAGTATATTTACGATAATATTATTAAAAATTATCTAGATATTAATTTGAGATATAAATATACTTTAATTTAAAATATTATTAATAATATATTATTAATAATCCTATATCTCCTTTTTATCTAGAAGATAAAACTTGATATAATATATATAACAAATAATATTTTTATTATTTTACTCGATTTAATAGACGTGAATAATAGTAATAAATATTTATAAATTAAAGAGAATATTATTAATAAAAGAGTAATATTTAATTAATAAAAAATATTTTATATAAATAAATATTTCTATTTCAATTAAGAAATTAAAGACGCGTAGTTTTAAATAAAGTTTATAATAGAGTTATTAATAATAAATTCTAATTTCGCGTTTATTTTTATATTTTTCAATTTTAATAGAATAACTTTTAATTAATTTTATCTATTAATAATAATAATATTATCGCGATAAATTTAATTCTTTATATCCTCGATATTATTATTTATATTTTTTTATTTAACGATAAAGAATAAATAAAATAATACTAGAGAAATATTAATAAATTTATTATAATATATATTAATAATATATTACGCGGGGGTAAATCTTTAAAATTCGAAATATATTTAAAAACAATTGAATCGTTTTTTATAATAAATATAAATATTAATCTATTTTTAAATTTCTTATCCTAGTTATTATTAAAAATATTTATATTCTAATTTTTTATAAATTACTTTTTCGTTAAATTCGAGTTATTTTCTAAAAATATAATATTTTAGATATATAAATTAACTCTAGATATTATATAAGAAAATATTTTTATTTTTATTATTTTAATTTTTACGAGTTTTATTAAACTTTTTTCGTATTTATAATTTTATAATAAATCCTATTTTATTTTAAATAGTATTTTTTATATATTCGAGTATTTTCTTATAACTCTCCGTCTCTTTATTATATATATAAAGATTCTTATTATAGAAGTATAAATATATATTATTAATATTCTTTGATTTTAATTTATTGAAAATTATTATTAAAATTTCGATTTTACTAGTTTTATTTAAAATTATTAATATAAATAATAATATTATAATACTTTTAATAAATAGTTTAAAATAATTATAAATAAATACTATTTAAATAAATCTATTATTTAGGAAACTAGAATTATTTAAAGAAATAGAAAAAAATATAGGAAAAGTAATAACTAGATAAATTTTAATTTATATTTAAATAAAATATTAATAAAATAATAAAAATTTAATATTATTTAATATTACTTTTAATAATTAATAAGATATTTAAATAATATAATATATTATATATTTTATATAAAGATAATGAAGATATATATTATAATTTACGAATAATTTTAAAAAGTTTTAAAAATACGAAATTAATTAAGATAAAAAATAATAAAAATAATAAAAATAATAAAAATAGGATTTAAAATATTAGAGTAGAGAATAAATATAGGTTACTAGCGCGTTTTAATATAACGAAGATATTATAATAAATAAAAAGGACTAGTAATTAAATAAGAGAATATAAAAAGGGTATAAAAATATTAGAAAAATTAATAATAACTATAATAAAAATTATAAAAAATATAGAATATAAGAAGATATAATAAATAATATACTATAAATTATAATTAATATAAATTATACTAGGAATAATCTTTAATTATATATAAAAATTAATAGAAGAATATATATTCTAATTAATTTAAATAAAGTCGTTAAGATAAAAGGTCTAAAAACTTAAAACGAGGAGTATATTTATATTATTAATATAGAACTAGGCTAATATTACTCGTAGAAATATATATATTTTATCGAGGTATATAACCGAAATAAACCCCTCTCTCTCTATAATAATAATTAACGCGAAAACGAAATAATTAATAATTAAAATAAATAAAATTAAAGTTAAGAAATAATTTAAGAAAATAATTAATATCTAATTAATTAAAATATTCTAAAATAGAGTTTATTTAATAATAGAGTCGATTATCGGAGTAAAATAAATAACGAGAAGAGACTTCGTTTTATATTATATAATAATAGAAATAAAATAAAAGCTAGAGAAAATAATTAAATAAATAAAAAATATTAATCTTTCAGCGAGAGTATTAAGATAGACCTATATAATAATAATATATAATATAAAGAAAAAGGCCGTCGATATAAATAATTAAAAAGTAATAATAAAAATATTAAAGAAAAATAATTATAAACTATACCCGGGAATAAATATTATAAATATAAAATAATTAAAATTCGTCTTTAAACTAAATAAATATAGTTATAAAAAAAGTATTTAATACTCCTTTTTAAAATCCCGAATTTAGATATAATAAATAAATTAATAATAAACGGGTTCCTAAAAAACGAATAACTCCTATTATATAAAAAATAAAAGAGAATAAATAACTCGAAGTAATATTTTAATTATTAAAAATATAATTATATAATTTTAATTTATAAAAACTAGCCTAAATACGGGATATATATAAAGTTATATTAATTATATAAATATAATATTAAAAGCCCGAAGGAAAAGTATTATATAGTTTATTTTAAATATTATAAATTTTAAAATAAAATATATTTAATGAAATAAAAAGAGATATACCGAATCCGATAAAAATTAAAGAATAAATTTAAATAATTTATAATATTACCGAGAATAATAATCTTTAACTCCTAGGTATAATTAATTAATAATAAATTTATATTAATATTAACTAAAAATATAAGAAAAAAGAAAATAATAATAAATATAATTAATAAAATCTAAAATATTATTATTATATTTAAAAAAATAGGGAGGCCGAGATAAAATAATAAATTAATAATAAAATTTAAATAAATAGTTTTTTAAATCCTAAATAATTTCCTAGGTATAATATTCGATTAATTAAATAAAAATTAACTAGAATTAATACTATTAAATAATTAAGAAATAAATAAGGAATTTACGAATATAATAATAATATATAATAATATATAATATTTAATTTAAAATTATATAATATAATATTAAAAAGAAATTAAAATTAATAATAAAGTTACTCTAGAACGAGTAAATTAAAAATATCGATATTATAATTATTTAAAAGTTTAATTAGAACCCTACTATCTAAATATTATATAATAATAATATTAATTATTTCTACCTAGTATATAAAGAAGGCCTAGAGATTTATATATATTTTTATATAAATAAAAGAATCGATATAAATAACTAGGAACTAGTTTATTATAAAAGTAATATATACTTTATAAAAATTATATTAAAAGAGTAAAAAAATAAAAATAAATCTCGGTTAAATAAAATCGAGGAGGAGGAAATTACTAGTCGAGGAATCCTCTATTATAAAAAAGTAAAAATTTATAATATATATAATTTATTATTAATATAGTATACCTCGATTAATAACCCGTTAATATTATTATTATTAAAGTAAATATTAACGAAGAAAGGTAAATATATTTTTTTAAGAAATTTTAACCTCTATTACCTTAGCTAGAATAATATTAAATAATATATATATTATATTATAATTAATTATCTCCTAGGAATAATAAAATCGAGGGAAATAAAATTTAAATTATTAAAAATATCTATTATATAAAAAGCCCGAGGATAAGAAAATATAATTAATTTATTATTTTTTATAAAAAAAGTATACTAGGTTATAAATAACTTTATTATCCACGAAGATTTATATTATAACTTCGATTATATATTAATATATTAATAATAACGGAATTCGAGTAAATATAAAAAAAAGTAATATTATATATTTATTATATTTAGAAAAAGATTAAGAATAATACTATTTAAAAGAAAATATAATAAAATATAAAATCTCTCTACTAGATATTAAAGATACTAGAATTTAAAAATAAAGAAAATATTAATTAATATTTAAATAGGATAATAGGAGGTTTTTAAGAAATTAAGAAATTTATAATTTTATAGGCCCGCCTATATTAAGGAGTTAAATTTTATTAAAATTCTCGTTATATTAATATTATATTAAAGGTAAAGAAATATATAAAGAAATATAAATAAAATCGAAATATTTAAACGGGAGAGGTTTTAGATATAATTAATAATAGAAAAATATATATAATTTAAAAAACGAAAATATTCTTTTAACGAGAATATATATATAAAGTTTTATTAAAATCGACGAGAATATAAAAACTCGTAAAATAAAGAAAAAAGGAAAATAATTATTTTAAAAAACTCTTTTAATTCCTAATTATTATAAATAATAAAGGAGGAAAAACTAAAAACTTCGAGGGTAAAATAAAATTTTTATAAAAAGTATTTTTCCCCCTATTATTAATAATAAATTTAAATAATATCGACGAAATAAAATATTTAGAAATTATTAAAATATACTGAAAAATAACTAGAATTAAAATATATAAAATAAAATAATATTTAATTATTAATAAAGTATTAAGGATAAATAAAATCTTGAATTAATTCCTAAAGATTACGATAGAAATAGAGATAATAAATATTATTATTTATTTATTCTAGGTTTATTTTAAATAAAGATATTACTTAAAGTATTTTAAAGAAATTAATATAATAATCTTTTAAAAACTAAAGAAAAGCGACTATTTAGAATTAAAATTATATAAATTTATTATACTCTTTAATATACTTAATAAGGCGCTAGAAATAATTATTTCTAAAAAATTAAATAATATAACGGAGGAGTATAAACTACTATTATTATAATAATAAAAATTAAATAAAAGTATTCAATAAAAATCGCGCTAGAGACTTTTATAGATATAATATATATTATATATAACTATAATAAAAACGGGAGGGGAAAGATAATAAACTTATTATTATTAAATATAACGAAAATATTCGATAATATTTTATATAAAAAATTATTATATAATTTATAAATAAAAAGTATATCGAGTTTAATTATTAATTAAATAATAAACTTTCTATTAAATAAAACTATATTCGTAATATTTAAAACAAGAATAAATATAGTAAAGAAAATAATAATAAGTATTTTATAAAGATTATTTATTTTATTAATACTTTTTCTATTCTTTAATATATTATTAATCGAGGAGTATATTAAAATAAATATATTAATATAAATTAAAGAATTTATAAATAATATCTATTTACTCGTTTATAATAAAAGTATAAAAAAGAATTATATAAATTTAAAACGGGTTTATAATATTAATTTAAAATAAATAATTATTTATTAAATATTATTTACCCTCTAGAAATACGATTTAATTTATATATCTCGAATATTAGAGAAATTAAATATAGAAATAATAATAAATTTTAAAAATATAATTATTAAATTTAAAACGAGTATTAAGATTTTAGGATTATATATTAATTTAAAATTAAAATAGAGACTATATTTAATCAAAATTAAAACTAGGGCGATTAACTAGAACCGCGCTATAAAATATATAATTAATTCGATATAAAGTAATATTTTCGCGAAGTATAAAATAGTATATAATATAATAATTAAATTAATATTAATATTTATAACTTTAATATATTATTAACTATAAGTAAAGACGGAGGCTATAAAGAGATATACGAAGAAATTAATAATTATTTAAAATAATTATTTTAAAATAATTTTAAAAGTATTTAAAACTATACTAGTTTTAATATTAAAAATTAAATTAGTAATTATATTAATTAATCTCTAGTTAGACTATTTAATAATATAATATTAAATAAATTAAAAGAACTATTTAATTATATTTATAAAATATATATAGATTTAGAGTAAACTCTAATATAGAGAAAATAAATAATAATAAATATTTTTAATATTAATAATAATAAAAAAAGCCTAAATACTTCGCCCTTTAAAATATAAATAATAGTATAAAATAATTATAACTATAAAGAAAAGAAAAGACTAGATAAATTTAATTAAAAATATCGAAAAATATTAAAATATTAAAAATATTAATAAAAGAGTAAAAAATTTAACCCGCTAGTAATAACTAGATAAATAAAAGAGTTATAAGAAAATAATTTTTTATATAAACTATTAACCCGGTTTAAAAGAGAAATTTATTTAAAAACTAATTTAATTATTATAATTAATTAAAAAAAACTAAAAGTTTTATAATAATATAATTAAAATATAGTAAAATAAGATTAAATAAATTTTTATATCGAATAAACGTCGGTAAATCGAAAACCGGCTTTAATAGTTTAGGGTTTAAAAGTAAATTACTTCGGCTACCCGAAATAAACTCGGAGTATTTAAACGGCCCCAAGTATATACCGAGCGCCCCTTCGAGCGCTTTAGCGCTCGATAAGTACTCGACGGGCGCTCGAGACTTTAATAAAATAAACTTCGGGCTCTTTACGAGCGTTTTTTAAAATCGTAATTTTAAAAACCCTAATTTTAGAAAATTACGTAATTTACTACCTAAAATTTTAATATTTTATAATTATCTTTATCGACGGTAGCGACCCCCTAGAATTACTTTTAATACTAGTAAATTTTAATCCCCGGAATCGATTAATTTAAGCGAAATCCTTACGGGGGTAATATATAAATTATATAATAAAATATATATTAAGATTTAAAGATACGACGGTAATAATTATAAAAATATAATAATTATAGAAATATAATAATAATAAAACTATAATTATAGAAGGAATATATTATAGTTATAAATAAAATATATTATAACTATAACTAGAATAGGGTTATAATTATAAATAGAGGTTATAAACGGGGGTTAAAATTAATAATATACCTCTAATTTAATACTTATTAATAGTTATTTTAAATTTACTCGGTATATACCCGAGTAACTCTAGGCCTTTTAATTATATACCTCGGGCGTACCTCGAGTTAAAAGATAAATATCGTATTTAAGGCTCTCGAGGCGCCCGTCGAGCGCCCTAAACTATAATCGAGTTACTTTTTATTTTACCGACGAAGATATTTATAATTTATAATATTAATTATTAATATAAATAAAGAAAATAAAATATAAAATATATATTATTACTTTACTCGGAACTAGTTAGTAATAAAATAAAGTTAATAAAAGAAATATATATATATAATTTTAGGAAAATTTCAATATAGGTTTAAAATATATATATAATTACTTAATAAATAATAAAAACGGGATAACTCGGTTAATTCTCTTTTATTAAAGAATAATTAATATAATTTAAATTATTATTAAAACCTAGCGATATATTTAAATTTATAAAAAAAAGGAAGAAAAAAAAGCTACTAGCTAGAGAGCCGTAAATATTAATTATTTAATAAATTTATAATAAAGCGGCCTATAAGTCTACGAGATAAATAAATAAAATAAAAAATACTAAAATAAAAAGGAAATAAAGGAAAAGATAAATATTATTTTAAAATAATTATAATTATCGGTTACTAACTAATAAAAAGAAGAAATAAATTATCGATAAATTAAAACTTTTAATTAACGAGGTTTCTTTAATAGTTAATAAATAATATTAAAAACTTTATTAAGAAATATTCGCGGAACTCGTTTATTAATAAAGTCGTTTTATTAAAATAAATATATAAATTAATTAATTAATTAATTAAATTACTTTTAATAATAATAAATATTTTCTTTTTCTATTTATTAAATATATATTTCTTATTATTAAATTAAAGATTCTATATTATAATTATTATATTTATAATATTTTCTATATCTATTATACGAGTAAATTTATATATAAATTATAATAAAGAGCGAAGTATTTAATAAAATATAATAAACGAAGTTAAATATTATTAAATTAGAGAAAAATATATTTATAATATAATTTTAAAAAGTTTAGAAATAATTATTTATTAAATCTTAATTTATTTATATATAATAATTAATAAAGAGAGAACGAAAATATTAAAATATTAATCTACAAAATAATTATTTTAAAAGCTTTAATATTTAATTATATACTTTATAGAGATAATTTTAGATATTTATATTTCTTAAATTATTAATTTTTATATATAAAGTAGAGATAATTAGAGTAAATAATATCGAGGAGTTAATATTTATCTACGAGAGAAATATCGTATTATAATATTCTCTTTTAATTTAATATAAAATTCCTAGAACTAATTTATAAAACCTAAAGTAATTTAGATATAATAATTATTAATCGACGAATATAATTTATATTAAGAAATAAAATTAAGATAGCCTCCGAGTTATTTAAATTTAAGAAAAATTAATTTATAATTAATTATACCTAGGAAATTAAACGAGTTAACGGAGTTATAAAGCGAGTATCTCGAATTAATTAATAAAACTATTTTAATATAATTGAAATTTATACGATTATCTATATTAATTTAATTATATTTATTATTTATAAATTTTAATACTTTAGATAGGATTTATGAATATTTTTATATATATAGAAATTTATCTCCGGTACTTTTAGCTATAATAAAGTAATTAATATAATTATTTATATATATAAACTCTTTATATTATTTAATATTATATTTATATTATATAATAAATTTACTAGAGTAGTAATTTTTAAAATTAAACCTTTTAGATAAATTTTTATTAATATAATATAAATATACTATATCTCTAATTTACTAGTATATTAAATTTCTATAATAATTCTCGTTTTACCCTATATTATAAATAGAGTTTTCAATTTTATTTTTTATATTATTATCGATAATATTAAATTTTTTTTTTAAATTTACGTTATAACTTTTTCCTTAAAGTTATTTTTTATACTCGTCTATTTATAAATCCTTTTAATACTACGCGATAATATAGATTTATTATTTCAAGGATTAATTATAATAAAAATATTATATTAATTTTTTTACTTTTTAAATAATAATATATCTTCGTTAAAAAGAATATTTTCTACGAGCGCTTCCTTTATATAATATTATAACTATATAGTTAATATTTAAATTATTATATTATTAATATAAATACCTCGTAATTTATACTCTTCCTTTTGAACTTATATACGACTTTTAATTACGAAGTATTTTTTAATAAAATCTAAATTCTAATTATAATAATTATACTCTTTATATTAATTAAATTACTATAATTTATATTTAATAAATATTACTTGTCTTTAGAAAGACGCCTAGTCACGAATATTTAATATTATAATATTATTTATTACTTTATTACTAATTTCTCTATTCTAGTTATATTCTTATATAATTCTTAAAATAACTATATTTAATTAAGAGTTACTTATTATTATATAGAATATTTAATATTCTCTAGTATTTAAATAGATATATTTATTTCTATTAACTAACTTTTCGATTTATTTAATTATATTTCGAATAATATTATCGATATTATCGTAAAGTCCGGCTCTATAAAAGAAAAAATATAATAAGTTATATATTACTAGTAATTTTCTATAGGAATTAAAGATATTATAAAATCTATTTTTTTTAAACTACGATAAATCTTAACGAAGAGTATTCTAGACTTCGCGCTCGCGTTTTTAAAATTTAAGAAATTAGATAATAAAAAGAGTAAAAATTAATTAAAGATAATAAAAGCGAAAAAATACGATATTAATATATATTTAATTTATAACTTTAATATTTCTAAAAGTATTACGAAAACTAATATTAAAAGTTTTAATAAATATAATAATTTAATTTAACTACTAGTAAATAAATATTATTTTATAAATATAATTTTATTTATTCTATTTATAACTCGAAATATTATTATTTAGTTTTTATTAATTATGAAAAATTTCTCAATTCACGATTAAAGTTATATTATAATTATTATTATTATAATATCTTTTCTCTTCTTTTCTCTATATATATATTAATAATTTATTAAATTAATATTTGAAATTTTCTAAATATTATACTCTACTATAATAGTAACTACTTATTTATATTTTTTCTAAATATTTATTAATATAATTTATTTATTAAATATTTTATCTAAAAGATATTTAATATAAATTATAATTATAAATATAATATTCGTTTTTTAATATTATTAAGAATATCGTTTCTAATTATTATCTCTAATAATATTATAAAGTAAATAGTAGTTTTATAATATTTAAAGCTTTTAATAAAAACTTTTATTAATTTTTATTAAATCTTTTAAAAAATAATTATATATATAATATAAAATTCAATTCAATATTAAATATAAAACTCTATTTTATATTTATTATTAAATTTTCTCTTATAGAAGTTAGTTTTAGAATATTAATTAAAAATATTTTTTTTTTTTAATT
>JAABUS010004509.1_pt1 | contig 19920 bp, 16 predicted proteins | sample 5560161 | NCBI WGS metagenome assembly JAABUS01 (sample SAMN10711885, study PRJNA513376) | rock metagenome | isolation source: Antarctica rocks | place: Antarctica: Victoria Land, Trio Nunatak nord | collected 2016-01-04 | reverse complement strand
GCATTAGGCACGCCGCCAGCGTTTATCCTGAGCCAGGATCAAACTCTCAATCCATTATCTGCATCCACCCATACAAGTGGACACGAGTGCCATCGCTGGCCCTCTCTCCCTTCCCCTCTGCTGGTAATGGGCGGCGCGACCGGGGATAAAAATCCGCCCCCAGGGCGGTTCTCGTAACCCCTCGCGCATGCCGTTCGTTCGACGGCTTGGAGATAGTACACCCCCCGGAAAACCGTGTCAATACCCCCGACAGGGCAAACCTCCAATGTGCGGTGTTCTCGTCCCGCGCGTTTGATCCATCCATGCCAATCGTGTTAGGCTGTGCAAGGAGCGAGCGACAATTGTCGTCCACGGGGCGGCGCACACTGGGGGTGACGAGCGTGTTCTTTCGCGACCTGACGCACGACAGCCGTTTCTGGATCGTCATTTTCACCAGTTTCGGCCTCCTGCTGACGATTGAGCGCGTTCAGGCGTACGCGAATGGCCCGTGGCCGCAAATGCAGCGCGACCGCGAGCGCCGACCGATCGCGATGGGCAACCCCACTGCCTGGTTCGCCGTGATGATCCTCCTTCTCCCGGGGCTGGTTCTTCTCCTGGCGAATGTCGCCATCCTTTTATGGGCGAAGTATCCACGACGCAGTGTCCAGGTGCTTGCGGCGTTCCTCCTGCTTCTCCCATGGATCATCTTCACGGTTGGCAGCATCGAGGGTCTTGGGCTGGCCGCCTATATGCGGCGTGTCGGGATCGCGCTCCCAATCGCGCTCTGCGTCAGCCTCGCGCTTGCGGACTTGCTTCTCTTCTTCACCTTTCTCGATTTGGTCGAGAGCACGAATCTCCGGGATTCGTTGCGCCACATCCGTGGGTAACGGCGGGTCTGTGGCACGGTGGAATGAATGTCCGGTTCGTGGTAGAATAGCGGGCACGGTGGATTACCATCGTCGAGTCCTACGCGTGGGCAAATTTTAGGAAAAACGAAAGAGGATCGCGTGCGCGCCTTCCGTCTCACGCGCGTTGCGGGCATTGACGTGAACGTCCATCCCACATTCGCGCTGGTCGTCCTCTGGTTCGCGTACATCTGGGGTGTCGATACTGATGCCGGCCTTCCCGGCCTGCTGTTCGGCATGGCGCTCGTTGTCGCGCTCTTTACCTGCGTCCTCCTCCACGAACTCGGTCATAGCCTCGTCGCGCGGGGCGTGGGTATTCGTGTGCACGACATCACCCTGCTCCCGATCGGCGGGGTGGCGCGCATTGAACGCTCCCCCGTGCATCCGGGCGACGAGTTCTGGCTGGCGCTGGCCGGCCCGGCGGTGAATGTCGTCATCGCGCTCGTGCTGACGCCGGTTGTCGCGTTCATCGGATGGACAGGGCAGGTTGACGGTGTTTCGGGTCTCGTCGCCGCGCTCGGCCAGGTCGATCTCGTTGGCTTCGCGGTCTATCTCCTCTTCGCCAACATCTCGCTCATCGTCTTCAATCTGATTCCCGCGTTCCCGATGGACGGTGGCCGCATCCTCCGCGCGATGATGAGTCTCTTCATGAACCGCGCGCTCGCGACCCAGATTGCGGTGATGATTGGCAAGGTGATCGCGGTCTGCTTCGTCATTCTGGGCGGTCTCGCGCTGCATGACTGGACGCTCCCAATGGTTGGCGTCTTCATCTTCGTCGGCGCGCATATGGAGGGCCGCGCGGTCGCGATGGAGGAGTCGCTCCGGCGGATGCACGTCGGCCAGTGCATCACCTGGGAGGCGGGCGGCATCGGCCCGTACGAGCCGCTCGCGATGGCGCTGCTCGGTGGCCCGCGCGACCTCGCCGTCACGGAGCGCGGGCGCGTCATTGGCATCCTCTGGAAGGTTGACATCCTCAACGCCCTGCGCGCGCGTGGCTCCGGTGTGCGGGTCTTTGAGATCATGGATAATTACCCGCCGATTGTTGATGTGGACACCTCGCTTTACCTCGCGCAGCAGGCGATGGCGCGCGCGGATCGCGGCGCGGTGCTCATCACAGAGCATGGCGCGTATCGAGGTATCCTGACGGCGGAACGGTACTGGTATCTCCACCGCCTGATGCAGACGCGCCGCCGCGCTGCGGGGACCGAGCGATACTGGGGCTGGCTGTTCTCGTACGGTCGCCGCTGGCGACGCCATACGAAGGTGCTCCCGCTCCTCGGTCGTCGCCCGCTCCTCTAACCGTGATGCCAAACCCTGGAACGGCCGCGACGCTACAGCGCGTGCGAACCATGCTGACGGGCGACGCGCGCGATGCGCCGCGCCTGCGTGCGAGCCTGCTTTCGCTGTATTGCGTTTTCTGGTGCTGCTGGGCACTCGCGGTGATCGGCATTGCTCGCGATATGCACCTGCCCATCGACGAGCGGTGGGCGGGGAGCGCGATGCTCGCAATTGAGGGGCTAATCGCGACGCTCTGGGCGGCCCTCACATTCTCGTGGCGGCGCGCGATGGCAGTGGCGGCCGCCGTCCTGCCGCTCGCATTCGGTGTGGAATACATCGGCGTCCGCTCTGGCGTCCCATTCGGGCGATACCATTATACCGGCGCGTTGGTCCCGCGGCTCTTCGATATCCCGCTCCCGATCACCTGCGCGTGGATGATGATCGCGCTCGGGTCGCTCGTCATCGCCGCACGACGGGGCGCACGTTGGCCCTGGTGGGCTGTCATCCTCGTCTCCGCACTCCTCGCGACCGCGCTCGACGCCTGCATCGAACCAACCGCCGTGCATCTCAAGGCGTACTGGCTCTGGGATGAGACCGGGCGCTACTACGGCGTTCCGCTGAAGAATTTCGCGGGTTGGTTCGTTGCGGCGTGGATCATTAATGCGTGCGCCGCATGGGCGCTGTGGGGACGGCGTGCGCCTTCCTTCCCGGTGTCACCCCTCATTCCGATGAGCCTCTTCTGGGCGACGGTCGCGATGTTTGCCGTGATCGCGTTGTTTCGTGGGTACCCGGCGGCGACGCTTATCGGCGTGACGCTCGCCGTCTGCGGCATTGCGCCCGCTTTTCGTCGGGGACGGCATCGGCGCGATGCGCAGTCGCATAGATCCGCCCCTTCCACACGACCCGCCCGCGCCGATACCAGCGGATCGCGTTCAGCAGAATGAGGATCGAGAGCACGACGCTGATGGGGTGCAGCACCGCAGTCCAGAGCGGCTGCCGGATGCGATAGTTGACGAGGCATCGCTGCACCAGCATCGCCAGGATGAGGAACACCGCCGGGAACGCGAGCCGATTTCCGGGATCGCGCCAAAGCGTGACCTCCAGCACGAACAGTGGGACAACGTAGAGCAGGATCATTACCGCCGAAATTGCTACCGCACCGATCATCGAGTGCCCCATCAGCGCAAATGCATTCTTGGAAAACCCCTGCCAGACTTCACCGACATCCCGATACATTCGCGTCCGCACACTCCCGGCGCCATCGACCAGGCGCAGGCGCAACCCGAGCGTCTTCGCCCGTTGCGCGAGGCTCATGTCGTCGAGCACCGAGTCGCGTACGGCGGCATGGCCACCGATCGTGGCGTATACGTCCCGCGTGAACGCCAGCAATTGACCATTCGCGGCGACGATGCGCGGCGATGGGTCCGTCCACACCCGCCCGACCGGTAGGAACGCCCAGACGGTGAATAGCAGGTAGGGGATCGTCAGCGTCTCGCCCCACGAGCCGGTGATCTGCTCTGGGAATGCAGTCACGACGCCCGCACCGTCCGCAAACGCGCCGACGACCGAGGCGATCATCGTCGGCGCGTGAACGGTGTCCGCGTCCGTGAAGAGCAGGATGTCGCCCCGCGCATGCTGACTCAGTTGCTCGCATGCGAACGATTTCCCTTTCCAGCCCGCAGGCAATGCCACGCCGTCGATGAGCCGGAGGCACGGGTGCGTCGCCGCGAATTCGGAGACGAGGGCGGCGGTCGCGTCGGTGCTGCCGTCATCGAGCACGATGATCTCGAACGCCGGGTAGCGCTGGTCGATCAGCGACTGAATGCACGCAATAATCGACCGTTCCTCATCGCGCGCCGGGACGAGCACGGAGACGAATGGCGGGTCGGCATGCGGGGGCGCGAAGGTATCGAGGCGGCGGAAGGCGCGCAGGTTGCCGAGCACGTTGATCGTAGTGATCAGCGCGAGGAGGCAGGAAGCGATCTCAATCACCCACAACCACCTCATGGTTCGTCCACGAGGCGAGAGCGGCGCAGGGCACGGTCGAAGAGATCATTCACGCCCGCCTGTCCGCGCAGGATCGTGCGGTACGCAGCGAGATTTTCCGTGCAGATATCGTGCTGGAGCATGTCAAGTTCTGTTGTCATCGCCGCCTGAATACACCGCGTGCTCGCCGCGATGTCGCGCACGGTGTCATGATCGTACACCTGAACCGCCCCGATACGCACGAGGATTTCGGGGTGTTGTTCGCCGCGAAAAACTGGCTGCCACGCGACCGGCAACAGCCCGACCATTCGCCCGCCGCGCGTGGCGCGGTGCAGGATGTGCGCCGCGCCGGGATGCGTGGCGATCGGGCGGCGTTCGGGCGGCACGATGTCCGCCTGCGGGAAGAGCCAGACGATGGGCCGGGGGCGCGTCGTGAGGATGTGCGCCGCGTATGCCACACTCCGCGCCGCGTCGCGCGCGTCAGATCGATTGACCGAGAAGCACCCCGCCCACGCGAAGAAGGGATAGCGGCGCAACTGCCCTTCCTCCATCATTAAGTACCGCGAGAGGCCGTAGTGCCGCGCGCAGAGGAGCGCGGTGTATCCATCCCACCACGACGGGTGGTTCGCGACGCCGAGGAGCGGCACTCCGGCGGCGCGCGGATTTTCTGCCGCGTGGCAACGGACGCGCACGAACATCCGCCGCATCGCGGATCGCACAAGTAACCAGACGATCAATTCCCCAGCGGGGGTTTTTCTTTCAACCATCCGTGGTGGATTCACCGTGCCTGCCCACACCCCTTCGCGGTAATCGCTACGCTGTTCGTACACCTGTGCGGGTTTTCGGGTACAATAGACCGGTGGCTTCGCGCCACACGCAGTATAGTGATTCTTCGGCGAGGGCGCACAGGGATGCAGGTAATCGTCATCGGCGCGGGCATGGGTGGCCTCGCCGCCGCCAGCCGACTCGCCGCGCACGGCGCGCACGTCACCGTTTTCGAGCAGAACGCACGCGTCGGCGGCAAACTCAATCAGTGGTCGGTGGATGGTTGGACGTTCGATACCGGCCCGTCGCTCCTGACGATGCCCGCTGTGCTGCGGGACCTCTTTCGGGACGCGGGGCGCGTGCTCGATGACTACCTGACGCTCGACCGCGTCGATCCCATCTGCCGCTACTTCTTCGCGGACGGCGAGCAGATCGACGTGACGACGGATAGCGCCGCGATGGCCGAACAGATCGCGCGACTCTCCCCGCGCGATGTACCCGCCTTCTTTCGTTTCATTGCGCACGCCAGCGACCTGTACGCACTCGCCGGTGCGCCCTTCCTGCACTATCCAATGCGGGCCGGGACGCTGATCCGCGAGCGGTCACGCCTCTTCCCGTCCGGCTTTCACCCGCGTGCCCTGATGAAGATCGCGTCGCCGCGCACGGTGCACGGCACGACCGCGCGGTTTTTCACCGACCCCCGTATTCGGCAGGTTTTTGACCGGTACGCGACCTACAACGGCTCCTCACCGTATCGCGCGCCCGCCGCGTTCTGCCTGATCCCGTTCGTGGAGTTCGCGACGGGCGCGTGGCATCCGCGCGGCGGCATGTACCGGATCGCGGAAGCGCTCGCGGCGCTCGTCGCGGAGCAGGGTGTAATGCTTCACCTGAACAGTGCCGTGCAGTCAATCGAGGTGCGTCACGGCCGCGCGTGCGGCGTGCGCCTTCAGGACGGCACGCGCGTCGCGGCGGATGTCGTACTCTCGAATGTGGATGTGATGACGACGTATGAACGTCTGATCGCCGATCGCTCACCGGCGACGGTGCGCGCGGGCGCGGCGCTGAGGAAGTTGGAGCCGTCGTACTCCGGGTTCCTGCTGCTGCTCGGCACACGACGCACATTTCCGGAACTGCCTCACCACACGATTTTCTTCTCGCGCGATTACCGCGCGGAGTTCCGCGACATTCAGGCGCGCCGCGTCCCGTCATCCGACCCGACAATCTATCTCTGTCGCGCGACGGCGACGGACCCGTCGTCCGCGCCGCCCGGTTGCGACAACCTCTTCATCATGGTCAACGTCCCCTATCTCGATGGGAAGACGAATTGGGCAACGCACGCGCCGCAGTATCGCGATCAGATTCTCGAATCCCTCCGGCGAAAGGGACTCGACATCGCACCGGAAATCGCAGTCGAGTCCATCTGGACGCCGGAGACGCTCGCGGCGTCCTACGGCGCGCAACGGGGCGCGATCTATGGCTTCGCCTCGAACACACGGCGTGCGGCCTTCCTCCGCCCGCCCAATCAATCCGCCGCCATCCGCGATCTCTACTTCGCGGGCGGCAGCACGCATCCGGGCGGCGGCGTGCCGCTCGCGCTCCTCTCCGGGCGCATCGCGGCGGACCTGATCCTGCACGCGGCATCACCGGTGGAGCGTGCGGCATGAGTGTGCGAACAACACCATTGCGCTGGCAACTCGCGCCGCGCATGGACGACGCAGACCGCGCGCACTACGGCGATACGTCGCCGCTCATTGCCGCGCTCCTGCATGGCCGGGGCGTTCGGCCCGCCGAAGCCGCCGTGTTCCTCAATGACCGCGCGGCATCACTGCCCGACCCGATGCTGATGAGCGGGATGGCGGACGCTGTCGCGCGCATTCGTCGGGCCCACGAGTCGGGAGAGACGGTCTGCATCTACGGCGACTACGACGCGGACGGCCTGACCGCGCAGGCGGTGCTCGTCACCGCGTTCCGCGCGTGGGGATTCGCGGATGTGCGCCACTACACGCCGCACCGGGAGCGCGAGGGCTACGGGCTGCACGACCGAGCGCTCGCCGCATTGGTCGAGCAGGGGAGTTCGCTCGTCATCGCGGTCGATCTCGGCATCAGCAACGCGCGCGAAATCGCGAGCATCCGCGAGCACGGGCTGGACGTGATCGTCGTCGATCATCACCACATCCCGGCGGACATCCCGCTCGCGGCGGCGGTCGTCAACCCGCGTCTCCCGGGCAATCGCTACCCGTATCCGCACCTCGCGGGCGTCGGCGTCGCCTACGCGCTCGTCCGCGCCCTCGCGCAGTCCGGCGCACCCTTCGCGCGGCCCGATGACGCGCTCCTGAAGACGCTGCTCGCCTTCGTCGCAATCGGCACCGTCGCGGACATCGTGCCGCTCACCGGCGAAAACCGGACGCTCGTGCAGGCCGGGTTACGCGCGATCCAAAAGACGGATCACGCGGGCCTCCGGGCGCTCTGGGAGCGGGCGGGAATCGCAATCAGCACGACCGATGCGAGCCACATCGCCTTCGCTATTGCGCCGCGCCTCAATGCGCCCGGTCGCGTCCGTGGTGTGGAGGATGCGCACCGCCTCCTGCTGCCGACTGCGGAGCGGGAGGCGCGCCTGGCCGCGCTCGCGCTCGACGAGGCGAACCAGACGCGGCAGACGGAGACGCGCCGCGCCGTCAGCGAGGCAATTGCGCTGATCGACGGCAACGCGCTCGCGGAGTCGCAGCGGGTGCTCGTCGTGGGCGACCCAACTTGGAACATTGGCATCGTCGGGCTGGTGGCGGCGCGGCTCGTCGAGCGGTATCACCGGCCGGCTCTCGTCTACGCACAGGGCACATCGACGAGCCGTGGCAGCGCGCGCAGCATCGCCGGGTTCGACATCATCGACGCGCTCCGGGCGAACGCGGCGTTGATGCTGCATTACGGCGGACACCCACGCGCGGCGGGCTTCACGGTCGAGAATGCGAACATCGACGCGCTGCATCGCGCGCTCATCCAGTGCGCGGACGCCCTCACCGACGAAGAACTCACGCCCATCCTCCACCTCGACGCACAGGTCGCGCACGCCGAGGTCTCATTGCGGACGCACGACGAGATTGCGAAACTCGCGCCGTTCGGGCACGCGAACGCGGAGCCGGTGCTGCTCGTCCCCAGCGTGCGGGTGCGCGAGGCGCGGTATGTCGGCGGGGACGGATCGCACCTCTCGTTCCAGGCCGTCCTCTCGACCGGCGCGACGGTGCGCTGCATCGCCTTCGGGCTGGGCAATCGGGAGGCGGAACTGACCGGCGCGGGGCGAGTCGATCTCGCGGCGACCCTCCAGCGCGATGTCTGGCAGGGCGATGTGCGGCTGCAACTGCGCGTGCGCGACTTCCGTCAGGCGTCCGGCTGAACGGCGCGCCGCCGCAATCGACCGCGAATCACGTCACCGAAGTACCGGATTTCATCGACCTTGAGCAGCCAGACGCCGATCAGATAGACTACCGCGCCCACACCCAGCCCCGCGACAACCGCGATACCCTGTGTCACGAGTGTCGCGTCCCCGATCATCGCATGGAGCACTTGGGCGGTTGCCACGACCGCGAGCGCCATCGCGACAGCGGCGACGCCCGTCCGCGCAACGGTGCCCCGGAGTGCGGCAACGCTGAATGTCGGGATGAAACGCCGCGCGAGCACGAGCATCACGACGGCATGGAAGGCGAACTGCGCCGAGTTCGCGAGCACGAGGCCGAGCACGCCGAGCGGCACGATCAGCGCGAACGAGACTGCGAGCAGCACCCCTACGGAGGCCACCCCAACAATCACGGGCGTGCGTGTGTTCTTCCGCGCGTAGAAGGCGAAGAGCAGCAACTGATCCCAAGCGAGAAAGGGCAAGCCGACCGCGTAGCCGATCAGGGCAATGCGAATCTGGTGCACGCCCTCCGGCGTCGCCTTGCCGTAGTTGAACAGCAGGTTGACGAGCGGCCCGGCGATGGCGATGAGTCCGAAGGTCGCGGGGAGGACGAGCGTCGTGACGAGGCGCATCCCAAGCGCGAGCGTTCGCCCGAACCCCTCCTCGTCCTCCTCGGCAGCGGCGCGGGAGAGGCGCGGGAGGGTCGCGATGCTAATCGCCGTCACGACCAGCCCGACCGTCAGTTGCTGAATTTGCGTCGCAAAGCGCATTGCGGGGATTCCATGCTCACCTGTCGTGGCGGCGAGATTCCGGTCGACAATCAGCGCCCAACTGTTGAAGAGCAACCCGAGAAAGACCGGTAGGTAGAGCGCCCCGATCCGTCGCAGGACCGGGTCGCGCCACGCGAGAGAGGGCACGATGCGCAGCCCCGTCCCCCGGAAACCCGGCACCTGGAGCGCGATGAGCAGCAACGCGCCGACGAGAATGCCGACGACCAGACTGTGAATGCCGAGGATGGGGCCAAGCACGAGAATCGACAGCACAACGGCGGCATTGCGTGCCGCGAGCGAGAGGGCGGGCATCGTGAACCGTTGCATCGCGTACAACGTCGATTGGAGCACCGAGGCGACGCCAAGCAGCAGCAAGGCCGGGAGTATCCAGCGGATCAGCGAGACCACGAGGTCGCTGTCATACGACGTGGTGTTGCCGCCGACCCCGGTCATCGCCCACGCGACGCCGCGCGCCCCAAGTTCGAGCAGCACGAGCATCGCGCCGCCGCCGACCACCACGAGCGTCAGCAACTTCCCGACGACCGCGCCGAGTTCCGCCCGCTGATCCTCACCGACGAACTCGGAGAGCACCGGCACGAGCACCGCGCTCGCGATGCCGGAGAGCAGGAGATCGAGAAAGATAGTCAGGACGTTCTCGGCGATCGTGTACGAACCCGTCACCACGCCGTCACCGAACATGCCCGCAATCAGCGACTCGCGCGGGATCGCGATGACGCGGCTGAAGATCGTGCCGAGCATGACGATCACCGCCGCGCCGGCAATGCGCCCCGTCGTGCGCCGGTCGCTGTCGCGCGCGGTCTGCGGTGTCCCGTCCGGTTCGATGACCGTGGCGTGATCGACCGTGTCAACCATGCCGCATCTCCGTCTCGGTGCATCCGTGTGCGCGCAGGATGGTGCGCTCGATCGCCGTGGTGCTCCTGCCCGGCACGAGCGGCACGATCGCGACACGACCACCGTACGATCGCACGAGCGGCGCTTCGGGCAGCGGCATCGTCCCCGCTCTCTCCTCGGCGGGGTCGGTCGCGTAATCGCCACCCTTGACGTAGATATCGGGCTGGAGGTGCGCGATTGGCTCGTCCGCCGTCAGCCCACCGAAGATAACGACCGCATCGACGCAGCCGAGCGCGGCGAGCAGTTCGGCGCGCTCAGCCGCCGGGATGATCGGTCGCGTCGCACCTTTGCGGGCCGTGGTGCCCGCGTCATCATTGACGCCGACGACGAGTAGATCGCCGAGCGTGCGCGCCGCCTGCAAGTACCGCACATGGCCGACGTGCAGGAGGTCGAAATGACCGTTCGTGAAGACGATCCGCGCCCCCCGCGCGCGCGCTTCGTCGCCGTACGCGCGGAGATCGCCAAGGCGCACAATGCTACCCATCGCGGTCTGCCCCGATTGTCGATGCGAGGAGGCGGTCGTCCGCCTCCATGACGGCGTGTTCCAGTTCGTCCGCGCTCACCGTCGCATTGCCGAGTTTGCGCACCGCGACGCCCGCCGCGAGGTTCGCGAGGTGCGCGGCAACGTCCATCCCCAGCCCCGCCGCGAGCGCGAGCGTCAGCACGACGATGAGCGTGTCCCCCGCGCCCGTCACATCGAAAACATCGACGCGGCCTGCCGGGATATGACCTGCCCGATTTGTCGCGTCCAGATAGACGACGCCCTCATCCGCAAGCGAGACGACGACATTCTCCGCCGCCAGCCGCTCCCGCATCGTCGGCAGAGCGCGCAGTACCGCCGCGACGGAATCGAGCGGCGCGCGCAGGTACGCCGCTGCGTCCGCACGGTTATCCCGCACCAGCGTGTACCCCCGGTAGGGATCGAGGCTGCCCTGCGAATCGACCGTCGTGATCGCGCCCAATCGCTTTCCTGCTTCGTGCACCGCCACCGCCACCGCACCGTTGATCGTGCCGTAGGTGTAGTCAGATACGAGCAGTGCGTCGGCGGTCGGGATCGCCGCGATCATCGCGATCAACTGAGCCTCGGTCGCGGCGGGGAGGGCGGCGCGCGATCCACGATCGACCCGCGCGACCTGCTGGGGGAAGCGAAAGAATCCCTCCGCGAGGAAGCGCGTCTTGCGGGTGGTCACGCGGTCGGGCGCAATGACGACGCCATGGGTATCGACGCCCGCCGATTCGAGCGCGGCGATCAGGGTCGTTGCGGTCGCGTCGTCACCGACGCAGCCGATCATGACGGATTCGCCGCCCATCGCGCGCACCGCGAGCGCGGGGAACGCCCCGCCGCCCGGTTGCGTCGCGTCCCGCTCGTGCTCCAGAACGAGCACCGGCGCTTCCCGCGAGACGCGCGCGACGGAGCCATAGACGTATTCATCAAGCAGCATGTCCCCCACCACGATGACCCGCCGCCCACGCAGTCGGGGGATCGCGGCGAGGAGCATTTCGCGCGTCACCGCCATCGCTAGCGGAACCGCACGTACGGTATCGCGATCGCCAGTGCGAGATAGACGACGTTTGGCAGGTCGAGCGCCATCACCTGGAAGAGCAGGCGCGACCGGCCGCTATCGAGCCGCGTGTTGCCGAGCACATCGAGGATGTCCGCGAGGCCGATGCCGAGCCGGTTCGCGAGGATGACGCGGCTGAGCACGATGCAGAGCACGACACCGAGCATGCCGATCATCTGGTAGGTGCTGCCCCGCTTCGCGCCCGTCACGCGGACAATTGCCTCCGCGATGCCGAAGGCGCTGCCGATCGCGAACCAGAATGACCAGATGGGCTGATACCCCCAGAGGATACCGACCGGGATCGCGACGACAAGGGCCGCGATGATCGCACGGGCGAAGAGTTGCGGCGATGCGCGGTGAATTGATCTCATGCTGCCTCACGACCGAGACGTTGCTGAATAGCCGCGACGGTCGCCCACGCCCCGAACTGCCAGACGCGCACGATGCGCGGGAAGCGCGTCGGCTGCCGACTGAGACGGTAGACCCATTCGAGGCCGCGCGCGCGCATCCATACCGGGGCGCGCGGCACCCGGCCCGCGAGATAATCGAAGGCGCCGCCCACGCCGATCGCGATGGGCGCGCGCAGATGCGGCAGGTTGCGGTCGATCCATTGGTCCTGCTTCGGCATCCCGTACGCGACCAGCACAACGGCGGCATCGGTCGCATTGATGCGTGCACGCGCCTCCGCGTCGTCGCGCGCATCGGCGTCGCCGGACCACGTCCCGACGATGGTGGCGGACGGATAGCGCGCGCGTAACGCATCCGCCGCAGTTTCCGCGACACCGGGCGCGGCACCGAGCAGAAAGAGCGGGATGCCGGCTTCCGCCGCCGCGTGCGTCAGGTCGTTGCCGGTGATCCGCTCGTGGAGCGGCGTGCCTGCCAGACGCAACGCCTGCGTGATGCCCGCGCCGTCGGCGGTGACAAGCGCGGCGCGCTCGATGATCGCCCGCAGGGTCGCGTCGGCGTGGGCGCGCATGACGTACTCGGGGTTCAGCGTCACGATGTGCGCGCGCGTGCCGTGTTCTATCGATGACAGAATCAGACGCATCGCCCCGTCGAGCGCGACATCATTGACGCGGACACCGAGGACGCGACGGTCCGCCCGTTCCGACGCCGCCGAACCGTCCTTCGCTGCCATTGGAATCGTCATCGCCTCCGTGCTTTCCACGGTTCAGATCATAGCAGCGCGGGGGCGCACCGTCCACGAAGGCGTGTACACTACGCCGTGGAGTGGCACCTGGAGGAAGGTTCGGCACGATGCACATTGGCGTCAACGCACACCTCTTGTCGTTCAAGGCGGGTTACCGGCGGGCGGGGGTCAGCCAGTACACCGAGCAAATCCTGCGCCATCTGATGCGCGATGTGCCTGCGTCCGGGGACGGCCTCACCGTCTTCGCAGCGCCGGGCGATCCGCCACCCGGCTCCGTGCCTGCGCCCGTTACATGGCGACGAAGCAGACTGCCGACGGGCAGTGCACCCGGTCGCATCGTCTGGGAGCAAGCCGTCGCACCGGTCGCCACCGCACGCGCCCACATTGATGTGCTCTTTTGCCCCGTGAGTGTCGTCCCGATCGTCACACGCACGCCCTCCGTTGTGACGGTGCACGATCTCGCGTTTCTCGCGCAGCCGGAGGCCTTTCATCCGTCGAAGCGGCGCTACCTCACGCTGATGACGCGCCTCTCCGTTCACCGGGCGCGCGCGGTCATCGCGGTGTCGGCGCACACAAAAGCCGACCTCACCCGCTCTTTCGGTATCGAAGCGGAGAAAATTACGGTGATTCCGAACGCGGTAGACCCACGATTCACACCCGCGCATGATCCTGCTTCTGTCGGCGCATTCCGGCGGTCGCATCACCTGCCGGAGCGTTTCGTCCTCTTTGTCGGCACGCTTGAGCCGCGCAAGAATCTGCAACGCCTGATCGAAGCCTTCGCCCGCCTCGCCGCCACCGACGCTGACCTTCGCCTCGTCGTCGTTGGCGCGTCGGGCTGGCTCACGAGCGACCTCGCCCCGCTCGTTCAACGCCTCGGCCTCAACGAGCGCATCGTCTTTACGGGATATGTGGCTGACAACGACTTGCCCTTCTATTATCAGGCGGCAACGGTCTGCTGCTATCCCTCGCTCTATGAGGGATTTGGCTTGCCCGTTCTCGAAGCGATGGCATGTGGCACGCCCGTCGTCACATCGCGCACAAGCAGCATCCCCGAAGTGACGGGCGAGGCGGCGATCCTCATCGATCCGACCGATACCGACGCCATCGCGGGCGCACTCCACGCGGTGCTGACCTCGTCCGAACGCCGTGCCGCGATGCGCGCGGCCGGTCTGGCGCGCGCCGCAATGTTCTCGTGGGAGCGCACCGCCGCCGCGACGCTCGCCGTGATTCGACGCGCCGCGCGCCGGTAGCGATGCGCGGGTCACATCATGCTCACCGGGTCAACGTCGATGATCCAGCCGTACGGGATCGGGAACGAACGGAGCAGCGGATCGAGGTCATCCCCCGCGACGATGACCTGCCAGAGGTACTCGCCACGTATGCGCGTGGTGAAGCACGGCGCGGGACCGATCAGTTCGATGTCCTCCTTCTGCATCCGGTACGCCGAGCGCGCGAGCGCGAACGCCAGTCGATCCGCCTCCACCCGCGCCTTCTCCTCGCTGCGGTTCTTCGTCACGAAGCGCGCCAGCCGTCGGTACGGCGGGAAGCCAAGATGCTTGCGCGACGCCAGTTCGCCGCGCGCGAACGCGATGTAGTCGTGCTTCTGCGCCGCGACGAGCGCGAGGTGATCGGGCGTCTGCGTCTGAATCACGACGCGCCCCGGCGAACGCCGCCCGGCACGCCCCGCGACCTGCGTCAGCAACTGAAACGTGCGCTCCGCCGCGCGGAAGTCCGGCAAATGGAGTTGCGTGTCGCCATTGATGACGCCGATCACCGTCACCATCGGCAAGTCAAGGCCTTTGGCGACCATCTGCGTGCCGACGAGAATGTCGATCTCGCGCGATTCCAGCCGTTGCAGGATGCTCTCGTGCCCACCCTCGGCCCGGAGGCTGTCCTGATCCCAGCGGACGACGCGCGCACCCGGAAAGAGCCGACGCGCCTCCTCCTCCACGCGCTGCGTGCCGACACCGTACGCGCGCACTTCTGTCTTGCCGCACTGCACGCAGCGCGTGCTCGGGCGCACCTCGTAATCGCACCGGTGGCAGCGCAACCGCTCGCGATCGGCGTGGTAGACGAGCGGGACATCACACTGCGGGCACTGGCGCACGTAGCCGCATGCGCGGCACTGGCTAAACGTCGCCATACCCCGGCGGTTGAGCAGCAGGATCGATTGTTCGTCGCGGCTCTGCGCGTCTCGGAGCAGCCCCGTGAGCGCGAGGCTGAAGACGCCGCCGTTCCCGTTCCGCCGCTCCTCGCGCATATCGACGAGTTCGACGGGCGGCAGGTCGAGCGTGCCATCAGTCGCGGTCGCGGCCCACGACGCGGGCCGCACCCGTTCCGCCAGGCGGAGATATTGAATATTGCCCCTGCGGGCATACGCATACGTCGCGAGGTCGGGCGTCGCGCTGCCGAGGATGCACGTCGCGGCGCTGAGGCGGGCGAGTTCCTGTGCGACATCGCGGGCGTGGTAGCGCGGCAACGCATCCTGCTTATACGCGGAGTCGTGCTCCTCATCGAGCACGATGCAGCCGAGATCGGCCATGGGTGCGAAGAGCGCCGAGCGCGGGCCGATGGCGATGAGCGCCTCCCCGCGCTGGAGGCGCACCCAGTTCGCGTATCGCTGCGACTCTTTCAACCCGCTGTGCAGCAGGGCGACCTGACCGGGGAAACGCGCCTGAATGCGGCTCACCATCTGCGTCGCCAGCGCGATCTCCGGTACGCAGACAATCGCGCCCTTCCCCAGCCGCAAGCTGGCCGCCACCGCGCGGAGGTAAATTTCCGTCTTGCCACTCCCTGTAACGCCATGCAGCAGGAACGTCTCGCCCGTGCCCGCATCGAGCGACGCGGCGATCCGCTGCCACGCGCGCTGCTGCGCCTCGGTTAACACGGGCACCGCCGCGCTGTGACCGTTGACCAGCGCCTTCGCCACCGTGACCGCGCCGAGTTCGACGAGGCCGCGGTCCGCCAGCCGGTTCAAGACCGCGAGGCCCGTGCCGGTCTGCTCGCGAAACTGGGCGACCGTGATCGCGCCCGCAGGCAACCCGCCGACGGTTGCTGGCTGCGTTTCCCGCACCTGTCGGAGGAAGTCGAGGGCGGCCTGCTGCTTCGGCGCGGTCAGGGGCACGCCGAATTCCACGCCTTCAAGCGCGCGGACATAGGGAATCGGGCGGCTCTGCGGTACCCGGTCGTGCGTGATCCGCGCATCCATCACGATCAGCCCGCGCTTTTTCAGTGTCGCGATCACCGTCGTCAGCGCGCCGCCGATCGCGCTCCGCAACTCGTTCATACTCGCGCCCGTCGTGCCGTCGAGCGTGCTCAGGTTCTCGACAATTGCGCGTTGGGCGGTCGTCAGCGTCGCCGGATCAATCGACCGGCCCCGCTCTGTCAGCCGGTAAATCTCGATCACACGCCGCTCGATGCCCGGCGGCATCATCAGCGAGGCGGCATGATAGAGCGAGCAGCAGTAGCGCTCGCTGATCCACGTCGCGAGGTTCATCTGCGCGGGCGTCAGGCAAAAGGTCGGCTCCACAAGCGCGTGAATCTGCCGGGCGTCCGCGCGCGGCGCCTCCCGGACGAGCGCGACGACGATGCCGAGCACCACTTTGTCCCGCAGCGGCACCCAGACGAGTTGACCGTGCGCGATGGTTGCGCGCAACTCATCGGGGACGCAGTACGTCCACTCCGTCCAGTACTCCGGGATGATCGCGTTGACGCTCACGGTGGCGCAGAGCACGCCCGGTCCACCGCTGTCAGTCTGATCGCTCATGGTCGCACGAAATGTTCCGCTCCGAAGAATGACGAAGGCAAGAGAACTCCCCCTGTACGTGCGTATACAGGGGGAGTATAGCAGAGGAACTACGAACGACTGTGCTACGGTTCCACGCTTGTTATGCGTCCTCTTTCGGTGACGGGATCGGCGTGTCGATGATCGTCGGGCCGGAGCGACGCTGCGCCTCGCGGATGGCCGCCGCCAATTCGTCGGCGTCGTTGGCGCGGACGCCGGGGATGCCATAGGCATCGGCCAACTTGACGTAGTCCGGGTTCACGAGATCGACGCCGACATACCGCTGCGACTTGTCCATCCCGCGTTTGACGGCGGTATAGGTGCTGTCGTTGAAAATGACGATGGGCAGCGTCACCTCGTGCTGGATCGCGACCGCGAGTTCCTCCATCGTGAATTGGTAGCCACCATCACCGACGACCGCGACGACTTCGCGCTCCGGTCGCGCCAGTTTCGCGCCAATCGCCACCGGCATACTGAAGCCGAGCGTCCCGTAGCCGTGCGGTGAGAAGTACGTGCGCGATGCATACGCCGGGAAACTGCGGTGGCACATGTACGAGAGCGAGGTCATGTCGTGCGTGATGATGCCGTTGCGGGGGAGCGCGTCACGCAGTGCGTCGATGTACGCCTTGTACGTCGCGCTCGGAGCCGCCTGATGCTGCGCCTGCTGCCGGAGTCTCGTCAGTTCCGCGCGCGGCCAGCGCCCCGACGCCGCTGTCTCGCCGTCCGCGCGGATGGCATCGAGCAGCATCTCCACACCGAGGCGCGCGTCGCCATGCACCTTCACCTCGACGGGATAGTTCCGGCCCAACTCGGCGGAGTCGATGTCGATGTGGATCAGCCGTTTCGGCAGCGGCAAGGTCCAGTTGCTCGTGCTCATCGCGCCCAGTTTGCTCCCGATGATGACGCCGACATCACTGCCATCGAGGATGTCCCCGAGGGCGTCCGTCCAGCCGTAGAACGTGGTGCCGAACGAGAGCGGATGATCTTCGGGGATCGCGCCCTTGCCCGGCGTTGAGGTGATTACGGGCGCGTCGAGGCTCTCCGCGAGTTCGCTGAGCACGCCATCGACGCCACTCTCAACCGCGCCGCCGCCCGCGTAGATGACGACTCGGTTGGCGGACTGGATGAGGCGCGCGGCGGCGTCAATCGACTCCTGCGACGGGCGACGCCGGATGCCCTCCGGGCAGGCGGTGATCTCGACGTCCGCCGATTCCGCCAGCACATCAATCGGAATCTGCACATGCGTCGGGCGGGGCCGCCCGGACTGCATCTGCCGCATGGCGTCATTGATTGCCGCCGGGATGTCCGCGACATCGTTGACCTGCGTGTTCCACTTCGTCAGGTGGCGCATCAAGCCGAGTTGGTCGTTCATGTCGTGCAGGTTGCCGCGCATCCGTCCGGCGTTCTCGCGCTCGACCTCCGCGCTGATGATGAGCACCGGCGAGGAATCCGTGTACGCCTGCCCGACGGGTGTGCTGACATTCGTCAGGCCGGGGCCGGTGATGATGATCGCGACACCGGGCTTCCCCGAGGCGCGCGCGTAGCCGTCCGCCATGAAGCCCGCGCCCTGCTCGTGCCGCGCGAGGATGTGCCGGATGCGGCTCGCATAGAGCGCGTCATAAATCTCCAGCGTGTGCACGCCGGGGATGCCAAACACGGTATCGACGCCGTTCGCTTCCAACGTCGCGATGACCGCGTGGCCGCCCTTCATCTGTTTCGCCACACCGATTCCTCCCACGAAACGCTGCTCTGTTCATCATCGCGCCGCAGTATAGCACGCCGAATCGCGCGCTTTCTTGAGGTTCGTCTCACCGAAGGCCATGTGACCCCAACGACTGCCGACTGCGCGCCATGCATTGTGCAATTGTGGATTGTGACGCATGAATTACGTATCAGGCAACGGATGTGGTGACGGGCAAGGAGTTCGCGAGCACGACATCGGCGGGCGCGGGTTGCCGCTGTCGGTCGAGGATCGCGATGAATGTATCGACCATCCGGGGGTCGAAATGCGTTCCTCTGCAGCGCAGTAACTCGGCCTTCGCCTCGGGGATGGTCCGGGCGCGGGCGTACGGGCGGTCGGACGTCATCACGTCGTAGGAATCCGCGACCGCGACGATGCGCGCGCCGAGCGGGATTTCCTCGCCTTTCAGGCCGTCCGGGTAGCCCGTGCCGTCGTACTTCTCATGGTGGGAGCGCACCACGCCGAGACTGTCCTTGTAGATCGAGAGTTGCCGCAGGATGTCGTCGCCGGCGATCGGGTGCTGACGCATCAGCCAGTATTCGCCTTCATCGAGTTTGCCGGGTTTGAGCAGGACCGCGTCGGGAATGGCGATCTTGCCGAGATCATGGACGCGCGCCGCGAGGATGATCGCCTCCGCCTCCGCGAACCGGATCGTGCCCAGCTCGTCGATGATCTGCTGCGTGTACATCGCGACGCGCTCCGAGTGCTGCGCGGTCGTCACGTCCCGGCGGTCAACCGTGTCCGCGAGCGCCTCAATCGTCCGCTGGATTTGTTTCAGCGTCTCACGGTTGCCGCGCATCGCGACATACGGCCCCAATAGCGGGATGAGCGCAATAAAGAGCACTAACGGACTTAACTCGCGCACCGTTGTCAACAGCAATCCAATTGGCGGCAGCGTGATGTTTTGCAGCAATTGACTCGGAGCGTTGGCGAGGAAAACCGTCAATGGCGATTTACCAATTGACGCGCCGACTACGAACGAAAAGAGGGTGTTATTCACCGCCAGGTAAACGACCGATGCAATCAGCGCGGCGATCACCGTCCTCGTGCTCCCAAGGGGTACCCGACCCGTGTCACCGGCAAGCATCTGATACGCGATGCCCGCAAGTCCTGTTGCAGCAACAAAATCGGCGACATTGAAGACGAGTTTCCGAAATTCACGCCGCGCAAATAACTCCGTGACGAGCGTACCAATCGTCGCAACAATGATACCGGTGATCGCACCATACTCAATAGTCGTGGCGACAAACACGGCACCGGAGATGTTGAACGTTGAACCAAAGTTTCCGAACTGGATGCGAGTAGGAACGAGATCCATGAGTGTAACAAGGAGAAGCATCGCGATGATCACAAATAGATCGACAACCCGCAACGGACGGAAATGTACAGAAGCCGTTTGTGCAATCGACACGCACGTAACGACGACGGCAAGAATCAAAACAGTAAGTACTGCCGCGTTCGTTGCTCGTTGCCGATCTCGTATCATTGAGTATTAGTTCTCCACTTACGATGAAAAGTCAGACAACGAATGACTACTCAATGAGTATAACGCACGTACGCCTAGAATGTGACTTGGTTGTGTCCGTATCCTTCTGTAAATAGCGGTGCCGCTCGTCAAAGTGGCCATCGTCCTCCACGATCGGTAGTGCGAACCAACCGGATCGAAGGAGGGGGCGATGACCTATACACAGCGTACCGGC
>JAABUS010004504.1_pt1 | contig 19933 bp, 17 predicted proteins | sample 5560161 | NCBI WGS metagenome assembly JAABUS01 (sample SAMN10711885, study PRJNA513376) | rock metagenome | isolation source: Antarctica rocks | place: Antarctica: Victoria Land, Trio Nunatak nord | collected 2016-01-04 | reverse complement strand
AAGAACTAAAGATGAATCTCAGAAAAGTACAAGCAGTAGTTGAATGATCTACTTCTACAAATCTCACTCAGATGCAGTTCTTCGTTGACTTCTGCAATTTCTATCGACGTTTTATAAAGAACTTTTCGAAGATTGTTCATCTTCTGATTCAACTAATTCAAAAAGAGATGATATTTGAATGAGATCAAGCTTGTCAAACGATCTTTGATTATATGAAGAAATGAATGACTGAAGTCTCTATTCTTCGTCATTTTGATCAGAATAGAGAGACTATTCTTGAAACAGACTCATTCAACTACGTCAATGATGACATACTTTCTCAGTATGATGACGAAGAAACATTGCACTCAATGATCTACTACAGCAAAAATCTGAGTCTCGCTGAGTGCAATTACGAGATCTATGACAAGAAATTACTAGCAATCATTTGTGTCTTTAAGCATTGACAATCTGAGCTGAAATTGACTGAGCTATTCATCAAGATGTTCATTGATCATCAAGCTTTAACGTCATTAATGAAAGATAAAGAGCTAAGTAAACGTTAAATGCGTTGAGTATAAAAGCTTGTTAACTTCAACTTCAAAATCATATATTGCTCAGATAAATAAAACATCAAAGTTGATACATTGACTCGTTGAGTCGATTCAGTTTCTAGAAGTTCAGAAGATGAGTACATTCATTATCAATGAATCACTATTCTGACTTTAAATTGAATGAAAATTGCTGATCTAGAGAAGAACATCAAGAAATCAATCTATAAACAGATTCTTGAGATTCTTGAGATTGATGAAAATTGTACGCTACTTCATGAAGTCATATTAAAAGATGAAGCTCAATATGAAGATACTAAATTAAGAGATTGTCGAGTTCAGAATGAAATACTATATCAAAATGATCTTCTATGAGTTTTCTTCAATGAGCATCTTCAAATGAAGCTAATTCAAAAAGTTCACGATCAATCTTCTATTGATCATTTCGAAATTCTCAGAATGATGAAGATCATAAGAAGATACTACTATTGATCTTCAATGCAAAAGACAATAAGTCAATATATTTGAAACTGCTACATTTGTCAGCGATCAAAGACTTTTCAAGATAAATTCAATGAACTACTACATTCTTTACTCATACTCAAACAGCAATGAAAGAACATAGTCATGAACTTCATTATTGACTTATCTTTTTCAAAAGACAAAAACATCATACTAACAGTGATATGTAGATTAACAAAGAAACAACACTATATTTCTTGTTCTACTAATGACGAAGAAATCACAGCAGAAAAAACAGCTGAGCTAATGCTTCAGTAAATATATTGAATACATGATTTACTCAATTTCATTGTTTCAAATCGAGACTTTCAATTTATCTTCATTCTATGAAAGTCGCTTTGCAAAAGACTAAACATTAATCTTCAACTCTTCACAGTCTATCACTTTCAGATCAACGATCAAAGTAAACGAGTCAATCAGAATGTTGAAAGATATTTTTGATTCTTCTGTTCATACATGCAGAATGACTGAGCTAAGCTACTACTCATGATTGAGTTCGTTGATAATAATGCTTTATTCTCAGTCATCTTCTCGATTTCTTTCTTTTTAAACAAAGACTTTCATTCTCATATGAGCTTTGAACTCAATGTCATTGAATATGAAAGTTCTCATGAATGCTTGCAGATGACTAAAGTTGAGAATATATCTGAACATATGAACAAAACATTGAAGTTTGCTCGCAAGTCGCTAGTCAAAACACAGAAACAAATGATGAAACAAGTCAATAAGCATAGAAAAGAAGTTAATTATGAGATCGAATTAAAGATGTTTCTGAATGAAAGAAACATCATTATAGCAAGATCTTTCAAGAAGCTAAATGACAAAATGCTCGATTCTTTCATCAATCTAGATTTCATTGACTCTTCATATAAACTGAAATTATCAGAGTCTATGCATGTTCATGATGTATTTCATTCTGATTTGCTTTGCTCTGTCGTTGATGATTTCTTGCCTGATCAAAAGAATGAACTCTCAGATTCAATAGTGATAAATGATGAAGATGAGTGAAAAATCGATGATATATTGAATTCTTGTCAATATTAAAGATGACTTCAGTATAGAGTCAAATGAAATGACTATGACAATGATCTCAATTGATACAACGCTGATGACGACGAATTTATGAATGCTCAGAAGATCATTGATAATTTTCATATTCAATACTCGAACAAATCGCACTAATTAACAATTCAATCAATCACGATTTAACAGATCTGAGTCTGTGAAATCATGATTGAGCAATCAATCGAGTCGAGCAGAAAATACATTCATGCAAACATGAATTGTTGAAGAAAGAGAATAATGTCATGATTCTAGTCTTTTCAGACTCAGTCTTCTAGTCTTGTCAGATTTATTCTCACTTCATCATCTTGACTAGTTTCTATTGAGTCTAGCGTCAACTGAAAAACACATATATGTAGTTAACTTCTTTTCTGTAGCTATCTTTCTTTCTTAGCATTTATCTTCTAGTTAAATGACACTCATATTGACTCACTTTATGCTGATCTCTAACACAAGTCTGTCATTGCACTTCTCAACAAAAATTCATAAATGTTTCAATTCATCAATATGAAACAATGTTCTGATTTCAAGCTTTGTTGACTTTGCAAGCTACTCTTTTGAGAGTCTGACTTAACTGATTTGCAAACAGCAGAAAATAAATCATTTCATCATCACAGTACAAGAATTAATGAAAAAGAAAAACTTAAACATGCATGATACTGAGATTAACTTCAGCATCTTCATGATCAACTGATCAAAGAAAATCACAGATGACATCATGATATTTCAAGAATTTATTTATGTTTCTGCATAAAATGAATTTAGAGCAAAGATTATAAAATGACATCATGACAGCTTTCTTGCAGAACATCTCAACTTTCAATGATGTTTAAAGCTTGTTCAATAAATCTTCAACTGATCATTTGCAAATAAGAACATTAAGAAATATTGCAGAATCTGTAAATCATGTCAGCAACATAAGATACTATGTCACAGAATTTGAGAACTTTTGAATAGTCTGCTCATTTCTCAAAAAGTATGAGAAAGCATTATCATGAACTTTATCATCGATCTTTCTGACAGCACAAGTGTCTCAAACATTTTCTATGACAGCATTATGATTGCAGTTGATCGTCTTTTCAAGATGATGCACTACATTTCTACTCAAAAGATAATGATTGTTTTCAATCTGATCAATCTCTTTCTTGACAAAGTAGTTTGATATCACAAAGCTTTTGATGATATAGTCTTTGACAGAGATTTCGTATTTACATCATATTTTTGAACATCACTGTGCTATCATCTTCTGATCAAGTGAAAACTTAGCATTGTGTTTCATTCTTGCATTGATGATCAAATCAAGAAACAAAATCAAACTCTCAAGACTTATCTTCAAGCGTACTGCAATGATGTTCAAAATAATTGAGTTTATCTTCTTATCATGATTGAATTCTTCTACAATAACAGCGTTTACATTGCAACTTCAATAACATCATTCTTTGCAATTACAGAAAAACATTCAAGAATGAAGTTCAGCATCAAGAATCATTTAAAGAAATCAGAGTCAATCATGAACTACACAACAAGAATGAAAAGATTGCATAAGAATCTTTGTTACAGACTTGCAGAAGCAAACGTTAACTATGCAACTCAGCATGACAAAAGACACTTTGCTAAAATGTATTTCATCAATCAGTTGATATGATTGAATGTCAAGAACATTTGAATCAAGAAGTCTTTCAAGAAACTTGAAGTTAAAAGATACAAATTGTACAGAATTCTGAAGTGACTGAGCAGATAAGTCTATCATCTGAAACTGTCTTCAAAGACGTGTATACATTCAATATTCAATGTCAGTCTGCTGAAATCATTCTGCTCAAGAGAGAGAAAGTTGAATGAATCATTGATGAAGAATCTTGAGCTAGAGAAAAAGATACATGATAGTTGAAAGATTGACAACATACTGAATAGTTGCATACAGAATGATCAATTGCAATATCTGCTTAGCTGAAAGAACTTTAAAGCTTCAGAAAATATCTGAAAATCATCAGATTATCTTGACAACTGCAAGACTTTATTAAGATTCTTTCATTGCAGACATTTCATCAAGCTTGAAAGTAAATCATTAACGTCATCATGAAAGATCACAAATATGCATAAAACGAAGTAAAAAGATTGATAGCTATTTAGCTATTATTAAAAAGAAAAAAAGAAAAGAAAAACAAGATTTTCTTGCTCAATCATTCTCATCAATACTCGACTCAACAGTCTAAAAAAGTCGTTAACAGACGCAGAAATTGATACATGAATAACTCATAAGTTTCATATGATATATATATCATTCAGCTTTCACTTTCTTGAAAATTCAAAAGTTGATGAAAGTAAACTCTTGCAACTATTAGTCAAATAGCACAAAATATACACAAGCTATTGTATTAACAGAATGAATGAGATAAGAAGCTCATATCAAAGCTCATTGCATTCTTCATCTTTTCAATGATAAACTGCATGATCAATGTCAAAGATGAAGAGAAAGAAGAAGTCATTGACAAAATTGAATCAGATAAGAGCGAAAGCAAAGAAATATGAAAGAATGAAGAAAACAAGTGTTAGAGATCAGCATAGAGCGAGTCATATGAGTGTAATGTAACAAGTATATAAATGCTAAGAAAGAAAAGTATCTAGAAGAAAAAAATCGACTATCTATATGACTCAGAAGAACATAAGCTAACTTTGAATAGAGTTGACTTTGAAACAACTCGATAATCTAATGACGAGCGATTGACAATAGTCAGAAACATAGTCATCAACATAGTCATCAACATAGTTATCAACATAGATGCGTAGCTAGAATCATAACAGTACTTTCTTTCTTCAATGATTCATGTTTGCATGAATGTATTTTCTTAGTCTTGTGTAGAATCGAAATGTCTATTGTAGCAGACTAGCTATGTAGAGAGAAATTGACTTGCTCAGCGAAGAGATTGACTATTGACTGATGTCATTGAAGCAGACTCACTAAAAGAAAATCGACTAGCTCATTGAAGAAATCGATTGTGATCATGTCATTGAAGCAGACTCACTGCTGATTCAGATTTACTACATAGTAGAACTTGTTTCGTTTGTTGATTGACTCAATCAAGAGATCAATCATTGTTCATCATTGTAGCAGACTCACTGTTGAGATTTCAATATAGAAACAAGCTCATGAATTTGCTTGTTATTGAAGATGATCGTGTCATTGAAGCAGACTCACTAGTCGACTTGCTCATTGAAGAGATCGACTTTGAGCTCGTCATTGTAGCAGACTCACTAGTTGCACATGAACGTTTGATCAGATTCACTGATGAGTAGAGCGATGAGAGCGAGTAGATCATTGCATTGAGAATATCATTGTAGCAGACTCACTAGTTGCATGCGAATGAGTCGACAGATCAATTCACTGATAGATAGAGCGATGTAAGTAGATGAATCATCGCATTGACGAAAGATGTCATTGTAGCAGACTCACTATTTGCACATGATTGAGTTGACGAATCAATTCACTGATAGATAGAGCGATGAAGATGAGTAAATCATCGCTTTGATGATGTCATTAAAGCAGACTCACTGAAAGATTTGCTCATCAAGATAAAGACTTCACGCAGTTCTAGACTGATCTTTTTGATTGCTCTTTGAAATAGAGACTTCACGCAGTCATAGACTGATCTCGTTTGATTGTTTAACAAATTCGAAGAATCTCTTGTGAATCTGAATGAATGATTAATTCGCTGATCTTTGACCTAGTTGAATGATTTCAATCATTTGTTTATACTCGCTGATCAGCGCACAAGTTCAAATCTTTTGTTTATTCTCGCTGAGTCAGCTCACGAGAAAGAAGAGTGAATGTCTGCATGATCGCGAGTCAACTAGATCAAAGTCAATAGTCATGTGAATTGAGCAGAGCAAGTCGATGCAGATTATTTCACTTCGTCTGTAATGAAGAAGCATTTATATAATGTTAGAGATCAGCATAGAGCGAGTCATATGAGTGTAATGTAACGAGTATATAAATGCTAAGGAAGAAAAGTATCTAGAAGAGAAGAATCGACTATCTATATGACTCAGAAGAACATAAGCTAACTCTGAATAGAGTTGACTTTGAAACAACTTGATAGTCTAGTGATGAGCGATCAACGATAGTCAGAAACATAGTCATCAACATAGTCATCAACATAGCTATCAACATAGATGCGTAGCTAGAATCGTAACAACAAGAATGAAGATGATATCATAGAAGAGCATGTTTTAATTGCAACAAAGACATTCTGATCTTTTCAATGCATTGCAAGAAGAGTCAGAGCACTCTGAGTTTAAACAATCAAAGCAAATCGAAGATTATTATATTTTTCAATCTGTTTTTACAAATTTTTAATGATCTTGTTCTGTCTTGCAATTTGACACAGCAGATCATTGATTTAAATCTTTTGTGTCATCATTTGCTCTCATATCTTTCTGCAATTAATAGTTGCATCTTTGACATTCTTTTTCATTTCACTAATGTCATTTTTGTTTATCTTAATATCAAGAACAAAAGAATGCAACTTCTTCTCAATATACTCTTCAAATTCAAGAAACATCTGATTCTGAGCAGAATCAAAAGAAAGATCACAAGATGCAATCATCATCTTCTTGATCACAAACTCAGAATCAGATGCAACAAAGAATGAAGAGAGACTTGCATGAAGTTGAGAAGAAAAAGAGTTTAAGTAAAGTGATGAAGAGACAAAATTGATAAAATCAAACTCAAGATCAGATGTAATCTTGACATGAAAAAAGTTTAAGTAAGACAGAGAAGTGCTTAAATCAGATGAAGAGAGAGCAAAGCTGACAGAAATGAGCGTTGAATTGCTTTTGAATGCTTTAAAAAGCATCAATTAATCATTAAATTTTCACATCTTAAAGTTACTGAAAATTATACTGTCAGAAACTAGACTGAACTAGAAATTCTATTAATATAAAGAATTGATTATTATATTACTTGAACTAGATACAGAACAATACATCAGATAATGTACAAGATAAAAGACAAGAAATGAAAGAACAGAATGAAAACTTAACTTCTATATACATGAATTAAGTAATGTCAGAACTGAGCAGCAGTTTTATGACTTAAGATTGCAAAGACATGAAACAGATTTTAATGTGACTAGATTAAGATGACGATGACTAAATTAATGACTTAGTTTAATGAATCAAGACTTTCTAAAATATCGATGATACTAGATCGAATTGATGACATATTCTATGCTTTGAGCTAAAATGATGATCTGACATCATGACAGTAACTTCTCTCTCAAAGACTGAGTTTCTACAAGATGATGAAAAGAACAAGATGAAATGAGAATTGAAACTAAATGAGACGAGACGTAGACGAGACAAGACAAAGACGAGACAAGACGAGAAAAAATCGAAAATGATGATGAAACAAGATACAGCGAGATGCATTTTATAGTGATGAAGCATTGATGAGATGAAAATACATCTGAATCACATCTGAATCAGATTTAAACGAGATGTCTGAGTCAGATTTAAACAAGATCTGAATCAGATCTGAACAAGAGAAAGTGTTATGAACATGTCTGAATCAATCAGAGTTCAGATCTAACTCTAATCAATTTGATTAAAGCAAGTCATGATGCTATGCCTAGTTTGAATCTAGCGCACTTCTTTGAGTCATTCTCAGCACTTCTTCTCGTTGTTCAGCACTTTCTTCATTCATCTCTTTCATCATTCTTTTAAACAAACATATTCAACATATTACATCACATATGTATCAAATCTAGCGCAGTCTCAAGTCATTATTTATAGAAGAGCTTGCACTCTTTCTCTTCTGTATTCTTAATGTCTTGTTATAGCTATCTTTAAAGAGCAATACATACATATCAATCTTGAGTCTCTTTGATTGAATAATCTAGACATGATCTCAACAGAAAGATGAAATGTAGTTTAATGTGATAGTGCACAGATGAGACTGAAATAAATTTGAATCACATCTGAATCAAATCTGAACAAGATGAGATGAGATGCATTTTAATGTGATGATGCACGAGTGAAACTAAAATACATCTGAGTCACATTTGAATTAAATTTAAACAAAATGTTCAAGTTAAATCTAGACAAGATCTGAGTCAGAACTGAGCTGAATTGAAATGATGAAGATTGAACTTAAAGTTCATGACATTGATATTGAGACATCACACATGACAGTACATGTGATTCTTCAATGACAGAATTGACGAGATGATATTCATTGAGTGCTTGCTCACAATTATTCAGAAGATTGAAAGACTTTCAAGTAGAAAAGTTATCTTCTTAATCAATGTAATACTTGAGCAGAGATGAATTATAGCATCTATCATGCTTGAAGTTTAGTATGCTGTTTACATATCAGAATCTTTCATCATTCTTGACAATAATGAGTTCTTGAGATTTCTGATGTTGATTCGAAAGAAAATCATTCATGATATGACTCAGAAGAGTGACATGAAAGACTGAGTGAATTTTCATGAATATTGAAAGATTTAACTTAATGACTAAAGAATTGTTCTTGAAGACATGCTTGATCTTGAAGAAGTCAACATTATAATCATTTAACTTAACAGTGAGATGAGCAATGCTGAGATTGCAAGCATTCAGTCAAACTTCATCTTCGACGAAGTATTTAAAACAAGAACGACAAGAGAGATTGACATGAAATTCATAAATGATCTGAGCTATAAGCATCTCATCACGTAAATGCTTAATTAATTTCTTCATCTTCTTGATGAATTCTTTGACATTGATTAACTTGTTTCAAGCTTGAAACATAAAATTCTTGAACAAAGATTCAGAAAGCTTGAAGTTTAGATGTGAGTTCTGACTCGAATTGATCAAGAAGAATGATGCTAAAGTGATTAATAATGATGTATTATTGATGACAAATTCGACTTCAGAAAGTCACTTAGCTCAGTCATTCTGCATGTAGTTGACGAAGACTCGAAGATAATGCTTCATGACAGCATTGATTCTTTCGATTTGATCATTGATTTCAAAGTGATATATCATTGATAACTTAACGTTTATCTTCAGCATTTTACACATATGCTTTCAAACATCGAAGATGAATTGTGTGTCTCAATCAGACATGAAGAACTCGAATAAATCATGATGTTTTCAAACATGAACATAGAAGCAGTTGATAACTTCTTCAATTTTCATAGAAGTGATGAGAATTAAATGTCTCATTTTGATAAGATGATCAACAAAGATTAGAACATATCTATATGTGATACTCATGAAGATACTGAGCGATAAAGAATTTATGTAATTCATGAAGATATCACATCAACAACGTTCAAAAACTGAAAGAAAACACAATCATTCTTGAGTTCATTGTTTAGAGAGCTTGAAACATGTGCACACGTGACAGTTTTGTACAAAGCGCTGAACATACTTATATATGTTGAGTTATCAATAAATTTAACTGATCAGTTCATAGCTCTTGATTCTTTCTGAATGATCATCAACAACATTGTCATGAGTGAGCTGAATAATACAAAGACGTAGTTTATTGAAGTTGAATACATATCTTCTCTCTTGAAAGTACAGATGATTCTCGTGTTTTTCACACTCAACTAGAGAAATCTTGTTATGATGATGTGCTTCACTGCAAAGCACATCGATTATCTGAGTTGCAAATGTGTCATTGACTTCAACTTGTTCTCACAGTGTCTGAGTAAAAGTATCAACAGAATCTTTGTTAAGATTCAAGATGTCTTGATTTAGCTGAGATTCAACATCTTCAATGTTGAATTCTTCAACTTCTAGATTCATGAAAGTTAAAGTTAGCGAAGAGATTAAAAAGATTGAAAACAGATTGTTAGAGATCAGCATAGAGCGAGTCAATATGAGTGTCATTTAACTAGAAGATAAATGCTAAGAAAGAAAGATAGTTACAGAAAAGAAGCTGACTACATATGTGTGTTTCTCAGTCGACGCTAGACTCAATAGAAACTAGTCAAGATGATGAAGTGAGAATAAATCTGACAAGACTAGAAGACTGAGTCTGACAAGGCTAAAATCATGACATTACTCTCTTTCTTTGATGATTCATGTTCACATGAATGTATTTCATGCTTGATTCGATTGATTGCTCAATCATGATTTCACAGACTCAGACTCATTAAATTCTGATTGACTGAATAGTCGAAAGCGCTTCTAGCGCGATTTGTTCGAATATTGAATATGAAAATCATCAACTATCTTCTGAGCGTTCATAAATTCGTCGTCATCAGCGTTGTATCAATTGAAATCATTGTCATAGTCATTTCATTTGACTCTATACTGAAGTCGTCTTCGATATCGACGAAAATTCAATATATCGTCGATTTTTCATTCGTCTTCGTCGTTTATCACTATTGAATCTGAGAGTTCATTCTTTTGATCAGGCAAGAAGTCATCGACGACAGAGCGAAGCAGATCAGAATGAAATACATCATGAATATGCATAGACTCTGATAATTTCAGTTTATATGAAGAGTTGATGAGATCTAGATTGATGAAAGAATCAAGCATTTTGTCATCTAACTTCTTGAAAGATCTCGCTGTAATGATGTTTCTTTCATTCAGAAACATCTTTGATTTGATCTCATAATTAACTTCTTTTCTATGCTTATTGACTTGTTTCATCATTTGTTTCTGTGTTTTGACTAGCGACTTGCGAGCAAACTTCAGTGTTTTGTTCATATGTTCAGATATATTCTCAGCTTTAGTCATCTGCAAGCGTTCACGAGAACTTTCATAGTCGCTGACATTGAGTTCAAAGCTCATACGAGAATGAAAGTCTTTGTTTAGAAAGAAAGAGATCAAGAAGATGACTGAGAACAGAGCATTATTGTCGACGAACTCGATCATGAGTAGTAGCTTAGCTCAGTCATTCTGCATGTATGAACAAAAGAATTGAAGATATCTTTCGACGTTCTGATTGACTCGTTCACTTTGATCATTGATTTGAGAATGATAGACAGTGAATAATTGAAGATCAATGCTCAGTCTTTTGCAAAGAAACTTTCATAGAATGAAGGTAAATTGAGAGCTTTGATTCGAAACAATGAAATCGAGTAAATCATGTATTCGATATATTCACTGAAGCATTAGCTCAGCTGTTTTTTCTGCTGTGATTTCTTCATCATCAGTAAAACAAGAGATATAATGTCGTTTCTTTGTCAGTCTACATATCACTGTTAGTATGATGTTTTTGCCTTTCGAAAAAGATAAGTCGATGATGAAATTCATGACTATGTTCTTTCATCACTGTTTGAATATGAGTAGAGAATGTAGTAATTCATTGAATTTATTTTGAGAAGTCTTTGATCGCTGACAAATGTAGCAGTTTCAAATATATCGATCTATTGTCTTTCGCATTGAAGATCAATAGTAGTATCTTCTTATGATCTTCATCGTTCTGAGAATTTCAAGATGATCAATAGAAGATTGATCGTGAACTTCTCGAATTAACTTCATTTGAAGATGCTTATCGAAGAAAACTCATAGAAGATCACTTCGATATAGTATTTCATTCTGAACTCGACAATCTCTTAATTTAGTATCTTCGTATTGAGCTTCATCTTTTAATACAACTTCACGAAGTAGAATATAATTCTCGTTGATTTTGTTAACTTCTAGAATCAATCAATAAATTGATTCATCATTCTCTTTCTCTTCTAGATCAGCGATTTTCATTCGATTCGACGTGAGAATTGTAGTTCGCTGATAGCAACATCATTCATTCTCGAGACTTCTAGAAACTGAATCGACTCGACGAGTCAATGCATCGACTTTGATGTTTTATTTGTCTGAGCGATACATGATTTTGAGGTTGAAATCAACGAGCTTTTGAACTCAGCGCATCTGACGTCTACTCAGCTCTTTATTCTTCATTAATGACGTCAGAACTTGATGATCGATGAACATCTTGATGAGTAGCTCAGTCAATTTCAGCTCAGATCGTCAATGCTCAAAGACACAAATGATTGCTAGTAGTTTCTTGTTATAGATCTCGTAATTGCACTCAGCGAGACTCAGATTCTTGCTGTAGTAGATCATTGAATGTAATGTTTCTTCGTCGTCATACTGAGAAAGTATGTCATCATTGACGTAGTTGAATGAGTCTGTTTCAAGAATAGTCTCTTTATTCTGATCAAAATGACGAAGAATAGAGACTTCAGTCATTCATTTCTTCATATGATCAAAGATCGTTTGACAAGCTTGATTTCATTCAAATATCATCTCTTTTTGAGTTAGCTGAATCAGAGAATGAATAATCTTTGAAAAGTTCTTTATAAAACGTTGATAGAAATTGCAGAAGTCAACGAAGAACTGCATCTGAGTGAGGTTTGTAGAAGTAGATCATTCGACTACTGCTTATACTTTTCTGAAGTTCATCTTTAGTTCTTCAATGAATAGCAATAGTCTCAGAAAGAAGATCTTCTGAACATGAAACTTGCATTTGTTTATATTCATCTGAAGATCGATCTCTCGTAATCTATATAGAACTAGTCGTACGTGTTTCTTATGTTTCTTCAGTGTTTTGCTGTAGATGATAATGTCATCTAGATAGATCTGACAAAACTGATGAAGATAGTTAAATAGTACGTCGTTCATATAGTGTTGATAGAAAGTCGAGCCGTTGATTAATTCAAAAAACATCACGTGATATTTGTAGAAATCAAAAGAGATAATAAAGATAGTCAAATCTTTGCTTTTCGAATGCATGCGTAGTTTGTTGAAGATGACTATTATATTCAATCAAGTCAGATACTTGCTATCTTGAATACGAGCGAGAGTTTCGTCTATTAAGAGTAGAAGATAGCGATCTCGTTTGATCAAAGCATTGAGCTTTCTATAATCGACGCAGAAACGCAGACTATTGTCTTTCTTTTCGATGAATAGTATGAGCGAAGTGTATGAGATTGAGCTAGAAGATATAAAGCTCTTATTCAGATGTTTAATCAGATAATTCTTCATCTTTTGAAGCTTGTAATCAGACATATGATAAAGACGACTTCGAGAAGATGTTTTCTTGTCGATCAACTCAATTTTATGATTATAGAGATGATGAGAAGATAGTTGATCAGTCATCGCTCGATCAAACATGTCTAGATAGTCATGATATTTCGAAGAAAGCTTAGCTTTGACTTCTTTCAAGATCTCTTCATGTGAAAGCTCTTGTAGATTTACATCTTCAAGTTTATTTCTAGCTGTTTTTAGAAGTCAATCAATTTTCGTGATGATGATCGCGAAAGTAGTCACATTCAATCGTTTGACTAGTGATCTATATGCTGCAGTCTCTATCATTGCTATGTTCATTGAATCAAAAGACGAAGCGAAGTTGACTGAACTAGATGATTTCACGATTCTATTGAATGAAGATGACTTCTTGCTGAGTCGAGTGATAACAGAAGAAATAGATCTCTTTAGTATTTGAGTAGAGATTGAACTTTTCTGTTCTATCGCGATTTTCTTGCTCGAAAGAACAGTCGAATGAGCTTTGATAGAAGCTTTGATATGAGCTTCGAAACTAGAAAATTGAAGATGATCATCTTTCATATCAATAGTAATCTCGATCTTGTTCATTCATGTTTTTTCGAGAATCATCTGATGTTGATCTAATCGAGTGATTAGCATAGAGATAAAACGTTTCATATGATCTTGAACAGTTAGATTTGAATAAATCGCATGAGTAATGAGCTTTTTTGCCTAATGATCATCGAATTTCCTTATTGATTTGAGCTTGATTAAAGATAAAGATTCAATTTGCAAATGATCACAAACATTCTGCGCGATTAATTCATCAATGAACGAATAGTCAGCTGCTTCAGTGTCAATCAATGACTTTAATGAGTAACTAATTTCATTGCTAGATAGTACACATTCAGTAGTCAAAGATTTCGAAGCAAAGAGATCATTTGAACTGCTTGTTGTTGAAGAAATTAACACATCTTTCATCACGTCTTTGATGAAAGTCACTAGTTTTTTGTCTCATTCTTCGATTTCTCTGTAAATAATTTCTTCTCTTCTTTTGACATGATGATCTCATTGAGACGAGAAATGAATGCATGAGATGTCAAAGTACTAGTCTTCAGCTGAGAACAGTTCTTTGAAAGATGATTTGATACTTTGCAGTTGAAGCAGATGATTAACATTCTTGATCATTCAGATTCGAGAGTGAAAAAAGTAGCAAGTTGAACATAGCTAGTAGTTGAGACTGATGCTGATGTTGACGAAGAAACAAAACGTTTTTTCGAAGCTGCTATCGATTTGACTGTTCATTGCTCATCACGTAGCTGATAATTGACTCGTTGTTTGTTATTTACATCTTGAAGAAAGATCTTGAGCTTATCAAGCGAGCTAAACTTTATGAGACAAACTGACAACGCGTTCTGAAGATGATTATTGATTTTATTCTGAATGTCGTTCATCAGAGTAATATCATCGTAGTTCAGAAAGCTGAATATTCTAGTGAATTCTGAATAGAAGAAGCTGAAGAGCTTGTTGAGCTGCTTCAAAGCAACGTATTTGCAATGATACTTTCAAATCAGATTCTGATTTTCGTAAATTTCTTTTAGATGTTTCAGTAGCTCTGATAGTGATTGATAGAATGAGAAAGCATCAACATGATGCTTTGCATAAATTTGCTGATCAGCATCGTCTTCTAGTTTGAAAATCACATAGACAATACAAATCTTTTCAGTAGAGTAATGATTCGCGTTGAAATCGAGCTTGTCAGCTATTTTGATGTTTCATGTCTTTCAGATAGAGTCATCTGTTTCGATGAAAATGAGTGAATTCGAAAGCTTGATGAACTTGTGATGATTATTTTCGTTATTGAATAGAGTGAATGACTCTCGTGAGCTTCGAAGACGTTGATCAACTTCAGAGATTGATGAAATCTCTTTCTGATTGACTCGATGCTCGACTGACTGAGTCTCTTGACGAGACATAGATCGATTAGCTTGACGTTGTTTCGCTCTGAAGTTCAATCGCTCGCCTTGTAGCTGATGAATCTTTTTCTCTAGTTCATTGTTCTTATCAAAAGCGACTTCTAGTTGTTTCGCTCTCTTTTTGTGATCTTCTTGTACAAGAAGTCAGTGTTCATTGAGTTGTAAAGTCAAGTCGCGCTGACTTCGAAGCTCGTTCAGCATATTGATAACTTCGTTGAGTTGATTGCTGACTCAATGAAACAGTTGTTCTTTGATGTTTATGTTTCATGCAATGACAGCTTTCTCAGCTTCGACTGAAGCATCGATGAGTAGAAGTGAAACTCTTCTATTAACAATGCTTCTGAGCAGACAATTTGTTTGAGACTCAACTGACTTGACGTCGCGTGTCATGATGAGAGAAGATAGAAGTTGTTGAAATAAGAATAAATGAAGAATTGATGTTTTGAATTGATGTTTTTTGATGAGTGAAAATTCAAAGAATTTCTTGTGAATTTCAGATAATAATTGAGTGCTTTATTCGAAGAATTTCTTGCAAATAGACTGGTGAAAATGAGTGTAGAATCGAAGAATCTCTTGCAATCTAAAATGATGATGCAAATTTGAAGAATTTCTTGCAAATTTTTCTTACTGAATAGATTGTTTCATATCATCTATTCATTGATAGCAGAGTAGTAAATGATGAGCATTTATCTAATGTTAAAGATCAGCATAGAGCGAGTCAATATGAATGTCATTTAACTAGAAGATAAATGCTAAGAAAGAAAGATAGCTACAGAAAAGAAGCTGACTACATATGTGTGTTTCTCAGTCGACGCTAGACTCAATAGAGACTAGTCAAGATGACAAAGCGAGAATAAATCTGACAAGACTAGAAGACTGAGTCTGACAAAACTAGAATCATGACACAGATGTAACTGAACTGAATTTAAGATGATGATTTATGACTGAAGCATCATGACTTTAATGTCAAGAGCATCAAAGATGAGATTCTCAACAATCTTGAAATCTAAAACATGAATTTTCAGAATTGTTTAATGTTGATATTGATGTCAAGAATTGAATGTATTTCTCTTTTTAGAAAAATCTTCTGAATGACGTGTCAAAGCATTCAATTTATCGTCGATCTTGTCAAAGTAATATGTGATGCAATAATTGAATTTAAATAGAAACTCACTTCAATGAGCTTAATGATGATTCAACTGCTTAATTGACATGAAATACTTAAGATTTTTGTAATCTGTGATCATCTTGACAGAACAGATAGAATCTTCGAGCTCTGAGCATCATTCTTCAAATGCATGAACAATGATCATGAGTTCTTTATTGTAGATCTCGTAGTTACACTCAACTGAGTTATGCTTCTTGAAAAAGTAAGCGACTGAATGAAGAACTTCATTCTCATTATACTGAGAAAGAATATCTTTGAACACATAGTTTGAAGCATTGATTTCTATCACAATCTTGTGATCTGAATTATAATGACAAAGAATAATCTTGAAAGTGAAAACTTTCTTAAGAGTGTTGAATGCAATCTGACATTTCTGAATTCAGACAAAGAATACATCTTTTCTGATGAAATGAGTGAGCGAAGTAGCTATTCTACTATAATCATAGATGAATCTTTTATAGAAGTTTGCAAAATTTAAAAAACTTTAAACGTTCTTAACGTTGATCAAGATGAGTCAGTTGACAATGATGTTTATCTTAGAAGAATTCATCTTGATCTCTTCAATGATGATTATCAATTCTAAATACAAGACTTGAGTGATGTAAAACTTGCACTTGATTATATTCATCTGAAGATCTGCTTCTTGCAGCTTTTGCAGAATGAGCTTGACATGAATCTTGTGCTCAAGTTTATTGTTGAAATAAATCAAGATGTCATTCAAATAAGCTGTATAGAACTTATTTAAATGTTTGCAAAGAATATTATTGATATACTTCTGAAACAAAACAGACTCATTACATAAATTGAAAAACATGACTAGATACTTGAATAATTCAAATTGAGTGCAAAAAACAATGAGAGCTTCATCTTTTTCTTTGATTCAAAGTCAATTGAACGCAGAAATAATATTCAGCTTAATAAAGATTTTAGCTCAACTTAGATGATTCAGCGTTTCTGAGATTAAAGACAGAGAATATCAATTCTTGATTGTGATAGTGTTCAGATCTCAATAATTCATGCAGAAGCAAAGTTCTTCTTCGAATTTCTTGATGAAGAGAACAGAGATGATCGTCTGAAAGTGACTGACTTGAATGAAATCTTTGCTCAGATTTTCATTCAGATAACGACGAAGTTCTAGAATTTCATCATGACTCATGTTGTATAAAGCAAAGACTGAGAATTAAGCATCTTCTTTAAGATGTATGACATGATCATGAACTTAATGCAAAGACAAGATATCAACATTCTTCTTGAAGAAGACATTTAAAAACTTGAAATATCTGAACGATAGAATTGTGACTGAATCAACGTTCTTACTTTGTCAATAAACTTCAAGATCTTCTTGTGTTGTGAATGCAGTCAAATGAAATTTCTTTTTCATTTAATGAAGATTCAAATGATGATTCTTGTTACGATTCTAGCTACGCATCTATGTTGATAGCTATGTTGATGACTATGTTGATGACTATGTTTCTGACTATCGTCAATCGCTCATCACTAGACTATCGAGTTGTTTCGAAGTCAACTCTATTCAGAATTAGCTTATGTTCTTCTGAGTCATATAAATAGTCGATTCTTTTCTTCTAGATACTTTTCTTTCTTAGCATTTATATACTCGTTACATTACACTCATATGACTCGCTCTATACTGACTTCTAACATTATATAAATGCTTCTTCGTTACAGACGAAGTGAAATAATCTGCATTGACTTGCTCTGCTCGATTCACACAACTATTGACTTTTGTCACGATTCTAGCCTTCGTCTATTCTTCAACTAGTCTTTGCATGATTTCATTTTAATCAAGTCTAGCGAAAATCTGATCTAGAGATGATGTCATTGAGTCTCTGCATCATATATGTAAAACGTCAACTCAATCGAGTCTAGCACAGAGCTGAGAAACACACATATAAGAACTCGATTCTTTTCTGTAGATACTTTTCTTTCTTAGCATTTATCTATTAGTTAAATGACATCTCTATGACTCGCTTTAGATCGATTTCTAACAGTAGATAAATGCTAATCAACTACTCTGCTATCAACGTGTAGATGATACGAAATAACCTACTTCGTTTATTCAGAAAATTTGCAAGAGATTCTTCAAATTACTTTCATCAAAACACATCTGCAAATTTACTCAAATTTATCAAATCTATCTATCTATCTTTCTCACAATGACACGCGACTTCGAATCAGTTGAGTCATGAACAGCTCATCTGCTTAGAAGCATTGCTAGTAGACGAGTTTTTCTTATTTCTTTCGATGCTTCAGCGAGATCTCAGAATGTCGCTATCTCATGAGACATCAACATGAGTCAACAACTTCGTCAATGAGCTATCGATCAGTCAGACGAGATCATCAAGATGCTGATTGAGCTAAGAGATCAACGAGACATGACTTTGAAACTCAATGAGCAATGAACTGATGTTTAAGTCGATCACATCAAGAGACTTGATGAGCTAGAGACAAATCAAATGACAATAGACACTCAAGAAGAGACTATCATTGATCTATGAAAGAAAGTCTTGAGTCTAAAAAAGAAACAGCGTTCAGCGAATCAGTCTTGATCTCGTCAGTCTACGAAATCTCTATCTCGTCAATCTATCGAGAATCATACTCGACGTGAGTCATTCACTTTATTCAATAATGATCATCACAAGTTCTTCAAGTTTTTGAACTCATTTATATTCACTGATGAAGATGAATTGATATGAGACAGCTGAAGAATCAAGATGAACGACAAGCTTCAGACAAATGTCAATCACTTCGATAATGAAAATATCTGTATTGTCTATGTGATATCTAGACTAGAAGATGATGCTGCTGAGCACATCTTCGCTCGACGTCGACATGACGCTTTGCATTCATACATCTCGATCGACGAGCTATTTAAGCATCTGAAAGAAATATACAATGAACTGAATAGAAATCGAAAGTGTCGTCGTAAGTACAACGCTCTTAGACAAACAGACAAGTCTTTCAATGTCTTCTACTTCAACTTTATGAAGCTATTCAGCTATTTAGACTACGATGATTGCATTCTAATGAACAATCTTCAGAATAAGATCAACAATCGCTTGCAGAATGCTCTATCAGTTTGTTCAAAGAACTTTACTTCGCTCACTCGCTTAAGAATCTTTCTTCAAGATGTGAATAATAAACAGCGAGTCAACTATCAGCTACGCAGTCAGCTTCGCACTGTCATCATCAAAGTCACTGTCGTATCTGATAAACGTGCTGCTACTTCATTGTCAGCAATGACGACTTTGATAATCGAATATGTCAAGTCGACTATCTTTTCTACCTCTGAGTCAGTCAGATCATCTATTGTCTGCTATATTTGCAAGATCTCAGATCACTTATTCAAGAACTGTTCTCAAAACAAGATCAATATCTTGACATCTTGTGCATTCACTTCTCGTTTACATGAAATCGTCATTTCGAAGAATAAAGAGAATGAGAAAATGTCTTCTTTTGAAGATAACGAGGCAAAAAACTAGAAACTTTCATCAAAGACGCGATAAAAGATGTGTTAATTTCTTTAACGACAAGCATGTCAGATGATTCTTTTGCTTCTGAATCTTTGATTACTGAATGTATACTTTCTAGCAATGAAATTAGTTACTCATTGAAGTCATTGATAGACATCGAAGCTGCTGACTATTCGTTCATTGATGAAGTGATTGCGC
>JAABUS010004502.1_pt1 | contig 19947 bp, 23 predicted proteins | sample 5560161 | NCBI WGS metagenome assembly JAABUS01 (sample SAMN10711885, study PRJNA513376) | rock metagenome | isolation source: Antarctica rocks | place: Antarctica: Victoria Land, Trio Nunatak nord | collected 2016-01-04 | reverse complement strand
TCGTCGTAGTGACCGGCTTCGCCTTCTGGCCGCCCACCTTCAGCACGACGTCCTTGGGAGTCCTGACGGCAAGCGAGAGACCCTGGCGGCCGATGAAGCTTGACCGGCTGGTCGAGAAGTTGGACCCGGTGTCGAAACGCTGCCCGATCTGGTCGAGCGCGTCGTCGACGCTTCGGGCTGTCGTCCAGTACCTGGCCTTCTCGCCGTCGACGGTGAGGCTGAGCGGACGACCGTAGAGGACGGCGATTCGGGTGTCCTCGTCGACTGTGGTGTCCAGGTTGGGAGCCACAGCGTCATGCGGCCCGACGGTGACGCCGTCGGCCCGCAGGACGTCGGCAACCGTGCTCCCGAAGGCGGTGATCGTCACCGGATGTGATCGGCCGTCTAGCGATACGGTCACTGTCTTTCGGGCGACTGCGTAGGCCAAGGTTGCGGCAACGAGGGCGACGATGAGGGTTGTGGACAGGATGGCAAGGGTAATTCTCTTCGACACAATGCTCCGGGGGTTGTACGGACTGTCCGTGATCGGCAGGCTGCGGTGCGCTAAGAAGCGGCAGTAAGAGGGCCCGCCACGGCTGGCAAGGGGCCGACCTTGCCACACGGCTCGAAGCGATGCAAAAAAGGGGCGCTTTCGCTGCCTCACCGCTCACAGGGGCACCTTTGGTCACAGCCGTGTCGCAGCACAGTAACGAACCAGTCACGCCACCGCGGGTGCGCTGGCGGTCAGGACTGGCCGGCTCTTGGGCCTTCGCTCCGCTCTTTGACGGCCCTGCGAGTCCGGCCAGCCCCTCCCCGCCTCATCTGCCGCGGTTCCATCCCGGCCGGATTCCCCAGGGGCCGCCGTAGGCGGCGTCGGTGTTGGCGCTGATGGCGGTACACAGACGCTCGAGGTCATCGCCGCGCACCTCCGCCATCGCCCGGACGGTCAGCGGGACCAGGTACGACGCGTTGGGTCGGCCGCGGTACGGCATCGGCGTGAGGAAGGGCGCGTCGGTCTCGACGAGGATGCGGTCCAACGGGGCGACGGCGAGGGCGTCGCGCAGGTACCCGGCGTTCTTGAACGTCACGGTGCCAGCGAAGGAGAGGTAGGCACCGAGGTCGAGGCACCGGCGGGCAAAGTCGGCGTCGCCAGAGAAGCAGTGCAGCACGGTGCGGTCGGGGACGCCGTACTCGTCGAGCATCGCCACCACGTCCTCATGGGCGTCACGGTCGTGGATCACCAGCGTCTTGTCGTGCTTGTGAGCCAGCCCGATGTGGGCGGCGAAGGAGCGCCGCTGCGACTCGACGCCGTCTGGGCCGGTGCGGAAGTAGTCCAGACCTGTCTCTCCGACAGCGCGCACCCGGTCGCTGGAGACGACGAGGCGCTCGATCTCGGCCAACCCCCGCTCGAGCTCCCCGGCTCGGTCGAGCTTCGGCGCCTCGTTCGGGTGCAGCGCGACGCCGGCGACTATCGCGTCGAACTGCTCTGCGGTCCGCACCGCCCAGGCGGCCCCCTGAAGGTCACAACCGATCTGCACGATCCGGTCAACGCCGACGCCGGTCGACAGCTCGAGAGCGGTCGCCGGGTCGAGCCAGGAGTCGCCGTCCTCGATGTCGAGGTGGCAGTGGTTGTCGACGACGGGGACCGGCAGCGCCTCGGGCAGCGGAGGACGGCTCACGTCACGCCTGCCGCCGAACTCCGCGTTCACGCGGGACCGGGTGGGCTGGGCGCGGCGCCGGTCCGGCGTACTCAAGCCGATGCCCGGGCATGAAGGCGGGCGAGCTCCTCCTCGACGACGGACGCATCGAGCTTGGTGAAGATCGGGGTTGGCTTGGCCACCGGGGCGCCGACCGTGACGGGACGCCGCCGCCAGGCGGGAGCGGCGGTGTAGTCGCCGGTGATGATCGGGTATGCCGGCCCGCCGTCGAGGTCGTCCACCTCGTCGATGCGCGGGAGCGGGGCGACGTCTCCCGCACCGCCCAGTGCGGCGTCGACGGCGTTGGCGCTGTGGGGCAGGAACGGCGCCAGCAGCAGGTTGCAGTCGCTGACCGCCTGGGCCGCGACGTGCAGGATCGTGCCGAGCCGCTCACGCTCCGTCGGGTCCTTGAGCTTGTAGGGCGCCTGCTCGGTGACGTACTTGTTGACCTCCCCGACGACCCGAAGGGCCTCGGCGACGGCCTGACGTTGGCGGTGCTCCTCGATCAGCCGTCCGACTCCCTCGAAGCCGTCATTGACCTGCTGGAGCAACGTCTGGTCGGCCCCACTGAGCTCACCGGCTGGCGGGATCTCGCCGAAGCTCTTGGCGATCATCGTGGCGGTGCGGTTGACCAGGTTGCCCCAGCCGGCGACGAGCTCGCCGTTCGTACGGCGCACGAACTCCGCAAAGGTGAAGTCGCTGTCGGAGTTCTCTGGGCCAGCCGCGCTGAGGAAGTAGCGCAACGCGTCGGGCTGGTAGCGAGACAGCACGTCGCGGACGTAGATCACCACGCCTCGGCTGGAGGAGAACTGTTTGCCCTCCATCGTCAGGAACTCCGAGCTCACCACCTCCGTGGGCAGCTGCAGCTCGCCGTACGGCCCGGGGGTCCCGCCCCGCTGACCCTGCCCGTTGTAGGCAAGCAGCTCCGCCGGCCAGATCTGTGCGTGGAACGTGATGTTGTCCTTTCCCATGAAGTAGTACGAGACAGCATCGGGGTCGTTCCACCACAGTCGCCAGGCCTCGGGGTCGCCAGAGCGCCGGGCCCACTCGATCGAGGCGGAGAGGTAGCCGATCACGGCGTCGAACCACACGTAGAGCCGCTTGGTCGGCTGGTCGCGCCACCCGTCGAGGGGCACCGGGATGCCCCAGTCGATGTCGCGGGTCATGGCGCGCGGCTTGATGTCGCTGAGGATGTTCTGGCTGAACTTGATCACGTTGGGGCGCCAGGTGCCCGACGCCTCCCGCCCGTCGAGCCACTCGCCGAGCGCCTCGGCGAGTGCAGGCAGGTCGAGGAAGAAGTGCTGGGTCTCGACGAACTCGGGCGTCTCACCGTTGATGCGGCTGCGCGGGTTCTTCAGGTCGGTGGGGTCGAGCTGGTTGCCGCAGTTGTCGCACTGGTCGCCCCGCGCGCCGTCGTACCCACAGATCGGGCAGGTGCCCTCGATGTAGCGGTCGGGCAGGGTGCGGCCCGTCGACGGGGAGATCGCGCCGTACGTCGTCTGCTCGACCAGGTAGCCGTTGCGGTGCACCGCTGTGAACATCTGCTGCACCACGGCGTAGTGGTTGGGCGTAGTGGTGCGGGTGAAGAGGTCGTACGACAGGCCGAGGTCGACGAGCTCCTCGACGATGATGCGGTTGTTGCGGTCGGCGAGCTCGCGGGGAGGGACACCCGCGGCATCGGCGGCGACCAGGATCGCGGTGCCGTGCTCGTCAGTGCCACTGACCATGAGCACGTCGTGGCCGGCCATCCGCATGTAGCGACTGAAGACGTCGGAGGGCACGCCGAAACCGGCGACGTGGCCGAGGTGGCGCGGACCGTTGGCGTACGGCCAGGCGACGGCAGACAGGACGCGACTCATGACCGCTCATCCTATGAGCGGCTGTCCACTGCAATTAGCGATGGGCTGCCGCATAGACGGCCTTGCGCGGCAGGCCCGTGCTTGTCGCCACACTGGAGATCGCGTCCTTGCGCGACTGCCCGGCGGATACCTCGTCGCCCACCAACTCACGAAGGGTGTCATCGTCCAGGCTCGGCGGTGCCTGTGGCGGGGCGCCTTGGACGACGAGTGTGACTTCGCCGCGTACGCCGTTCGCGGCCCAGCTCCTGAGCTCCTCGAGGTCGCCGCGCTTCACCTCCTCGTGCGTCTTGGTCAGCTCCCGGCAGACGGCGGCAGGACGGTCGACGCCGAACGCCTCGGCCATGGCCTGCAGGGTCGCGGGCGTGCGGTGCGGGGCCTCGAAGAAGATCATCGTGCGTGGCTCGGTCTTGAGTTCGGCGAGTCGGTTCGCTCGCTCAGCCGCCTTGCGTGACAGGAACCCCTCGAAGCAGAACCGGTCGACAGGAAGGCCCGACACGGCCAGCGCGGTGAGTGCGGCTGACGGCCCGGGAACCACGGTCACCTCGACGCCAGCAGTGACAGCTGCCGCGACGAGACGGTAGCCGGGGTCGCAGATGCTGGGCATGCCGGCGTCGGTGACGAGGACGACCCGTTCCCCGGCCTCCAGCGCGTCGATCAGTTGCGGCGTGCGCTGCTGCTCGTTGCCGTCGAAGTACGAGACCATGCGCCCGCCGGACTGGACGCCGAGGTCAACCATCAGCCGGCGTAACCGGCGGGTGTCCTCTGCCGCGATGAGGTCAGCATTGGCCAGCTCCTCTGCCAGCCGAGGCGACGCGTCGTCCACTCGCCCGATCGGCGTGGCGGCAACCACCAGCGTCATGGCGCCCATCTTGGCAGGCGGTGCACGACCCCACGCCGTACATCTACCGCGTCACCGCGGTAAACGGTTGCTCAGACCCGCGGGCGCGTACTTCTACCGCGATAACCCGGTAGACGGTCGGGTGCGCCGGCGACACCCGGACGTCGCCGACCGTTCCTTCACCGGCTCGCGCTCGTACGATTGTGGGCGTGGCGACGTCAGCACCGGCCCCGCCGGCCGAGTCCTCAACGCGTAGGCCGGGCGGTGGTGCCCTGCTCGCCTCCACTGTCGACGGCGACCCACTGCCCCGGATGCGCCGCCGCTTCACTCCACCGCACTTCCGCAGCGACCCGATGTGGGGCTGGCTCGCGCCACTAGTCATCACCGTGCTGGCCGGCTTCCTTCAGTTCTGGAGCCTGACCACCCCGCACGACATCACCTTCGACGAGACCTACTACGCCAAGGACGGCTACTCGCTGCTGGTGAAGCATTACGCCTCGAATTTCGTCAACGATCCCGACACCGACGAGAGCGAGGCCGACGCGATCATCAACTCGGGTTCGACGAAGGGCATCTTCGACGAGCCGCCGAGCCTCGTCGTGCACCCGGAGGTGGGCAAGTGGATGATCGCCGTCGGGGAGTGGCTCTTTGGCCTTACGCCGCTGGGTTGGCGCTTCTCTTCTGCCGTGACCGGCACGCTCATGGTGCTGGTGATGTGCAGGCTGGTCCGGCGGCTGACCGGCTCCACCCTGCTCGGCTGCGTTGCCGGCGTACTGCTCGCGCTGGACGGACTGCACTTCGTGATGTCGCGCCTTGCGCTGCTCGACATCTTCTTGGCGTTCTGGCTGCTGTGCGCCGCGCACTGCGTGGTCGCCGATCGAGACTGGGCCCGGCTCAAGCTGGCTCGCCAGTACGAGATGTCACCTGGGTCACGGGCGGGAACCTTCGGTCCGGTGCGCGGTCTCCTGCTGCGACCGTGGCGGATCGCGGCTGGGGTCTGCTTCGGACTCGCGGTCGGGACGAAGTGGAGCGGGCTCTTTGTGCTGGCTGGCTTCGGTCTGTTGATGTTTGGGTGGGACTGCGGGATGCGCCGAGCGCTAGGTGTCCGCTGGGCGCCGGTGAAGTCGTTCGTCGCCGACGCCCTACCCTCGCTCGTGTCGGTGGTCGGTGTTGCGCTAGTCGTCTACGTCGTGTCGTGGATGGGCTTCTTGACCCACGCGCAGAAGTTCGAGGACGAGTTCGGGCACGCTGTCGACGCCAACGACTGGACGTGGAGTTCCGTCAACGACAAACCCTCCGGTCCGGTAGAAGGCACCCTGCACGACCTGAACGCCTTGTGGAACTTCCACAAGGAGATCTACGACTTCCACACCGGCGACTACATCAAAGAGGCCACCCATCCCTTCCAGTCGGACCCCGCCGGCTGGCTGGTCATCAATCGGCCCCTGGGGATCGCCGCAACCAGCGGAGACAACTCGGTGATCCCCGAGTGCCCCGAGGGCGAGGACTGCGTCAAGCAGGTGTTGGCCATCGGTACGCCGGTGCTGTGGTGGGGCGGCGTACTGGCCCTTTTCGTCGGTCTCGGGTACTGGGTCACCCGACGGGACTGGCGGTTTGGCGTGCCGATCGTCGGTGTGCTGACGACGTGGCTGCCGTGGCTGCGGTACGCCGAGCGGCCGATCTTCTACTTCTACGGCGTCGCGATCGTGCCCTTCACTGTCATCGGCGTGACGCTTGTCCTCGGCAAGATCCTCGGCCGAGCTGACGCCTCGCACAGCCGTCGCCTCGTCGGGTCGATCGCCGTCGGCGCCTTCGTCGCTGTCGTAGCGGCGAACTTCGTCTACTTCTATCCGCTCCTCACCGATCGATTGATGAGCAACGCGGATTGGAACGACCGCATGTGGCTCACGCACTGGATTTAGCACTACAACCACTTTCCCGTCCGTTACAGCGGGCTACCCAACTCGAAACGCAGCCTGTCGGCTACGGGACGCAGGTCCTCCCGACCGGGCATCGTCGGTTTCGAGGGATAGATGCGCAGCAAGCCATCCCCAGCCCATCGGGTCAGAAGGTGAAAATGCACGTGCTGGACCTCCTGCCCAGCGGCATCGCCGTTCGACTGCCAGACGCTGATTCCCTCGGGTTCGAATGCTCGCCGCAACGCTCTCGCAACGCGAACGACTGACTGCATCAGCTGAGCAGCCAGGTCGGCGGACAGTGCGTCAATAACCTCGACGTGCGCTTGTGGCAGCACGAGGACGTGCGCCGCATCGGGCCAACCTGGCTGGCGCAAGTCCATGATCACCGTCGTGTGTTCGTCCTGGTAGGCAATGGCAGCATCGGCCTGTCCAGTCCCGATCTGGCAGAAGACGCAGCTGCGCTCCCCGTCGGCTGTCACGCGCAGATCATTTCACTGTTTTCGTCACCGCGTCGCGGTCCGAGTTGGACGAGCGGTCCGGGGTACACGACCGGATTCACCCGGCAGCGACAGCTCTTGGGCATCGCCGGCGATCGCAGTGAGAAGGTCACGACGGGGGTACACGTGTCGGCAGTCGGACACGATTCTCAGGCCCTGATGCTCGGCGCCGCCGGCCGAAGTGGTGCGGTCGGAATCCGCGAAGTGCGATGCGGGCAAGTCCGCAGCCCGACTTTCCGAGGGTGGTTTCTACTACGTAGGCTAGTTTGTCATGACTCTTGGCCGCCAGTCCCAGTTCAACGGGACGGAACGACCACTAGTGGCCTCGAAGGTAGTCCGCCACGCTCCCTGGCGATGTGCCCAGACCGGGACGATCCGGAACGGACAGACGGCGGCGGCCGGCCGCCGGTTCTGCTCACTGGGCCGGAGATGCTTGGCGGCAGGCCTTACGGCGTTGCCTCGAATGGGGGCCGCGCCCGACGCCTCACCGGCTGACCGCCGAATGAGGGTCTCCGGAGGGACCTGCAGGGGAACGACTGATCAAACGGGCGGCGTTCGCACTCGGTGTTCCCTGGTGGTTGCCCTGCTCATCTCCGTTATCTTCGTGGCTTTGGGTCCGGCGCCAGCGGCATCGGCCCACGCGACCCTGCTCTTCACCACTCCGGCGGTCGACGGCGCGGTGCCCACCTCGCCGCAGACCCTCCAGCTGGTGTTCGACGAGACAGTCGCCCCGTCGGCCTCGTCCCTGAGCCTGGAAGCCTCCTCAGGTCGTGCATATTCCTTGGGAACTGTTACGTCAGGCGACAAGGGTCAGACGATTTCAGCTCCAGTGCCGTCCCGTCTACCGGTCGGGCAGTACCTCGTGCGATGGCAGGTGGGCGCGGAGGACGGCGACACCATGCGGGGTGAGTATCGGTTCGCTGTCGGCTCCACCTCGGGTCTGACCCCGGGCACCGCAGCAGTGGGGACCCGGGGGTTGGCTGCGACCTCGCTGCTGCGTTGGGCACTCTTCGCCGGGCTCTCACTGGCGTTGGGTGGGCTCGTCGGCAGCTGGCTGGTCTCACGGTCGAGCGGTCGGACCGAGCGTCTACCAGCTCCGCTGCCCTGGGCTCGTGCCGGAGCGAACATGGGGGCCGTGGCCTGCGCCGGGTTGGCTCTCCTGATCCTGGGCGGCGGTTCCTTGTGGCGCGGCCTGTCGCTCGTGAGCCCTGAGGCGCTGATGTCGAGTTTCCCGGGCAGGCTGGCCGGGCTCGAACTCGTCGCGTTCGTGGTCGCCGCTGCTCTGCTCTGGGGCGGTCGACGTGTTCTCGCCGTCATGTTCCTGCTCGTCGTACCCGTTGCCGAGGGGCTGCGAGCCCACCCCCAGGGGTCCGTGCCGGGGCTGGGCGCGATGCTCACCGGCGTCCACCTCGCGGCGGCGGCGGTGTGGGTGGGCGCCCTGGTCCACGTCATCCGGGTCGGCCGCGCGCGGCGGCGCGTGGGCGCCCCGGCCGCAGGCCTGGTCCGCTCCTATGCGCGGCTGGCATTGTGGCTGTTCCTGGTCGTGGTGCTGAGCGGGACAATTTCGGCGCTCATCCTCATCCCGCGAGGCGAGCTGACCGCGACGCTCGCGACGACGACGTACGGCCGATGGCTCGCGTCAAGGTGGTGTTCTTGGCGGTGGTGGCGGGATTGGCGCTTCTGGCGCGACGGTTTGTCCAGCGTTCGCTCAGTGGGGCCCAGCCCGCGCTGGCCGCTCACTACGAGGCTGGCGTGCTGCTCGTCATCCTCTGCATCTCCGGGCTCCTGACGTCCCTCGCCCCACCCGTGGAGTCGGACACTCCACTCCCGTTTCCCCCACCGGCGGTCGGCCCTGTGGTCTCCGTCGGGAGCCGGGCGGGATTCATCGGCATCGGAGTCACGGCGAGCAGCGGGCAGCTCCTGGTCCGGCTGACCACGCCGGACTCCACGCCGGGAGTCGACCCCGAGACCGACCCGAGCCTGAAGCTGTCCGGCAATATCGCCACCGGTCTCGACGACGAAGCCAGCAAACTCGGCTTTCGCGGCTGCGGGACAGGCTGCTTCGTGGCTCCGACAAGATGGGCGAAGGGTTTGAGCACCGTGACGCTACGTCCATCGAGCGGGACGTGGGCCGGGGGGACGACCGCCGTAAGCGTCGCCTGGCCGCCGGACTCGGCGACCGCTCGGCTCGCGTCGGTAGTCGCGGCGATGCGGACGGTCCCCTCCTTCGTCGTCCACGAGCAGATCACCAGTGACACCACGACAGGCATGAGCAGCGTTCGAAGCTTCCCCTTGAGCGGATCGGAATTCCTGGCCATCGGGCCCTACGGGTCTGGTGTGGCCACGTCAGCGACCGTGTTGAGTGAGCAGGCGACACAGACCACCCTCGCCCTGGGATATCCGGCCGAGGCTACCTACGTCCTCCTCACGGTCGATGCCGACCAACGAATCACCCGAGAGACTCTCGCGGCACCCAATCACCTGATCTCACGCACCTTTGTCTATCCCGGACCCGACGCCGACTGAGCTGAGGTCACGAGGCGGCCCACCAGCTACGTCGCCGGTCATCCGTCGCTGACCAGATCGGCCAGCAGGTTGTCCAGATCGTCACCATCGAAGGCGCCCACATGCTTCTCCACGACGGCCCCCTCGGAGCTCACGATCACGGTAACCGGGAGCCCGGGGATTCGCAGTGACGTCAACAACCCGGCGTCGATGTCGGCCAGCTGGGGGTAGGTCACTCCGACCGACCTCAGGAGCTCGGCCGCGGGCTCGGCACTGTCCCTCGTGTCGACGCCCACGAACTGCACCTGCTCACCGAACTTCTCGTACGCCGCCTGGAGGATCGGCATCTCCGCACGGCACGGACCGCACCAGGAAGCCCAGAGATTGACCACCACCGGCCTCCCCCGCAGGCGAGCGAGATCCACGGGGGGTCCCGGCGTCAGACACGGAAGCGTCACCGAAGCCAGCGATCCGTCCGGCCGGCCCACAGACTTTGAGGAGTACATCCGCGTCAGCGCTCGACACGACTCGACGCCCCGGATCTCCACCGCCGCCTCGTCCCGGGCCCCTTCGCTGGTTCCCGGCGACGGGGCGCGAGCCTCGCCGTCGCGCTGCAGGCTCCCGCACCCGGCCGCCACGAGGGCCGCAAGGAGCAGGCCCAAACCGAGTCCGAGGCGTGTCCGGACCGCGCCACAACGACGCCCGCGCACGGGGCGGACGGCTTGCTGGGTGTCAGGACGCATCGGTTCTCTTGGTAGGGCGGGCAGGAGCGGCCAAGCGGACCCGACCTTCATCTACGATACGCCATAGTAGATCTTGTGATCCCGCCCGGGAGCCCCGGCCGTCAGGCCCCTCGATCAAAAAGGAGAGCAGGCGCGTGAAACCGCAAACGAAGCGATTCCAAATCCTGGTGACAGCTCTGGTGGTCGCGGCTCTCACCACAGGCTGTGGTTCGGACTCCTCGCTCGCCACGGGAGACAAGGGCTACATCGAGGGCCAGGGTGTCGTGGACCAGGTAGATCCGGCGGACCGTGTCGACCTGCCGGTCATCGCCGGTGGCACCCTCGACGGAGGTCAGTTCGACAGCCGTGACCACCTGGGCCGGGTCTTGGTCATCAACGTGTGGGGATCGTGGTGTCCCCCTTGCCGCGCCGAGGCGCCGGCGTTACGGCAGGCGTGGGAGGCGAACCAGCAGAAGGGAGTGCAGTTCGTCGGCATCGACGTGCGCGACAACGACGCTGCGGCACGCGCGTTCGAGCGCTCCTACAAGATCACCTACCCGAGCATCAGCTCCGAGGAGTCCGGCCCGGCCATCTTGGCCCTCGGTGCCGTCATTCCCCGCAACGCCGTGCCCAGCACCGTAGTCGTCGACCAGGACGGCCGCGTCGCCGCGCGCGTGATCGGACGCACCACGTACCTGACCCTCGAGGAGCTCATAGAAGCGACTCTGGCCGAGCCGGGGGCTGGGCAGGCGAGCGCGCCCCGACCGTGAACTGGGTTTCAGACACCTCACCCACTACTATGTGGCCTAGTACATTGCGTAACGGCCCCTCGATCAAGGAGACACGACCATGGCGCAGCTGCTCTATCCCCTGGCTCTACTGGCGTGCCCGATCGGCATGGGTCTGATGATGTGGTTGATGATGCGCGGCGGCAAGCACGATGCCCCACAGCCCAGCCCGTCCACGACGGGCTGGGCTGTGGGCCGAGGTCGATCAGCTCCGGGCCGCTCAGGTCGACTGATCGACCGCGACTGATGGAGAGTTTCCTGCCTGCCGGCGTCGCGATCGCATCCGTCACGCTGACCTACGTGATGTGCATCCGGCCCGTGCGCCGAGGCGGTTGCGCCATGACGCCGGCCCACCCGGTTGCCTCCGAGACCGACGCCCGCGACGAGAACGAGATGCGCCGCCTGCGCACCGAGATCGACACCCTTCGTGGGAGCGGGTCAGCTGAGCCCCCACGACCCGTCGGTCAGCCAGCCAGCGAAACCGGACAGTAGCCCGACGAGGCGACGGCTACGGCCGGGGCCGCGGCAACCACCAAAGGGACCGTGGCGAGAAGAACTATGCCTACCAACGCGAGCAGCTTTCCCGGACCGGCAACAGGACGGTCTGCCCGGACCAGCCGTCGAACCCGGGTGATCGCCGTCGAGCCGCCCGCCCCGAGTGCACCGGCGGGCGCCTGAGACCCGGCCAACCGGACCAGCGCCGTCGCCAACCCGAGTCGGTCCGCGCCACGTCGTACCGCGGTGTCGTCCGCGATCATCTCGGTCAGCTGCGCGATCTCGACACTGGCGAATCGCAGCGTGGGGACGAACGGGAGAGCGGCCCGCAACCCAGCGGCGACCTGGTTGACCAAGTGGTGCCTCCCGCTCAGGTGCGCGCGTTCATGTGCAAGGACCGCAGCGACCTGGGCGTCGTCGAGCGCGTCAAGTGCCGCCGTGGTCACGATCACGCGACCGCGCCGCCCACCGGGGAGGCAGTAGGCCACACAGGCGGAGTGGTCGAGAACGAGTACACCGAGCAGGGTGTCCGCTCTGGCCACCAGACCCAGACGTTGGTGCTGATGGACCCGGACATTTCGCGCGGCCCAGAAGGACTGGGCCAGGATCAGGGCGACGCGGGCCGTGACCCCAAGGGTCAGCACCAGGCCGACCGCGCCGACCGTGACGCCGCCCGGGGTCGAGTACTGCTCGCGCAGCAACATGGCGCAGGTGTCCAGGACGGTGGCCAGATCCCGGCCGACTGGCGAGACGGGGACTGCGAGCACCAGTCCAGCAAGCGTCACGGCGGCGAGAATCGACCAGCTCAGCGCCTGCCAAGCCAGGACGCCGAGACGTGGGGCCCGCTCCGGCCAATGTGCGCGACGTAGCCAGGCGCCACCCAGCGTGGCCATGGTCAACGCGTAGAGCAGGAGTGCGACCGACGCTCTCACGTGCGCGACCGCTTCGAGGACGACGGCGGAGCGAGCGCCTTTCGCAAGGTCTCCAGCTCCCCGTCATCGATCTGCTGGACGAAGTGCATCAAGGTGGCGGCCCTGTCCCCACTGGTCGCGAGCACCTCTTCCATCAGCTCTGCCGTGTGCTCCTCACGCGACCGCACTGCCCGGTAGCGATAGGCGCGCCCTTCCTGCTCTCGGCTCAGGACGCCCTTGCGGTACAGGTTGTCCATCACGGTCATCACCGTCGTATAGGCGATGTCCCGTTCGCGCTGGATCTGCTCGAGCACCTCGCGCACGAGCACTGGCCTGTCCGTCGCCCACACCCGCGCCATCACGACGGCCTCCAGCTGTCCGAGCTGGCGCATCGGCGTGTCCCCTTCATTGTCCGGCTCCCGCCCACCTGCAGGTACGGTCACCACCAATATCTCCTATGCTGGATAGTAGAGCACCAGGGTGCTACGTGGGAATCAAGCGATCGATCACGCGCCCGTCGCCATGCCCCCCTGCACGTGGCGATCCAGAAGAGGCAGGCAGCTGTGACCGTCCTAGAGTCCGTGGGACAAGGCGCCCAGGACGTTGTGCTCGACGGTCCGCTCCTACTGGCTGGGCTGGTGGCACTCGCGGCAGGAGCCCTGTCCTTCTTCTCGCCGTGCTGCCTTCCTCTGGTCCCCGGCTACCTCTCCTACGTGGCCGGCCTCGCGGGCGAAGAGGTGCAGCCCGCGACCACGCGGGACGCGCCCTCCGGAGACACGCTGGTAGATGGCCGTCAGAAGACACGAGGACGGACGGTGTGGGGTGCCGTGCTCTTCGTTGCCGGCTTCGCCGCCGTGTTCACGAGCTACGGCGCACTGTTCGGCTCTCTCGGGGCGATCCTCGTCCAGTACCAGGAAACGCTCGTGCGCATTCTCGGCGTCGTGACCATCGCAGTCGGCCTGATCTTCACGGGCCTGCTCTGGCGGCTCCCGTTCGCGGGCCGCACCCTTCGGCTCAGGTATCGACCCCGAGCCGGCCTGGCCGGCGCCCCGGTGGTGGGAGTTCTGTTCGGCCTGGGGTGGACCCCCTGCATCGGCCCGACCCTGGCCGCGGTCCTGACGCTGGCCACCAGCAGTGCCGGGGCGGGCCGCGGGGCCTTGCTGTCCTTCGTCTACAGCGCCGGCCTCGGGATACCGTTCATCCTCGCGGCGTTCTCCGTGCACAGGTTCATGGGCTCGGTGGCATGGGCCCGCCGGCACGCCAAGGCCATCACGCAGGTCGGGGGCGCGACCCTGATCCTGCTCGGCCTGCTCCAGCTGACCGGCCTGTGGACGGCACTGATCGCCCGGATACAGGGACTGATCGCGGGCTGGACGCTTCCGTTGTGACTGTTCGCCGAGTGGCCTAAGCGTCCCGACCCGGAAGGCTCATCTCGGGTCGTGCGCCACGCGGTACCGTGCGAGCTCCTTGCGCAACTTCCGCTCGGAGAGACGTCCGTAGCCGAAGGCGCGCCCGTCGAGCAGCACCCCTGGCGCGAACATCACCCCGTGTCGGGTGGCCAACGAGCGGCCCTCGTCCGACTCGAGGCTGACCTCGTCGATGCTGATGTCGAAGTCGTGGCCGACGCGCGCGAGGACCACCTTGGCATGCTCGCAGTAGGTACAGGCCCGCTGCGTCAGGAGCGTGACCCGAACCGGTACGCAGGTCACGATCCGAGGCCGGCCTTCAACTGTTCCAGCAGCGTGTCCACGGGGACGAACATGGTGTAGTTCGGGGCGCCGCCGTAGTCGGCTCGCCAGAGGATCTGCCCGTCCGGCCCGATGAGCACGAAGGAGTGACCGTCACGGGAGTCGCCCATCATGCCGAACTGATTCATCTGATACTGCCGGGACACCGCTAGGTCTGTGTCGGCCAGGGTCGTCGAGGTCAGTCCGTCATCGGCCATTTTCTGCGCCAGCGCGTCGACCGGACCAGAGGTGATCGAGACGAACTCGTCGATACCCGCCGCCTTCAGCACGCCGGGGTCGTCCTCGAAGGCACGAATCTGGTCCCAGCACGGTTGGCAGCCCAGCCCCTCGTGCCAATAGGTCAGGACAGTCTTGCCCTTGAAATCGGACAGGCCCGCTGTCCCGCCCCGGGTCGAGGGCAGTGAGAAGTCGATAGCCGCCTGCCCCACTCCGGGCTTGCCGGTCTGATAGACGTACTTGCCCGAGCCGCCCGACACGCCGGCCTCTGGGTTCTGGTTGGCGGATCGGAAGATCGTGAACAGGACGCCAATCACGATCAGGACAGTCAGACCGACACCGACTCGGAGCAGGGCCTGCCTCCTGCGGGCTGTGGCCTTCGCAGTGATCGCATCCTGGGCGCGCGCCGCGCGCTTCTCTTGGGCGGACTGGGGGGCGTTGCTCTTCGGCGTCACTGTCGATCCTCTATGGGTGGGGTCCCGCGGGCTGCCTGGCCGGTCGCGACGGGCTCGCTGTCGGAGTCGGGCCGGGTGGTGCGGTGTAAGGCGTGCCAGATGAGCCAGGACAGGACCGCGATGATCACGAGCCCGGAACCCAGGGCGGCAACCAGGACAGGGCACCTTCGCCGGTGGCGGCGCTGTGACCCAACCAGGCGGTGAACCGCACCTGCCAGCCGTCGGTCGGCATCGAGGGTCCGCGGGCAGCCAGGAAAACAGTCAGGACCCCCATGCCCACCAGGAAGCCACCTGACAGGAGGCTGGCCAACGGGAGGCGATGCCGCCAGCGGCCAACACCGAAGGTGACCTCGCGCGCGGTCAACAGCCGGCTCCTGCCCCAGTCGCGTCGATCCCACACCAAGGCGAGTGCGGCCAACGGAGCCACCATCCCGAACACATAGGTCACGCCCACAATCAGGCTGGGAACGAACGACGCAGTCGCGGCAGACAACGCCGCCACACCCACCAGTACCGGCGCACAGCACGAACTCGCGGCTCCTGAGAAGACGCCCAGTGTGTACACCGACCCGGTGCCGGTACCTCCGTGCGAGCGAAGCCCGGGCATTGGCAGCATGAACCTGCGCCCGGCCAGCATCGCCAGGCCGCCCAGCATCATCGCCGCGCCCATCACCGAGAAGACCAGGGTGTGGTGTCCGGAGATGAGCCGGCTCAATGCGGTCGCGCCGAGACCGATCGGCAGGATGACCGTCGCGACCCCGGTCGCGAACACAAGCGTCATCGCCAGGATATGGGTGCGGCTCTTAAAGCTGGAGGCGAAGTAGGCCGGCAGCATGACCGACACACAACACGGGGCGAGGAGCGCGACGAGCCCCCCCCCCCCCAAGGAAGGCAGCGAGAATCGTCGTCGAGAACAGCAGGTCTCCCACGGCTGGGTTACCGACCCAGGCTCGACTGTCGGCGGAGGAACTCGTCCTCGTCGATCTCCCCCGCTGCGTACCGGCTCCGGAGGAGCTCCTCAGCCGGAGGGGCCCCAACGGCCGAACGGGTGTCGCCCGAACTCGCGCTCCGGATCAGCCACACGGTCCCTGCGACCGACAAAGCCAACAAGGCCAACGCCAACAAGCCCCACAGGACCATCCAGCCCATCATGAACGCTCCCGATCCGTTTCCCATGCAGCCCATTTCCTTCGTCGCCATCTGTCGTCCTGCCCGGACTGAACAATACTATCTGACATAGTAGAACGTGCTCTCCTGCACCTCGGCCGGGGCTCTCAGGTGCACGGGCGTTCCGTCGACTCCAGGCCCTACGCCATTTGCCCACGGGACGCCCGTCGAGCCGCGAGCTGGGCAAGCTGGTCGCCGTACTGGACGTCCAAGTCGACCTGGTACTGCTCGGCCAAGGCGAAGACATCGCACAGCACCCCGCACAAGGCTTGGGCAACGGGCTCTACGAGATCGGTGGACTTGCGACCTTCGGCGACCAGGACTGCGCGGGCCAACTCACCCACCTCTTCGGTCAGGTCGAGACAACGCACCTCCGCAGACCAGGAGGGAAACGCCGTCAAAACCGACGCCGTGCGGGCCGTCCACTGCCTCAGGCTGCCAAGTCGGCGCTCCGCACCCAGATCACTCATCAGGTGATCCCGATCTCGGGAATCTCGATCCGAGCATGCGTGCCCCTCTCCAACCACTGAGCCAAGTGGGCCGAGAAGCCCCGTCTGGATTTTCAATACTATGAGACATAGTAGTGAGTGCCCTCGGGGTCTCGTCGCCGAGTCCCACGAGCACGGCCGCGCAGTCCGTTGACCGCTCACCTGATCGCCGCGTGGTAAGAGTCCAGGGACGTGAGCCGAATCCGGAAAGATACTCCCCCGCCCGGGGAGATTCACGACGGTGACCTCACCTCCGTGGGCGTGCACGAGAGCGGCGACCACGGCCAGTCCGATGCCTGACCCACCGGTGCGTACCTGGTGTCCGCGGTAGAAGCGTTCGAACGTGGGCCAGGTCGTCGGGGGAGATTCCTGGCCCGTCGTCGTGCACGTCAAGCTCGGCCCGACCATTGACTGTTCGGGTGGAGACCGTCACGGACCCCCCTGGAGGAACGAACTTCAAGGTTTTGGTCAGCAGGTTCGTCACGACCTGCTGGAGCCTGACCTCGTCGCCGGAGACCGCTGCCGGCTCGGCGATGCAGGTCGGTGGGTGACCTTCTCAGTTCGATGAGCCGCAATGGTCGAAACTGCAGCAACGACGAAACGCCCGCGCTGGTGTCCGCAACGCAACAAGGGCCTGGCTCCTGTCCTCGTTGACCGTCTCGCTGCTGGTTGCATGCGTTGCAGGGGTACGCATGGGGAACACCGGGAACAAGACAAGAGGAGGGCCCGACCGCATTTGCGCAGGTCAGGCCCTAATTATTGGTGGAGCTGAGGGGATTCGAACCCCTGACCTTCTCATTGCGAACGAGACGCGCTACCAACTGCGCCACAGCCCCGGGGTCGCCTTGCGAACGCTCGGCGAGCGGATTGAACGACGGAAACCCTAGCACTGCGGCGCCGGAGCGGAGGAACCAGCGCGGCAGCGCCCGGGGTCGAGTCCAGCGTTCATTACCGGTGCGTCTGATGCCTGGTGGAACCCACCCCTGCACCGCCATGCACCTGACCCAGAGCGTTGCTGAAGACACCCCGGAGGCCAGCCGTGACCGATACGACCCGCTCAGCCGTTGACGGCGCGAGCCGGCTCGTCCTCGGCGGATGTGTTCTCCTCACCCGCGGCGCGGCTACTCGCAGCCGCCGTCTTGGTCGCCTCAGCTGAGTGGCCGGACGACCAGGTGCCGGGTTCGCCGAGCGCGATCTGGCGGCTGGTCCGCGCGGCGACCGGCTTGTCGACGTACGTCGGCAGCGTGATCGGCAGCGGGTCCCACAGCGAGCCGCCGTCGGCAGTCGGCAGCGGCACCGCCACGCGGCGCTCCGGCTCGAGAGCCGTGACAGCGTTCCGGAGGGCCTCGACGTCCATTGGCACGGTGTCCTCGTCGTCGGGTCCCTTGGCGGCTCCGCGCGAGGCCTCGACCTGTGTCCGCGTACGTCGGATCACGTTCGAAGGTGTCGGTGAGGCGCTGGCTGCCTCCACCCAGTAGGAGTCACTCGCCAGCCGAACCTGGTGGCGGACGAGACACAAGAAGCCGGCGACCAACGCAAGCGGAAAGGCAGGCGTCCACCAAGGCAGGACCGCAAAGCCGGTGGCAGCCGCGACCGCGGCGGTGATGCAGGCCAGGACGACAAGCACGCGTCGGCGGCGGGTCGCGGCCGCTTGCAGCGCCGCGCGGCTCGGCCGGGGTGTAGCGGCGGCAACGGGAACGGCAGCCGTTGCCCGGCGGCTGAGCCCAGGACTGATCACCCGGTCAATCGCCCGCGGCGGCGTCACCACGAGCCGACCTGCCGTCGACTCTCCCCGACGGGACAAGACGCGCATGGCCCCCGAGAAGCGATCAATGGATCTCGACCGGGCTGCCTCGTCATGGCGACGCAGAGCCAGCGGCACCAGGTAGGCAGCCCAAGCCACCACGATTGCCGCGTAGATGACACCGGTCAGACCCACGAGTCGACCGTAGAGCCGCCCGTCCCACTCGATCGGCAGGCGGCGCGGTGTGTCGGCTGAGAAATGTGTGACTGAAGTGATGAGAGGGGGCCGCTACCGTAGCCGCGCCTGAACGCCTTCCGGAACCTCCTCCGTGGTGAGACCGAACAGCAGGTGATCGTGCCACCTCCCGTTGATGTGCAGGTAGCGCGGCGCCAGACCGACTTGGGTAAAGCCGAGCTTCTCGACGATGCGGAGGCTGGCAACGTTCTCAGGCCGGATCGCGATCTCGATCCGGTGCAACCCCATCGAGGCGAAGCAGTGGTCGCACGCCATCGCGACGGCAGTCGGCATGATGCCGCGCCCCGCGTGACCCTCGTCGATCCAGTAGCCGATCTGCGCCCATCGCGCCGACCCCCACGTGATGCCGGTGATCGTTAACTGCCCCACCATCACCGAGTCGTAGGTCACCACGAACGGAAGAACCCGTCCGGCCCTGCCGTTCTTGATCAAGTCCCGCGTCATCGCGCGATAGCTGGTATGGCGACCCGACGACCCTGGTGGCCGGGTGGACTCCCAAGGTCCCAGCCACGCAGCGTTGGTACGCCGCAGCTCAGCCCACCGAGAGGCATCGCGCATCGTCAGCGGGCGCAGCCCCACCCGCCCATTGGAGAGGCGCACCCGCCAGCCGCGGCTCAGGACGCGCCTCCGGCGTCCGCCCGAGGGTGATCACCGCCCTCGATCTGGTCCAGCGTGTGGCCAAGGATCGGAGTCAGCACGGCCAGGCCGTCCTTGACGCCTCCCGGCGAGCCGGGCAGGTTGACGACCAGCGTCCGCCCCACAACCCCCGCCAGTCCTCGCGACAGGCAAGCCGTCGCGACCCCCTGGGCGAGACCATAGGCCCGGATGGCCTCAGCGATCCCAGGCACCTCGTAGTCCAGCACCCGCCGCGTCATCTCGGGCGTCCGATCGGTCGGACTCAGGCCGGTTCCTCCTGTGGTGACCACGAGCTCTGCGCCGCTGCCCACTGCCGTCGACAGCGCCTCCCCCAGCGGCTCGCCGTCGGGCACCACCTGCCCCGACACGTCGCCGAACCCAAGGCGCCCCAGAGCGGCCACGATGCGAGGGCCGGTCGTGTCGGCGTACACGCCGGCAGCTGCGCGGTTCGAGACCGACAGCACCACTGCCCGGCGCCGCTGCATCCCGCTCACCGCGCCTCCCCTGGACGGGTCCACGTGCCGCTGCGTCCCCCCGACTTGGCCATGACCCTCACATTGTCGATCACCGCCTCCTTGTCGACAGCCTTCACCATGTCGACAACGGTGAGAGCGGCGACGCAGACTGCCGTCAGTGCCTCCATCTCCACGCCGGTACGGTCGGCAGTGCGCACGGTCGCGGTGATCTCGACAGCGTCATCGCCCACCTCCAGGTCGACCTTCACACCGCTGATCGCGAGCGGGTGGCACAACGGCACCAGGTCTCCGGTGCGTTTTGCGGCCATGATCCCCGCCACCCGGGCGACACCCAGCGCGTCGCCCTTGGGTACGCCGTCACCACGCAGCAGCGCCACCACCTCCGTCGAGACGCGCACCCGTCCGGAGGCGACCGCCTCGCGCTCGGACACCGCCTTGGCCGACACGTCGACCATGCGGGCTGCGCCTGCCTCGTCGACGTGGGTCAGCCCTGCGGGGCGACTCGGGGGCTCAGTGGTCATCAGGCTCAGTGGTCATCAGGCTCAGTGGTCA
>JAABUS010004501.1_pt1 | contig 19948 bp, 17 predicted proteins | sample 5560161 | NCBI WGS metagenome assembly JAABUS01 (sample SAMN10711885, study PRJNA513376) | rock metagenome | isolation source: Antarctica rocks | place: Antarctica: Victoria Land, Trio Nunatak nord | collected 2016-01-04 | reverse complement strand
CGAGATCGGCGTCCGGCGCAGTTTTGGGGCGACCTCGACTCGGGTCTTCACCACGATCCTGCTGGAAAGTGTTTGTGCCACAGCAGTTGCCGGCGCACTGGCGATCGGCTGTGCAGTCGCACTCGTGCTGAACCTGCCGTACGACCAGTTCATCGGCGGTCCAATCGAAGACCTGCCGCCGTTCCCGCTCAAGGCCGCCGTGGAGGGATTCCTGGCCGCGACCGCGGTCGGCGCGCTGGCCGGACTCATCCCTGCGATCGTCGCGGTACGCGCCAAGGTCATCGACGCGATCCGCTACTGAGAGGCAGCGCTGGGCGGTCAGCACGCGCTGCACGATGGAGCCAGAGACCAGCTCCGTCGTGATCTTGACCTTTTGGTGGCGACACGCCGTACCCCGGACCCGAAAACCGCAATAAGGTCAAGATCACCGGCAGTTGGCCGTAACTCTGCCAATCAGCCCATGTGTGGATACCGGTGGTCGGTCGCCGGGACGAAGGTCTCCTTGACCGTCCGAGGTGACACCCAGCGCAGCAAATTCAGCGGTGAACCCGCCTTGTCGTTCGTACCGCTGGCCCTGGCGCCGCCGAAGGGCTGCTGCCCGACCACCGCGCCGGTGGGCTTGTCGTTGATGTAGAAGTTGCCCGCCGAGAAGCGCAGCCGGTGCAGTGCATCGTCGATCACCTGACGATCGGTGGCGAAGATCGAACCGGTGAGCGCGTACGGCGCGATGTCGGCGGCCTGGTCCACGACCGCGTCATAGTCGGCGTCGTCGAAGACGTGTACGGCGAGGAATGGACCGAAGTACTCCTTGCTGAACACCTCGTGGGTCGGGTCGTCACTGGTCACCACGGTCGGCCGTACGAAGAATCCTTCGGAGTCATCAGCGCTCCCACCGGCGAGCACCGACAGCGCCGGGTCAGCCGCGGCCATGTCCAGAACCCCGGACAGCCGGTCGTAGGAGCGGCGGTCGATCACCGCACCGCCGAAGTTGCTGAAGTCCTCCGGATCGCCGTACGTGAGGGTGCCGGTGGTCTCGGCGAGTTCGTCTCGTACGCCGGTGTCCCACAACGAGCGCGGGACGTAGGCACGCGAAGCGGCCGAGCACTTCTGGCCCTGGTACTCGAACGCGCCACGCACCAGCGCGGTGACCAGCCCGGCCGCCTCGGCACTGGGGTGGGCGATGACGAAGTCCTTGCCTCCGGTCTCGCCGACCAGGCGAGGGTAGGACCGGTATCCGTCGATCCCATTGCCCACCGTGCGCCACAGATGTTGGAAGGTGGGAGTACTGCCCGTGAAGTGGATCCCGGCCAGATCGCGATGGGGCAACGCAACCTCGCTGATCGCCGTGCCGTCCCCGGTCACCAGATTGATCACTCCGGGCGGCAGGCCGGCAGCCTCGAGCAGGCGCATGGTCAGGTGCGCGGACAGCTGCTGGGTGGGTGAGGGTTTCCAGACGACCGTGTTCCCCATCAGCGCCGGCGCGGTCGGGAGGTTGCCGGCGATAGCGGTGAAGTTGAACGGCGTGATCGCCAGGACGAAGCCCTCCAGAGGGCGGTAGTCCGAGCGGTTCCAAACCCCTGGCACCGACAGGGGCTGCCCGCCCAGGATCTCCTGGGCGAAGCGAACGTTGAAGCGCAGGAAGTCGATGAACTCGCAGGCTGCATCGATCTCGGCCTGAATGACGGTCTTGCTCTGGCCGAGCATCGTCGCCGCGTTGAGTCTGGCCCGCCACGGACCGGCCAGCAGGTCGGCAGCGCGCAGGAACACCGCTGCCCGCTCCGAGAAGGGCAGCTCACGCCAGGCCGGAGCCGCCGCAAGTGCTGCATTGACGGCGGCCTGCACGTCGGCGGCCACCGCGTTGGCCGCACGGCCGAGCACATGTGCGTGCCGTTGCGGGCTGACTACGTCGATCGGATCGCCACCGGCCATGCGCTGCTTGCCGGCGATCGTCATGGTCAGCTCGGTGGTCTGCGAGCCGAGGTCCTTGAGGGCGGCTTCGACGTCGGCGCGCTCGGCCGAGCCCGGTGCGTAGTCCCGGATCGGCTCGTTGGCCGGGGTGGGCAAAGTGGTCACAGCATCCATCCCCCCAGCTTCCCAGCCTTTCGCGGTTATGCGCATAACCGTCGCCTTCGGATCCTTTTCACGACGGTTATGCGCATAACCGCGGCTTGTCGGGTCAGAGGAGGTCGAGGAGGGGGCCAAGCTCCCGGGTGGCATACCAGCCGAGTTCGTGCGCCTCGGCTTCGTCGACGGCGAACTGAGCGTCATCACTGCCCAGGTCGGCCTCGATGACCACAGCCGCCGCCGCGCTGACGGCTGACTCAGCGTCGGCGCCATCGACATGCAGGCTGACCACATGCGTCAGGCTCAGATCGGTCAGCAGTCGAACCGAACCGCGGCCCACACCGGGATCGGGCTCGACCGCCGCATCGGCCACCTCGGCAGCAATCACGACCCGCCGGCGCGCGGCCGACGGATCGGCATCGATCATCCGCACGGAGAGCCGGGCTGCTTCGAGCAGCGCCGCGTACTCCAACTCCTCGAGGTCGTCGTCGATGTACCAATCACGCAGGTCGGCGGTGACCGCCGTGGCCGCTCTCGGTCCGGGCAGGACTGCGGCGTCGCGCAGAATCGTCAGCTCGCTGGTCGTCGACGGCAGGTAGATGCGCATCAGCTGGCGTCACTCGCGGTATCGGTCAACTGCTGGCCGGTCAACTGCTCACCGGCACTGCGCAAGGCGATCTCGAGGACCGTACGGCGATGACGGTGATCCATCAGATTGGCGCCCATAGCGGCCAGGTCGACCGGTCCGGGGCAGAGCAGCCGGACGTGCGTGTCGCCGGCCCGAACCACCGCTATCTCGCGCAGCACCCGTCTGGTCGTCAACCGCCGCCATCGCCGCTCGAGCTTGGCGATCGGCGAGCGCGGCCGGTCGTAGTAGCGCGAGACCATCGGTGCGATCACGATGACCTCATCGAGCCCGGCGCCGGCCAGCAGCTCGACGCTCGTGCTGGACAGAGCTCCCCCATCGACATAGGAGCGGCTGCCGATCGCGATCGGGTGGTACCAGCCGGGGATCGCACACGATGCCTGGACCGCTTCGCTGAGCCGTGCGGGCAGCGAACCGGGACGGCCGAACACCGCACGGTCGCCGGTCAGGTAGTCCATCGCCACGATCCAGGTGTCCCGGTCGGGCCAATCGGTGACCCCGTCGGAAAGCCGGTCCAGCATCCGTTCGAGTGGCGTGAGGCTGGCCTGACCGCGGGGCAGCAGTCCGCTCATCGCCGCCAGCATTGGAAGGCGCCCGGGATGCCGAACGGCCGAGATCAGCAAGCGGGGCGAACCCAGGCCCATCCGCGGGAGGGGCGGTCGGGTGCCGCCGCCGTCCAGGTCGTAGTTCCAGTCGACGTCGCGGTCATCGGCACGCGAGGTACCGAGTTGGTGGCGCAGGATCGTGCCGGTGCTGACGCCGAGCCCGAGCAGCGCGGCCAGGATGGAGCCAGCCGATGTCCCGACCCTTATGTCGGCATCCCGGGCATCCAGTCCGGTTTCCTGCTCCCAGGCATGCAAGGCGGCCACCGACCAGGTGAAACCGAGGACTCCGCCGGCGCCGAAGACCAATCCGCGGCGGGTCATGCAGGCGGGGCGTCCCTCAAGAGACGGTCTCCAGGAGTTCGGCCAGAGACTGCTCGATCAGATCGGCCAGGACCCCTACGTCGGACATGGAGTCGCGATCTGCGTTGAGGCCGTAGTAGACCCCGCCGTTGTACGACGTCAGCCCGATCGAGACCTTCTGGCCCTTGGCCAGTGGCACGACGGGAAAAACCTCCAGCATCCGGGCGCCGGCGGCATAGAGCGGGAACTGGGGTCCGGGGACGTTGGTGACCACAACGTTGAACAACCGGCGGGACAGCGAACTCGCCGCCCGTGCGCCGAGTGCGTGCAGGGTCGGCGGCGCGAAACCGGACACGGCCACCAGCGCACTCGCTCCGATCGATTGCCCGGCGTCCTTGTGTCCCTGCATCGCGTAGCTGACCCGGGACAGCCGCATCTTGGGGTTGGGCTCGCCGACCGGGAGGTCCACGAAGTAGGACGAAACTTCGTTGCCCGGAACCCCGGACTGCTCGGCCGTACGTACCGAGACCGGCACCATCGAGCGCACCGAGGTGCTGGCAACGACAGGTTCACCGCGATAGAGCAACCACTCCCGCAGAGCGCCAGCGACCGTGGCCAGAACGACGTCGTTGACCGTGCCGCCGTGGGCCTTGCGTACGCACTTGTAGTCGTCCAGTGACGTTCGAGCGATTCCGAACCGCCGCTGGGCGCCGATCTCTCCGTTGAGCGGGCTGTCCGGTGCCTGCCGGAGCGCCATTCGGGCGGCGGCGGCCAGCCCGCCGACGGCGTCGACCACCCGGTTGGCGGTGTGCTTGATGTCCGCGACCCCGCCCCGTACCGAATCGATCACCGTGGACGGGCGCTGGAGGTATTCGGCCATCGCCTCACTGACCAGCTGTAACGGCCCGGGCTGCGGATCCGGTGCCCAGAGATCCTCCGGGCTCTCCCGCGGCGTCGGCGTCACGTCCAGGATCACCTGGCCGATGTCGAGGGCTCCGATCCCGTCGACCATTGCATGGTGGGTCTTGCTGATGACGGCGAACCGGCCGTCGGACAGCCCGTCGACCACGTAGAGCTCCCACAGGGGCCGATGCCGATCCAGCGGCCGCGACATCAACCTGCCCACCAGCTCCAGCAACGCCGCATCCGAGCCGGGCTTGGGCAGACCGGAGCGCCGGACGTGGAAGTCGATGTCGAAATCCGGGTCGTCGACCCAGACCGGATTGGCCAGATGACCGGGCACCGAACGCACGAGCTGCCGGTAGCGGGGAACCAGACCCAACCGCTTCTCGATCAGCTCGACGATGCGGCTGGAGTCCATCCCGTCATCCGGGCTCTGGAAGATGGCGAGGCCACCGACGTGCATCGGGGTGGTCGGTTCCTCCAGATACAGAAAGGACGTGTCGAGCGCGGAGAGCCGGTCACCCATCCCAACACTGTGTCAGATTCCCGATCGCTCGCACGGATTGCAGGCCAGACCCAAACGGCTGCGTCGGGACGCTCAACGGCTGCGGTGCGAACGCTGACTGGTCTGGGCGGGCACCCCAGCCAGAGATCCGGCCAGTGCGCGCAATGACGCACGCAATGGAGACCCGCCGGCCACCTCGGCCAGCGTTCGACCGGCCGCCAGGGCGGCATCTGTCGCCTTGGCGTCCTGGGGCAGGAAGAACGGATCCCGTACGCCGGCGAATCGGTCGAGGGCGCCGGCGATCTCGCGGTGTACGTCACCGGGTACGACCACCGTACGGGTCCGATTGACGACCACCCGGGGACGGACGTCGGGCAGTGCCTCCCTCAGTTCGGCCAGCGCACGCACCGTCCGCTGCAGCGCAACCGGATCAGCGCCGCTGACGCAGAGCACCACATCGGCCTCGGCGAGCAAGGCCAGGGTGGCGCCGTTGCGTCGCGGTGCCGCGGTGTCATAGGAGAGCTCCTCGTCCTGTTCGAGGCAGAATCCGCAGTCCAGCACAACCATCTCGGCGAGTGCGCGTGAGCGTTCGAGCACCGTGGTGATGCTGCTCGGGCGCAACTCGGGCCAGCGATCGGCCCTCGACAGACCCGTCAGCACGCGAAGGTCGGGCGTCACCGCCCAGGCGATCCGGGCCAGGGCCGCGGCATCCAGCGTGCCGGCGCTGGCCGAACGCGCGGCGGCTGCCACGCCCGGTGACTCGTCGAGCAGGCCGAGGTACTGGGCCACGACCCCTCCGTACACGTCCACGTCGATGAGCATCGTCGGGATGCCCAGCCGCGCGACCTCGTCGGCCAGGTTGACTGCCACCGTCGTCCGGCCGGGTGCCCCGGTGGGACCCCACACCGCAACGATCCGGCCCCTGCCCAACGGTTGGGCCGAGGGCGGGGTCGGCGTGCCCAGCCGCGGTCGGGCTGCGCCCGGATCACCCAGATCGAACCGGACCGAGGCTTCGCCCAACCCTGTGGTCGCATCTCGCAACGACGCGGCGATCAGGTCGGCTCCGGCATCGGCCGGCAGCACCTGGCCGACCCCGAGCTCGCGCAGCCGGTTCTCGGCCGCCTGGTCGCCGGGATCGAACAGACCGACGACGGCCACCCCGGCCGCGGACAACCGGGTGACCGCATCCCGATCGAGGCGGCGCAGTTCGGCGGACAGCAGCGCCGCCCGTGCCGTACCGGACGCTGCCGCCGCGAGCAGTTCGGCGAGGTCCACGCAGCGACGGACCACGGTGACGCCGTGGTCTTCCCGATCGAGTTCCCCGACGAGGTCGGCCTCCCAGGTGGCTCCGGTGACGGCCGTGAGGACGGGTAGCCCCATCAGTCTGTCGGCGTCGCAGGTGTCGGGCTGGGAGTGGTTCGGCTGCGAGTCGGTGTTTCCTCGTCGCCGGGCCGAGACGCCGATGACCGGGCGGCCAGGGCGAGTTCCCGGCCGGCGATGGCGGCGAACACACCCGCTGCCAGATCGGCTTCCACCGAGATCACCACCTGGATCGTCGAGCTACCCAGCGACAGCGCCCCGTCACCTCGACCCGCGATCAGCTGCACGACCGCGGCCCGGACCACCAGCCTGACGATCTCTGACGGAGGTGAATCCTCGGTCTCCTCCCCCGTTGCTCCCGGAATGCCTGGTGCGGTCGGCGTGCTGTCCGGAGTCGCATCGATGGCATAGACATCGACCAGTTGGCCCCGCTGCAAGCTCGGGGGTACGAAACCGGCTGCGATCGGCAGGGCGATGTCGACCAGGGAAGAGGTCTCGGTCAGGATCGATCGGGGCAGGAGTTCGCCGGCCGCGACCGGGCTGTTGAGCACCGAACCAGTCGGATCGGACGAGCTCGGCAGGTACGAATCGCCGGTGTCGGCCAGCCGCACCGAGACGGCCCGGATGTCGTCAGAGGTCAGCACGGTCCCGGCAGCGAGGTCTGACTCTGCGGCCCAGACCAGCTCAGAGGTGTTGGCCGCGGTGACCACGCGGGCCCCGACTATCACGCTGACCAGGACCAGGAGCACTCCGGCGATCAGCCGAAAGTTAAGCCAACCAGGTGCCCTCAGCCGGCGCGGAGCGGCAGAGGCAGGTGCCGCATGCGGTGCTGCCGGCGGGCCGGTTCGGCCCGAACCCCCGTGCCCGGTCCCCGATGTCTGAACCACGAACGCCCCCCTGACCCGTACGCGCTGTCACCGCGGCTCCGCGGTGTGTGACAGCCGATGATCCACTATTGCGAACTGCCCGCGCAGCCGCGTCCACAGATCCGGAGCCGCGGGCGTCGCGGAAGCCGGGCGAAAGGTGGGTCGCCGGAGCCGGGTCCACAGCAGGTCGGCACGGCGAGCCTCGGATTTGTCACACTGGCAGGGCACCAGCACGTTCGGCGACCCAGCCGACGACGTTCGGAAGGACTACCGGTCATGCCTCCGCAGCGCTTCCTGACTCTCGATGACGTCGCAGAGATTCTCAACATCTCCTGGTCGCAGACCTACGCGTTGGTGCGCAGCAAGGAACTCCCGGCCATCCAGATCGGTGGGCGCAACCAGTGGCGGGTCGAGATCACCCAACTCGACGCCTACATCGAGGGTAAGTACGCCGAGGCTGCGGTCGTCTTGGACGCCGAGCAGACCACCCGTGCGGCCGACGATTCGCCGACCCAACAGCGCTCGACAGCGGCCGAGCGAGGTTGATCTGCGCGAACAGCTTTCTATGCAACGGCCACCTGATCGTGTAGACCACGGATATGATCCTCGTCCTCGCCCAAGCCAGCGCCCTGCCCGAGCACCGAGACGACCTGGCCGAACAGCTGACCAAGGCCTCGGTCATCTCGCGTAACGATCCCGGTTGTCTGGCCTACTCCTTCCAATCCGATCTCGAAGACGCCAACTCCTTCACCTCGATCGAGCACTGGGAGAGCCGCGAGGATCTGGACGCCCATCTGGCCACCCCCCACGTCGCCGAGCTGATCGCCTCCCTGACCGGAAAGGTGACCGGCCCTCCGGTCATCACCGCCTACGAGGTGTCCTCGAGCAACGTCCTGGGCTGACGCGGTTGGCGCCGACGTCAGGGCAGCAGCGTCCGTACGGCAGCTATACCTGACAACGACACGAGCCGTACGGCTCGGACCTCCCCGGGCCGGCGTGCGTCCCCAGCTAAGTGCTCGGCCAGTTCGGCGAAATCCGACCCCACCCGGTCGAACGTCCCGGTCAGTAGTTCACCCGAGGTCAGCAGGACCTGAAGAGGTGACCGATCCCTGGCCAGACCCCGTACGGCATAACGCAGGTCCAGACGGCGGGTGACCGGCGTGTCCGCGGCCGTCGCGCTGTGCTGACCGGCCCCCTGTACGGCCCCGACCGCGGCCAGATTCACCAGGACCTCCCGACCAAGACCCTCGCTCAGCAGCAGCCAGCCCGCGCCGACATCCGCCAACTGCCCGGCTAGGTCGCCGGCTCCCAGACAGGTGATCCGGACGGGATAGCCGATGGCAGCCCGCAGTCGGTCAGCCATGCCGAGCTGGCCGACCTCGTGCCGCGTCCTCGAGGCGATCTCGCTGGCCAGATCGGCGGCATCTTCGGCCTGCAGTTGAGCTTCCAGATCGGCGAAGAGTCGAGCCCAGCGCATGCATCCCCCTCGCCAGCGACATCGCCGCCTGCTGCGCCCCCCGCCAGCCACTACCTCGCCAGCGACCTCGCCAGTGGCATGTGTCTGACCTCAACTGCGGCTGCAGTCACCGTAGCGATCCTCGTTCTCACCTGATCTATCTATATCCCTAAGCTTACTTGCGTTTGCCTGCGTTTACTGTTATTCATGTGCATGTGAACGCATTCAGCATCCGAGGGGGGCAACGCCTACAAGGTCTCGGTGTGGCGTTCGGGCTGTTGACCGTCTTCGCGGTCCTGCGCCTGGCAGGGGCAACCCAGGCGCAGATCTCGGCGGCGAGCGCCGACCCGCAGGGGTACGTGACAGCGGCCGGGGCGGACGAGTTCGTCCTGGTCCTGGCCACTGCGATCGGCTGGCTCCTGCTGGGTTGGGTGCTTCTCGGTGCGGTCCTGGTTCTGGGTAGTGCGGTGCCGGGCTGGATCGGTTGGCTGTTCAACTCACTCGCCCGGCTGCTGCTGCCGGCGACCCTCCGCCGCTTCGTCTCCCTTGCCCTGGGTGTCACCTTGCTGAGCGGGACGTCGGTGGCCAGTGCGGCCCCACCAGCGACCATGGCTGCGATCTCGGTGACCGTGGATTGGCCAGGCCAGCAGGAGCCGGGCATGGCCGCCGTCCCCGACTGGCCACCGGCGCCGTCAGGCGGTCCCGATTCGCTCCCAGAGCCGGCCCCGCCTCCGGCGGTCTCGCCCGATCCTGCTCTCACCAGCGCCGGCACGTATCTGGTCCAGGCGGGTGACTGCCTGTGGGATATCGCCGAACGCACGCTGGCTCAGGCAAGCCGGCCGATCGACGCGGGCTCCGTGGCCGCCGCTGTGGCCGCGTGGTTTCAGTTCAACAGCGATCAGATCCAGGACCCGGATTTGATCTATCCCGGCCAGGCCCTCACCCCACCAACCCAGCCCTGACCCGGCTGCCTGCGTCCAGAGGAGGACTCATGTCCGCGCCCGTCATCGATCTGCGCCCCGGGGCACCTCGCACGCCCTCGGTGCCCGAAATCCGGGCACCTGAAGGCGCTGGTTCGCGCGTACGGCTGCGGCCGATTCCGGCGCACGAGCCCCCGCTTGAAGATCGGCGTGGCAACCTCCGATTGGTTCCCCCCTCGGGGGCGCAGTTGGCGCTGCCGCTGCGGATCACGACCGCGACACCGGATCAGGATCCGGTCTTCGGTCCACAGCTCACCGACCGCCAGGACCTGCCCGAGCCGGGACCCTGGGCCAGGCAGCTGCTTCAGGCGGTCTTGGAATCGCTCTCAGGTCGCCGCAGCCCGACCCAGCTGCAGTACTGGACGAGTTGGAGCGTCTACCGCGACCTCGTGCGGGTTGCCGGACGCGGTGGGCCCGGACGTCAGGGAGCATTGCGCGGCGAGACCGTGCAGATCTCGCAGGTCCGCGTCTGCGAGCCGGCCGACGGGGTGGCCGAGGTGTGCGCCACCGCCCGGCGGGACGGACGCTGGCATGCGGTAGCGGCCCGCCTCGAAGGAATCGACGGCCGCTGGCGCTGCGTGTCCCTCACCGTCGGCTGATCTGGGCTCGGCTTCAGGATCAGGGGAAGATTGCAACGTACCTAACGTTGCATGGGTCCCCTGAGTCGGAAAGGAACAAGGCAGCTACGCGCCTCCCGGCCTTCCATGGCAGCCCTTACCCCAGCCAGGTAGTCACGCGCCTCCCGGCCTTCCATGGCAGTGTTTGAATTTCTTGCCGGACCCGCACTCGCACAATGAGTTTCGTGACTGGGTCGACGTACCGCTGACGGTGGCGGTCTTACCAGCGGCTTTCGATCCGGCCGGCACCCGGCGGGATGAGCTGCCGCCGTCCAGACTCGGCGCGCTGTAGCTCAGCGGCACCGAACGTGGTGCCGACAAACCCTTGACAGCGAGCGCAGGAACCTTCGACTGTGCCGACTCCGCGGCCGGGGATGGCGCTACCGCGGTACCGGTAGAACCGGTGACCGGTGTCGCAGCGGTCCGTACGCCGGCCTTGCGGCGTTGAGCCCGGTTGGCGTTCTTGGCCACCCGCGGAGCCGGCTTGCTCTGACTCGGTCGGGCGCCGTTCGTTCCAGCGCCGTTGCTCTTGGCGGCTTCGGCCTGGGCCCCGGAGGAGGTCTGCTGCTTGGCAGCGGCCGCGTCGGCAGCGGCCTTGCGCTCGGCCTCGACCTCGGCGGCGGTCTTGACCTCGACGTTGAACAGGAAGCCGACGGCCTCTTCCTGGATGCCGTCCAGCATCGTCTTGAACATGTCGAAGCCCTCGCGCTGATACTCGATGGCCGGATCGCGATTTGCCATGGCGCGCAGATGGATTCCTTCGCGCAGGTAGTCCATCTCGTACAGGTGCTCGCGCCACTTGCGGTCCATGACCGACAACAGCACCCGGCGCTCGAGCTCGCGCATCACGTCGGGTGTGACGGCTTCCTCGCGCTTGTCGTAGGCGTCCTGGATGTCGGTGGTGAGTTCCTCGGTCAGGAACGCCGCGGTGAGATCGGAGACCTCGCCGCCGGCCCGCTCGATCAGCTCCTCCTGCGTGGCACCGACCGGGTAGAGCTGGCCAAGAGCCGTCCAGAGTTGATCCAGATCCCATTCCTCGGCGTACCCGGCCTCGGTGGCACCGGTGACGTAGGCAGAGACCGCATCGTCGAGCATGTGCCTGACCTGCTCGTGCAGATCCTCGCCATTGAGCACCTTGTGCCGTTCGGCGTAGATGACCTCGCGCTGCCGATTGAGCACCTCGTCGTACTTGAGCACATTCTTGCGGGTCTCGAAGTTCTGCTGTTCCACCTGGGTCTGCGCCGACTGGATCGCCCGCGAGACGATCTTGGACTCGATCGGAACGTCCTCGGGCATCTTCAGCCGATCCATCATCGTCTCGATGGCCGCTCCGTTGGCTCGTAACATCAGGTCATCTCCCAGGGAGAGATAGAACCGGGACTCCCCTGGGTCGCCCTGCCGCCCGGCACGACCACGCAGTTGGTTGTCGATCCGTCGGGATTCGTGCCGCTCGGTGCCCAGGACGTAGAGACCGCCAGTCTCCACGACCTCCTCGTGGGCGGCCTCCACCTGCTCCTTGGCAGCCTCGAGAGCATCCGCCCAGGCGACCTCGTACTCTTCCGGGGTCTCGGCCGGGCTCAGTCCCTGCTCTCGTAACGCCAAATCAGCCATGTGCTCAGGGTTGCCACCAAGCACGATGTCGGTGCCTCGCCCGGCCATGTTGGTGGCCACCGTCACCGACCCGATCCGGCCGGCCATCGCGATGATCTGCGCCTCGCGCTCGTGGTTCTTGGCGTTGAGGACTTCGTGCGGGATGCCCGCGCGCAGGAGCAGTCTGGCCAGCAGCTCGGACTTCTCGACGCTCGCCGTACCGATCAGAACAGGTTGACCGTCCTCATGCCGCTCGGCGATGTCATCGACGACCGCCTCATATTTGGCGGACTCGGTCTTGTAGATGATGTCGGCCTGGTCCTTGCGGATCATCTCCTGGTTGGTCGGGATCGGAACCACGCCGAGTTTGTAGGTCTGATGCAGCTCGGAGGCCTCCGTCGAGGCCGTCCCGGTCATCCCGGCCAGCTTGTCGTACAAGCGGAAGTAGTTCTGCAGAGTGATGGTGGCCAGGGTTTGGTTCTCGTCCTTGATCGCCACCTTCTCCTTGGCCTCGATGGCCTGGTGCAGGCCCTCGTTGTAGCGCCGACCGGCCAGCACCCGGCCGGTGAACACGTCGACTATCAGGACCTCGCCGGTGGTCACGATGTAGTCGCGGTCCTTGCGGAAGAGTTCTTTGGCCTTGAGCGCGTTGTTGAGGTAGCCGATCAGGGGGGTGTTGACCGCCTCGTAGAGGTTGTCGATTCCGAGCTGGTTCTCGACGTAGGTGACGCCCTCCTCGGTGATCGCGACGGTGCGCTTGCCCTCTTCGACCTCGTAGTGCCGGTCCTTCTTGAGCATCGGAGCAATCCGCGCGAATTCGCCGTACCACTTGGCGCTCTGTTCCGCCGGCCCAGAGATGATCAGGGGGGTACGGGCCTCGTCAATGAGAATCGAGTCGACCTCGTCGACGATCGCGAAGTTGTGGCCGCGCTGGACCAACCCGCCTGCGCTCCAGGCCATGTTGTCGCGCAGGTAGTCGAAGCCGAATTCGTTGTTCGTGCCATAGGTGATGTCAAGGGCGTACTGCTCGCGACGGTGCTCGGGACGCTCGTTGGCCAGGATGACCCCGACCGACAGGCCCAGGAACCGGTGCACCCGGCCCATCCACTCGGCGTCGCGACGCGCGAGGTAGTCGTTGGTGGTGACCACGTGTACGCCGTCGCCGGACAGGGCGTTGAGGTAGGCCGGCAGGGTGCCGGCCAGGGTCTTGCCCTCACCGGTGCGCATTTCGGCGACGTTGCCCAGGTGCATCGCCGCCCCGCCCATCAGCTGCACCTTGAAGTGCCGCTGGCCAAGGGTCCGGATCGCGGCCTCCCGTACGGTCGCGAACGCGTCCGGTAGGAGTTCGTCCAGGGTTTCCCCGTCCGCCAGCCGCTCCTTGAATTCATCGGTCCGAGCGCGAAGCTCGGCGTCGGTCAGATCGGTGACATCGTCCTCGAGCGTCTCGATGTGGGCGGCGATCTTGTTCAGTCGCCGAACGATCTTGCCTTCGCCTGCGCGCAGGATCCTCTGCAGTACCACGATCTGAAGCTCTCCTGAGAAGTCAACGGGCCCGGCCGAGTCGGAGCGAGCAACACCCATGGTAAGCCGGTGCCGGTCACTGCATCGGTGTCAGTGCGTCGGCGCCTGCGGTTGTCGCGCCGGCGCCTGCCGGGCTAACCGGTCAGCCGGATGACGCCATAGTCATAGCCCTTGCGTCGATACACCACGCTGGGCGCACCGCTTGCCTCGTCGGCGAACAGGTAGAAGTCGTGGCCGACGAGTTCCATCTCGAACAGGGCCTGATCCATGCTCATCGGCTCGGCCGGGTGCTGCTTCTCCCGCACGATCTGCCCCGGCAGGTGATCATCGGCCGGCGCTGCCGAACCGTCACCGTTGGGACTTGGCGCTTCGGCCACTTGTCCGCTGGGCAGGTCATAACCCTGAGCGGCCACCGCCGCGGTAGCCGTGGCCACGCTGGTCGGAGTGTGCCGGCCATGATGGACGCGCCGCCGGTCAGCGCTTCGCCGGAAGCGATTCTCCAGCCGGGTACAGGCTTGGTCCAGCGCGGCATAGAAGTCGCTCGCGCAGGCCTCCGAGCGGACTGCGGGTCCTCGGGATTTGCAGGTCAGTTCGATGCGCTGACAGGAATCCGACTGTCGGGGATTGCGCTCGTGCAGCAGCTCGACATCGATTCGGATCAGCTTGTGGTCGTAGCGCTCGATTCGGCGCAGTCGTTCCCCGACATGGGTACGGAAGTGCTCAGGAACCTCGACATTTCGGCCGCGGACAACGATTTCCACGCAAACTCCCATCGGTCGTACGGGTACAGACCTGATCGACATGTGCTGGAAGGCAACACCACCTCTCCGCATCCAGGCCTCACGGTGGGTACTGCAGCACGCTAGTAGCTCCGACCGAGATGGGCTAGAGACTGATCGGTATCACCGGCGTTGGGTTGCCGCCACCACCGCCGCCCCCAGCTGTGCGGGATCGAGATCAAGACCGGCGGTCACGCAGGCGGTAGCCGCCACCAGCGTGGCACCGGTGGTGACGATGTCGTCCACCACCACGACGAGGCTGCCGGACAACGGCGGCGACACCGGCTCGAGAGCGAAGGCCCCGGTGAGGTTCAGTGCCCGCGCACTGGCGTCGAGGCCTACTGAGTCCAGACCACCCCGAGCCCGGCGCAGCGCGGAGACGCGCTGCGCCGCAACGTTGTCGGCCCGCAGCCAGTGCGCTGCCCACTCGGTCCAGTCGCTGACGTGGTCGCGGCCGCGGTGGCGCCGCGCCGCGGGACTGGCCGGAACGGGGACCAGCCAGAGTGGCCCGGACAGCTGTCCCTGCCCGGACCGGGAGGCGATCAGCAACCCGATCGCGGTCGCCAGCATCCCGCCCAGAGTCCGGTCGAGTTCACGGCGGTCCCGTTCCTTGGCCGCAAGCACCGCATTGCGCACACTGCCCGAATAGGTCGCCGCCGTCGCCAGAGTGGGCAGACCCGGCGGGCAGGGGTCGGGGCGATGCAGGGTGGGCTCGAGCTCGACGCCGACGCAATCGGCACACCAGCTCCTGCCCTCCCAGCCGCATCCGATGCAGGCTCGTGGCAGCAGCAACTCCATCAGGCTGGCGACCCAGGTGGCCGGCCCCTTGTCGGTCGGCTCGGTCACCACAGGGATCTCGGTCACCAAAGCGATGATGGACCGACGGAACCAGCTGGCCGGTGCGGGCGGCCGGTCTGTGGACCAGGCGATCAGCCTGTGGACTCACCCGCGGCGCGGCCGTGCTATCGGGCTCGGCCCCGTGCCGCAAGCTCGGCCGTGCCTCAGCTGGGGTAGAACGGCGCGGTCCCGGGCAACGGCGCCTGACCGCGGATCAGCACCCCCCAGATGTCGAGGCTGAACTGCCAGACGGTGCCGGCCGCCGACACCAGCGGCGCCCGATTGGGAGCCGCGGCCACCCCTTCGGGTTCACCGGGCAGCCCGTTGGTGGTCAGCGCGGTGATTCCCCAGCCGTCCACCCCGATCGTGTACGGGACGACCTCCTCGCTGCGCGGGTCTGCGGCCAGCACGATGAGGCTGTCAGCCGAGGTCCAGGCCAGATCCACGACGCCGGTCAGGCTCGGTGCGATCGGCCGCGGGTTGCTGACCGTGATGGTCTCGGCGGTCCGTTCGATCCGGGCGATGAACAGCGCAGGGCCGGTCTCGGTCTGGATGATCAGGGCGGCCCGGGCGCCGTCCCTGGACAGCTGGAAGACCCGGACCGTCCCGGTGCCGGCCAATTCCGGTGCGGGCACCGGAACAGCTTGGGCCGCAGCGTCACCAGCGACGCGTACGACATCGCTGCCGTTACGCACGGTCCACACCTCGTCAGCCACAGCGCTCCAGGTGGGCGGGGTCAACCGGGCGCCGTCGAGGGCGAGGGCGAGCTCCCCGCCGTATGGTCCGACGTACAAGGTCGCCGTCGACCCAGCGACCGCTATCCCAGCCAGGGACTGCAAGTCGCCGCTGTCCTCATCGATGGAGACCGCTGCGCTGGTCAGCCCATAGGTCGCCGTTCCAGCCGGTCCAGGGATCGGGTTGCCGTCCTGGGTCCGTACGCCACCGGCGTCGATGTAATGGCCGACGCCGGTGATCGCGCCGGCATCGGCGTCCGGATCAAAGCTCAGCCAGTCCGAGACGCTCTGGATCGAACCCACGCCGGGTAACTGCAGGAGGGCGCCGTCGACGGTCACCTCAAGGCTCTGGATCGACAGCTGGCCGAGCAGTGTGTAGACGAGTTGGGCCGACATGCCCTCGAGAACCTGGTTGCTGCGTTCGCCGACCTCGGTCAGCTCCACCCGCGCCCGCCGGCCGGTAATCAGGACGCTACTGGCCAGTGCCACGTCAGCCAGGGGATTGACCACCGCCCCCGCCAGCGCATCCCTGGGCCCGGTGATGAGCCGCTCGACCAGCTGGGTGGTCTGCACCCGCCCGCCGCGGACGAAAAACCTCGGGTCGGGTACGACGAAGCGGCTGGTCCCGTCCAGGAAGTAGATGTCGCGCTGCTCATAGGCTTGGGCGAAGTCCGTCCGCGTGATGAAGATGCCCGGCGGGGGTTCGGCGATCCGCCATTCCTCGTTCTCCTGGACCAACGCGAGCTCGATGCTGAAGGCATCGATCTCCGGAGTGAAGATGCCGGCCCGATCGACGTTGCCCACCCGCTGGCCGGTCACTCGTACGGTGGTGTCCGGGTCCGACGTTACGGCCGAGATCTCCGGTTCGATCACCGAAATGCTGGCTGTGTCGTCCCAGGTCTGCGCCTGAGCGGCGGTCAGGTATTCCCGCGAGATGGGGCGACCCTGCTCGGTGCTCGCCGAGGATTCGATGAAGCCGCGGACGATCTCCTCTGGGCTCGCGCCGCGCTCGGGGGACAACGGTTCGACCCCTACCGGTTGCTCCGGGCCACCGCTGATCTGGGTGATCGGGACCGGCGCGGAGCCGGTCGGCACGGTCGAACACCCGCCGATAAGCAGGCTAAGAACCGACGCCAGGGCGGCAGCCCGGATCCGGGTCACGCCGGCGCCGCAGACGGCTTGGCCGCTGCGTACGGGGCCATGATCGCTGCCGGCGGTTCCAGGGGCAGCGGGGAACCCTCCAACTCGACCCCCTGAACCAGGGGCAGGGTCAGCCGGAACTGCGCGCCTTGGCCGGGCTGCCCCCAGGCCTGCAGCCAACCGCCGTGCAGCCGAGCGTCCTCGCGACTTATCGACAGGCCGAGGCCGGTTCCGCCGCCGTGCCGGCTGCGTGCGGGGTCGGCCCGCCAGAAGCGGTCGAAGACCCGCGATGTCTCCTCAGCGGTCATGCCTGGACCATGGTCGCGCACGGTGATAGCGGCCGCGGTCTTGCTGACGCCCAAGGTGACCTCGATGAGGCCGCCGCCATGGTGGATCGCGTTGAGGATGAGATTGCGAAGGATCCGTTCGATCCGCCGCGGGTCGATCTCGGCGATCACCGGCTCGTCGGGAACGCGCACATGCAGACTCGCTGCACGTTGCTGCGCCATTGGCTGCGTGGCGGCGAGGACGTCCTCGACGAGAGGTCCCAGCTCAGTGGGTTCGGCCACCAGACTGGCCGCACCCGCGTCATAACGGCTGATCTCCAGCAGGTCGGTGAGCAGGCCCTCGAACCTGCCGAGCTCGGTCTGCAACAACTCCGCCGATCGGGCCACGTCGGGTGCGAAGTCGACCCGAGCGCTATGCAGGATGTCGGCAGCCATCCGCACCGTGGTCAACGGCGTACGTAGCTCGTGCGACACGTCGCTGGTGAACCGCTGCTGCAGCCGGGACAGGTCTTCGAGCTGGGTGATCTGGCGCTGCAGGCTGGCCGCCATCCGGTTGAAGGAACCGGCCAGCCTGGCCAGGTCGTCCTCCCCGCGGATGGGGAGGCGGCGCTGTAGCTGACCAGAGGCCAGTTGCTCGGCGGTCTGGGCTGCCAGCCGGACCGGGTTGACGACCAGGCGGGTGACCAGCGCACCGATCCCGGCTACCAGGACGACCAGAGCCAGTCCCGACACGACGACCGTGCTGCGGATGTCGTCGAGACTGCGCTGTTCCTGGTCCAGCGGGAAGACGTAGTAGAGCTCGTAGGTGCCCGCCTGACTCGGAACCGGGGCCCCGACAACCAACGAAGGCACCTCCTGGCCGGAGCCGGTGGGCATGACCGCGTACTGACGGGCCTGGGTCCCGGCGCCGACGTCAGCGACCAGATCGTCCGGCAGGGCCGGGGTCAGGCCGGCGAAGGACGGCTGGGTCAACGGGGTCGGGGTGTCCCGGTTGATCATCACGATCGAGAACTGGCCGGCACTCCCACCCCGGGTGAGCAGCTCAGCTACCGTGCGCTGCAACGTCTCCCGGATCGATTGGGGGGCGCCGCTGGGGACCGCGACGACCTGGATGCTCGCGTACTGGACGCCGACCTGAGCCTGAGAGACCGCGGCGTCGATCTTGGCCGTGAGCTGCTGGGTGCGGATCTGATTGAAGAGCACGATGGAGATGATGATCACCACTGCGCCGGCCACCGCCATCGTGATGATCGCCACGCGCAGCTGCAAAGACCGCCGATACTGTCGCCACGCAGCCCGGCCGGCGATCCGCGCGCGCAGCCGCACCCCGCGGACCACGCCCTGAACGCGGGTTCGCCAGCCGGTTGGAGGTGTTGCGGTCATGAGAGGTGGCTACCGGTTACGGGGGGCCGGCCTTGTAGCCAACTCCTCGTACGGTGAGCACCACTTCGGGGTGCTCGGGATCGATCTCCACCTTTGATCGCAGCCGCTGGACGTGGACGTTGACCAATCGGGTGTCGGCCGCATAGCGGTATTCCCAGACCTGTTCGAGGAGGCGCTCGCGGGTGAAGACCTGGCGAGGCTTGCGCGCCAACGCGACCAGCAGGTCGAACTCCAGCGGAGTCAACAGGATCGGTGTGTCGTTGCGGCGGACTTGGTGACCGGCGACGTCGATGGTCACATCGCCGATCGCGAGGGTTTCCGGGTGGTCGGTGTCCGTACGGCGCATCTGCACCCGGATGCGGGCCACGAGTTCGATCGGTTTGAACGGCTTCACGACGTAGTCGTCGGCGCCGGCTTCAAGGCCCTTCACGACATCGACGGTGTCGGCTTTGGCCGTCAGCATGACGATCGGCACCAATGACTCCTGGCGGATCTCGCGGCAGATCTGCAGACCGTCGGCCCCAGGCAGCATGAGGTCCAGCAGAACCAGGTCAGGCCGTACCTCCCGGAAGGCCGAGACCGCACGTCCGCCATCGGCCACGAAGGCGGGTTCCAGGCCCTCGGCACGCAGGACGATGCCCAACATCTCGGCCAACGACGGGTCGTCGTCAACGACGAGGACCCTGGAGCGTGCACCCACCATGCTGCCTATTCTGCGCGATCGCGGCTCGACCCGGCGCGCACCGGGCCGCCCCACGTCCGTAAGTAGTCCTGTTGGGTGCTCGTCGCGACGTCCAGACCGATGCCTGCCTGTCCGAGGGCTAGCCGGGCCACCGTCGTGTCGATGTGCATGGGTACGGAGTGCACCCCTGGCGAATAGTCTTGTCCCACCACTGATTTCACCGAACTCGACTTGGAGGCAGCGAGCTCGAGAAGGCAGAGGACCGCCGTCGCGAAGGTGACGTCCATGACGGCCGGAGGGTGGCCGTGGGCAGCCGCAAGATTGACGACCCGCCCCTCCGCGACGAGCAGCACATCTTTCCCGCTGGGCAGCGAATAGGACTGCAACCCCGGACGTACGGGAAGGCCCGGACCGGTTGCCCGCAGCCATTCGGTGTCGATCTCGACGTCGAAGTGACCGGCGTTGGCCAGGATGACGCCGGACTTGGCCATAACTAGATGTTTCTCGGTCACCACATCGCGGCTGCCGGTCGCAGTGACCACGAGATCGGCGTCGCGGATCGCTTCGATCATCGGCCGTACGGCCAGCCCATCCAAGCTCGCTTCAAGTGCGGCCTGGGGGGAGATCTCGGTGACCACCACTCGCGCCCCGAGAGCCCTTAGCCGGCTCGCTATCCCCCGGCCGCAAGTGCCGTAGCCGGCAACGACGGCCACCCGGCCGGCCAACAGGAGAT
>JAABUS010004499.1_pt1 | contig 19965 bp, 18 predicted proteins | sample 5560161 | NCBI WGS metagenome assembly JAABUS01 (sample SAMN10711885, study PRJNA513376) | rock metagenome | isolation source: Antarctica rocks | place: Antarctica: Victoria Land, Trio Nunatak nord | collected 2016-01-04 | reverse complement strand
TACCTCCTGGCGGCCCGGCCCGAAGTGCTGGCCGAGGTGAGCGGCCTGCCGACCACTCGTGCCACCTGACCCCCCTCGTGTCCCGCTCGTGACCATTGCCCATGTCCATCGCGAACCGGATGCGGTCGGCGGCCCGGAAATCCCGCTGGTGGGTCAAGTTCCAGGATTTGCGGCGGGTCGTCGGCGTCCATCTCGCCTGGGATCGCTGGCGGCAGTCCCGCAAGATCTTGCGGACCGCACCGGTGCGGACCGACCCGATCGAGCCGGATGGCCCGCCTCCGGACTGCGAGGTCCACATCTTGACCTGGCAGCGGGACTACCTCAACGGCCTATGGGCGGCCAAGAGCTTCTACCGATCGGCCGGAGTCCGGTGGCCGCTGGTCTGGCACGAGGGCGGCTTCCTGTCTCCGGCGGCACGCCGAAGGCTGATCGACCACTTCCCCGACGCCCGGCTGATCACGTTGAAAGAGGCCGACGACCGGGTTGGCCGGTTGTTGGCCGAACGAGGGCTGTCCCACTGCGCCGCCTGCCGTCGCAAGAGTTTCATGCTGCTGAAGCTGATCGACTGCCTCGCCCTGTCCCGGGCCAAGTACCTCCTGCTGCTGGACACCGACGTCCTGTTCTTCGCCCGCCCGCAGGAGTTGCTGGACGCCATCGTGTCGGGCGAACCCGCCTCCCTGTTCAACCGGGACTCGAAGACCTGGTACAATCTCTCCCCGGACGCTGCTCGGGAGCGATATGGGATCGATCTGGTGGAGCAGGTCAACGCCGGGCTGGCGCTGGTCCGACGGGAGGACTGGCGGCTCGACATGATCGATGATTTCCTGACCGACCCGGATATCCTGTCCGAGCCGTGGCTGACCGAGCAAACCGTCCAGGCGCTGATGGGCAGTCGGATCGGGATGGAGTTCCTGCCGCCGACCTACCCCTGTTCCGTGGAGTCGGGGCTGACGGCCCCGGGCGGTATCCCCCTGGTGGCCAAGCACTACCCGGGCTACCCCCGTCCGTTGTACTACCGGGAGGGAATCCCCCACCTGATCGCGGCCGGGATGCTCGCCCGATGACCCGGCCGTCCGGGAGCGGGATCGGTATGCCCGCTACAATCTGCCCCGAGATGGTCGGCAGCCTCGTCACCGGTCGATCCGAGTCTACTTCCTCGCGGTGCCACGGCGGTCGTTGACCCGACGATCGAACCGAGCCTCGCTACGTCCTTACTGAACGGAGCTCCGGATGCCCAGTTGGAGGGGGGTGGTACTTCGAGCCGACCTCATGTATCGAGTCCTGACCCGCCCGGGCCAGTTGGTCGAGTTCCCGCGGACCCGAACAGACCTGTTTGACTTCCTGCGGCCGATCGTCCCACAGCTTCCCGACATCCCCCCTGACCTCCGGGATATGCACCAGCCGGACGCCCCGGGGGCCACGGTCGTCGAGAGCAGCGAGCCGGACGTGGCCCGGACGCTGTTCACCATCGCCAGCCTCCAGCAGGCCCGGCGGGTGGTCGAGGTCGGGGTGTTCCGGGGGTATACGTCCCGGTTCCTGGCGGCCGCGGTCGCCCCCCGGGGAGGGGAGTTGCACCTGGTGGACCTGAGCCAAGAGGCGTTGGACATCGCCTGCCGCTCGGCGGGAGCGGTCACCGGGGCCCGAGTGGCGCCGCACCGCGGGTTTTCCAACGCCCCCGAGGTCCTGGCCGCCGTCCCCGGGGATTGCGACCTGATCTACCTGGACGCCGACCACAGCGAGGCCGGGGTGGACGCCGAGTTGGCCGTATGGGTGCCCAAACTCCGCCCCGGCGGGGTGGTCGCGGTGCACGACACCGTCCACTACACGGGGGTATGCCGGGCCGCGAACCGGGCGGCCGACAGGCACCCGTCGGTCACCCTGGCCACCAGCCGGGGGTGCGGGCTGACCTTGATCCGGCGCGAAGATTGAGCCGGACCCGGCGGTCGGCGTGGAACCTGGCGTCCACCTACGGGCTCAGCGCCGTCGGCATGGTCACCGGGCTGGTGGCCACGCCGCTGTTACTCCGGTGGCTCGGGGAGGAGCGGTTCGGGGCCCTGCGGGCGCTGACCGACTGGCAAGGCTATGTAAACCTGCTGGAGCTCGGGGTCAGCGGGGCCGTCCAGCCGCTCCTGGCCGCGGCTCTCGCCGCGGGAGTGTTGGCGGAGACGGCCCGGGTGGTGAGGACTGCCGTCCGGGCCTACATGCGGGTGGGGGCACTGATCGTGGCCGCCGGCATCGTGCTGGCCGTGGCCGCCCCGCTGGTGATCCCGGTCCGGGCCGACCTGGAGGGCGAACTGGTGGCCGCCGCCCTGATGAACGTGGTCGGGGGGCTGATCCTTCCCCTGGCCGTGTTCCGCTGGCTGGCTGAGGCCGGCCAGCGGGGGTACATGGTCAACCTGATGTTGGGGGTCCAGGGGCTGACCGCCGCCGGGTTGGCCTTGGCATTCGCCCGGATCGGGTGGGGCCTCCCGGGCCAGACCGCCGCCGCCCTGATCGGGCTGGTCGTGCTGCAAGTCGGTCTCGCCTGGGACGGGATGGCCCGGCAACCCGACCTCGCCCGCGGCGGGTGGCCCGCCCGGGATCCCGAGCAGGAGGCCAGGTTCACCACGCTCAACCGCCCGGCCCTGGTGTTCAACCTGTGCACCCGGCTGAGTATCTACTCGGATTCGATCATCCTGTCCCTGCTCTTGGGCCCAGCCGCGGTCGTCCCGTATTACCTGACCCAGCGGATCATCTTGTTATCGGCCGGATACGTGCTGGCGGTCGCCAACTCGACCTGGGCCGCTCTGGTCGAACTCCACCACCAGGGTCGGGTGGCCGACATGAACCGCCGGATCTGTCAGTTAACCTTGATCTCCGGGGTAATGTCCGGAGGGCTCCTGGTGCCGGTCGCCGTCGCCAACGCCTCATTCGTCCGGCTGTGGGTCGGGGCGGACCGGTACGGGGGGGATTGGCTGACCGTCCTGACTGTGGTGTTTGCGTGGAGTCAGAACTCGGTGGCGATCTGGGGGTGGGTGATCCACGGGACCGGGAACGTCCGCCGGATGATCCCATGCTCGCTCGTCGGGGCCGGGGTCAACCTCGGGGTGAGCGTCCTGGGGACGTGGTGGCTCGGGCCAATCGGGCCGGCGCTCGGCTCGGCCGTGCAGTACGGGGTGGTGATGACCGTCTGGCTCCCGCTCATCCTCAGGGGGCAGTTCGGCACCCCGGTCCGGAAGGTCTGGGCCGCGGTCCTTCGTCCGGCCATCGTCGCCATCGCGTATGCCCTCGCGCTGGTGCTCTTGGCCGAGGTGCTCCCCCCGTACCGTCCCGACTCGCCGCGGTGGGCATGCTGGCTCGGGCTGGCCGCGTGGTTGGCGGCGGCGGCCGGCGGGTATCTGATCCTTGCGTGGTTCATGGTCCTGTCTACGGACGACCGCCGGGTGTTGACCGGTCGCATCTGGCGGCGGGGGGCGGCATGACCTCCCGGATCTGGCACATGGTCACCGGCGAGTACCCACCGGACCAGGGAGGGGTGGCGGACTACACCGCGTACTTGGCCCAGGCGTTGGTGGGGGCCGGCGCCGAGGTCCACGTCTGGGCACCGGGGGACGCGGACGGGCCGGCCGCCGGGCCGGGCGGGGTGGTGGTCCACCGGGTCGCCGGCCGCTTTGGGCCGTCCGGGTTGGCTCGCCTTGACCGCGAGCTCGACCGCTTCCCCGGCCCTCGAACAATCCTGATCCAGTACGTTCCCCCTGCATTCGGCTGGAAGGCGATGAACCTGCCTTTCGTAGCGTGGGCCCTGGCCCGGAGGGTCCGCCGGCGGGACGACGTCCGGGTGATGTTCCACGAGGTCGCCTACCCGTGGGTTCGCCGGCCGATCTCGCACAACGTCATCGCTGCCGCCAACCGGGTGATGGCCGCCGTGCTGGTCCGGGCGTGTACCCGGGCTTACGTCTCCATCCCGGGCTGGGTGCCGCTGCTGCGGCGGCTCGGGGGCGGACGGGTGCCGATCGCCTGGACCCCGATCGCGTCCAACGTCCCCTTCGATGCCCCGCCGGAGGGGGTGGAGCGCCGTCGGGCCGAGATGACCGGCGGTTGCCCGGTCGCCCTGATGGTCGGACACTTCGGCACCTACGGGCTGTTGGTGACCCAATCTCTGGCCCCGGTGCTCCGCGACCTCCTGGACCGCCGAGCGGACGTGCGGGTCTTGCTGCTCGGGGCCAACGGGGATCGGTGGCGGCGGGAGTTGACCGGCGGGCGGGCGGACTGGTCCGACCGAGTCGTCGCGCCCGGCTCCCTGCCCGCGGCCGCGGTCGCCGAGTACCTGAAAGCGTGCGATCTCATGATCCAGCCGTTCCCGGACGGGGTCAGTAGCCGGCGGACGACGGTCATGGCCGCCCTGGCCAACGGGGTGCCGGTGGTGACCACCATCGGGGCGCTGTCCGAGCCGATCTGGGCCGACGGCCCGGTCGCCGCCGCGGCCGCGGGCGACGTCGGCCGGTTGGCCGAACTGGCGGCGGAGTTGCTCGACTCCCCCGGCCGGCGGGCCGAGCTGGGGCGGGCCGGCCGCCGGATGTACGACGAGCAGTTCGCCATCGGTTGGACGGTCGAGGCCCTCCTGCAGGCGGTCCCCGGCTCGGCCGTCGGCCCGCGCGGAGCCTTGCCGTGACCGTCCGCCGTCCATCGGTCGTATCGAGTTCTCCGCCGAGCGGACCATCGCCCGGCTCCAAGACACCGGCCCCACGCCCGCCGGCACACCTCGCCGGTAACCCGTCCATGGCAAACGTGACTCAGCCCGCAACCCCCGACGTCCCGGACCGGACGGCTGCCCCCGTCGCCCGGATCCTGGCGTTCTCCACGCTCGGACATGGGAGCAACGACGAGGCCCGCATCCGCGACCTGCTCCGGGACGTCGGGGCCGAGGTCTTCGCGTTCGACCGTTCTCGCAAGGTCCAGATGTTCTGGCGACTCCTCCGGGGGATCCGGCGGACCCGGCCGGATCTGGTCGTGATGGAGGGGACCGGGCTGGCCGGCGGGGGGGCCTTGATCCTGGCCCGGGCGATGTTCGGGCGCCGGTACGTGGTCAGCAGCGGGGATGCGGTCGGCCCGTGGGTCGGGGCCCGGTTCCGGCCGCTCGGCCCGGCGTTCGGGCTGTACGAGCGGGTGCTCTGCCGCCTGGCCGACGGGTTCATCGGGTGGACCCCGTACCTGGTCGGCCGCGCCCTGACATTCGGCACCCCGCGCGGGATGACCGCCGCCGGGTGGGCCCCGTTCCCCCGGACTCCCGCGGAACGGACCGCCGCGCGGCAACGGGTCCGCTCCGCCCTGGGCATCCCCGCCGACGGGCTCGTGATCGGGATCGCGGGGTCGATGGCCTGGACCCCCCGCTACCGGTTTTGCTACGGCGCCGAGCTGGTGAGGGCCCTCGCCCTGACCCGCCGGCCGGACGTGTACGCCCTGCTTGTCGGCGACGGGACCGGGCGCGCGGAGTTGGAGAAGCTGGCCGGGGACCGGGCCGGGCGGACCGTGTTCTTCACCGGTCGGGTCCCCCGGGAGGAAGTGCCCGACTACCTGGCCGCGATGGACCTCGGGAGCTTGCCACAGAGCGTGGACCGGGTGGGATCATTCCGGTTTACCACGAAGATCAGCGAATACCTGGCCGCCGGGCTCCCGATGGTGACGGGCCAGGTCCCGATGGGATACGACCTGGACGACGGTTGGGTCTGGCGGATCCCGGGGGACGCGCCATGGGAGGAGCCGTACGCCCGCGGCCTCGCCGACCTGCTGGACCGCCTGACCCCGGGGGAATGGGCGTCGAAGCGAGCGGCCGCCCCGTCCGACCATCCGACCTTCGACCGGGAGCGGCAAATCCGGCGGGTGACCGCGTTCGTCACGGACCTGTTGCGGAGACCTTCGTGACCCGGGCCGACCGTTGAATCCTCCACCACGGATCGCGATCCTGACGGACTTCCCGGACGAGGGGTGGCCGAGTATGGACCTATGTGGGGACATGCTCATGTCCCATCTGCCGCGGGACGGCCCGCACGCGCTGGATCCGACCCGCCTCTGCCCGCCGTTCCGCCGCCATGCCACCCGACTGCCGGCCGTCGGCCGGCGGAACGCCGCGTTCAACGGCGACCGTCTGCTGAACCGGTTCTTCCACTTTCCCCGGTACGCCCGCAGGTCGTCCCCGCGGTTCGACCTGTTCCACGTCGCCGACCATACCTACGCCCAGCTCGTCCACGCCTTGCCGTCCGGACGGTCCGGGGTGTACTGCCACGACTTGGACGCCTTCCGCTGCCTGCTGGACCCGGCCGCCGACCCCCGGCCGCGGTGGTTTCGCGCCCTGGCCCGCCGCATCCTGGGGGGACTGGAGGGGGCGGCGGTCGTCTACCACAGCACCGTCGCCGTCGGAGAGCAGATTCGCCGGGCCGGACTCGTGCCCCCCGACCGGCTGGTCCTCGCCCCCTACGGGGTCGCACCGGAGTTCGTCCCCGACCCGCCCCGACCCCCGGTCGAGCCGCCCTGGCTCGCCGGGCTCGGTGGACGTCCCTGGGTGCTCCACGTCGGGAGTTGCATCCCGCGGAAGCGGATCGACGTGCTGCTCGACGTCATCGCGGCGGTCCGGGAAACTCTCCCCGACGTGCGTCTGGTGAAGGTCGGCGGCGAGTGGTCGGCCGACCACCGGGAGCGGATCGCCCGGCTCGGGTTGGCCGAGTCGATCGTCCATGTCGTCGGCCTGACCCGTGCGGAGTTGGCCGAGGTCTACCGACGGGCCGCGGTCGTCCTCGTCCCCAGCGAGGCGGAGGGGTTCGGGCTGCCGGTGATCGAGGCCCTGGCGTGCGGGGCGGCGGTGGTGGCCAGCGACATCCCGGCCCTGCGGGAGGCCGGCGGGCCGGCCGCGCTGTACGCCCCGGTGGGTGACGTGGCGGCGTGGGCCGCGCTGGTCGCGAGGGCGCTGACCGACCCGGCCGTCGCCCCGCCGCGGGCGGACCGCCTGGCGTGGGCGGCCAGGTTCTCCTGGGCCACCCACGCCCAGACTATCGCGCAGTCGTACCGCCGGCTCCTGTAGGGTTCGTCGGCGCCGGTCGCTGCCTCAATTGAAGTGCCTTTGTCGGATCATGCGGTGGAGCGGCTATGGACCTGAGGCACGACATCTCGATGAGTCCGGCGGCTCCGGTTGCCGGGTCCATCGCCGGACGCGAGCCCCTCTCCGATGCCCCGCCGACGCGCCGACCCGCCATCGACTCGCTGACGAGCCTGCGCGGCCTCGCCGCGCTCTGGGTGGTCCTTTACCACTTCCTGGCCGACATCGTGAAGTTGCTGCCGGCGGCGAATTTCCTCTCGCCCTTCGTGGGGCAGGGCCACTTCGCGGTACCCATCTTCTTCGTCCTGAGCGGGTATGTCCTCACGTACAACTACCTCGACTCCATCGGGGCCCCGCACGGTCGGTATGAACTCTTCCGATTCTGGGGGCGTCGTCTGCTGCGCATCTAACCCCATGCACGCGGCGACCCTGTTCGTGGTGCTGGCCATGGTGGTCGCGGCCCGGTCGCTGGGCCTGACGATCTCGGAGACGGGGTACAGCCGCTCTGATTTCGTGCTCAACTTGTTCCTGATCCACACCTGGGTGCCTCATTTCCGGCTGAACTGGAACTATCCGTCCTGGTCGATCAGCTCCGAGTGGTTCGCATACCTGTTCTTCCCGCCGGCCTGCCTGGTCTTCGTCCGGGTCCGTCGCCCCGCGAGCCTGGCAGGCCTGGCGCTCCTGTTTTATGCCTTGGTGGTCGTTCTCACGGTGGCGGGCGAACGCCTCCCGTTCCGCGAAATGACCGCGGTCGTCGGCCCTTTCCTACTAGGCTGCACCTTCGCCCGTGCGAGCGAACTCGGCTACGTCCCTCGCTACGGCCTCAGGGCCGGGGCCTGGGTGTTCGTGATGACCTTGGTCCTGCTCCCGTCCCTCGCCCCGGATCGCGCGCTCTCGATCGCCATGATGACGACCGGGTACGCCCTGGTGTTCACCCTCGGCGCCGCCGGGGAGAGATGTTCGCGGTTCTGGCTCTGGAGGCCGTTGCTCGTCCTGGGCGAGACCTCGTACGCCTTGTACCTGACCCACACGCTTGTACAGAAGCGACTCTATGAGATCGCTCCGGCGTCGATGTTCGCGACCCGGTCCCTGCCCGTTCGCCTGCTCGTCCTCGGAGGCTATGCGACCGCGGTCGCCCTGGCGACCTGGGTTTTCCACGTCTTGATTGATGTCTACCTCCGCAATTCGCTCCGGCGTCGGTTCTCCCTGTAGCCTTAACTTCGGCAAGGTCGAGAGCCATGTCAGCGACGGGGCTCTCTAGCCTCCCGCCCGGGACCTCGGGCTCCCCCCGCTCGGGATGGTGGCGTTCGTGGTCATCCAAGAACTCGATCGCCCGGCACGGCCTTCGGGCGGAATGAGGAGCATTTTGCGTATCGCCTTCATCAGCCCGGTCGGGGTCATCGGCGGGGCCGAACGGGTCCTGCTCGCCGCGATCCGTGGTGTACGCGAACACCTTCCCGGCGCGCGAATCGATGTGGTGCTGCTCGCCGACGGGCCGCTCCGGGCCGAGGCGGCACGGCTCGGTGCGACGGTGTCCCTGGTCCTGCTCCCGGAACGCCTCGCCGGGATCGGGGACGCCCGACTCCGCGGCGGGGGTCAAGCCCGATCCTTCGCTCGGCTGGGTTGGGCCGCCCTGGGCGGGGCCCCGGCCGCGGTCGGGTTCGTCCGTCGGCTCCGGGCGGCGCTGCGGCGGCTCGCCCCGGACCTGATCCATTCCAATGGGCTGAAGGCGCACGCCCTCGTCGCCCTGGCCCGTCCCCGCGGGGTCCCGGTGCTCTGGCACCTGCACGACTTCCCCTCGGACCGCCCGGTGATGGCCCGGCTGATGCGGCGGATGAGCGTCGGCGCGGCCGGCGGGATCGCCATCTCGGACGCAGTCCGGGTCGACGCGGAGTCGGCCCTGCCCGGCCTGGCGATCTCGGTGGTCCGCAACGCCGTGGACACGGACCACTTCGCGCCGGCCGACCGCGACGGCGCCGAGCTCGACCGCCTCGCCGGGCTCGAGCCGGCGACGACCGGCACGGTCCGCGTCGGGTTGGTGGCCACCTACGCCAACTGGAAGGGGCAGGACGTGTTCCTCGACGCCTTGGCCCGGCTCCCCGCGCCCGTGCCTCCGGTCCGGGGGTACGTCGTCGGCGGGCCGATCTACACCACCGCCGGGTCGCAGTTCACCCGCGACGAGCTGGAGCGGCGGGCGGCGGCGCACGGGATCGCCGGCCGGGTCGGGTTCGTCCCGTTCCGGCCGGACACGGCGGACGTGTACCGGATGCTCGACGTGGCGGTCCACGCCAGCACCCGGCCGGAGCCGTTCGGGCTGACCATCGCCGAGGCGATGGGCTGCGGGAAGCCGGTGGTGGTCGCCGCGGCCGGCGGGGCGGGGGAGCTGTTCACCCCCGGCCACGACGGGCTCGGCCACGGACCGGGCGACGTGATCGGCCTGGCCGACGCGATCGCGCGGCTGGTCGCCGACCCGGGGCTCCGGGCCCGGCTCGGAGCCAACGCCCGGCGGACGGCGGTCGAGCGGTTCTCGCAAGAGCGGTACGGGCGGGAGATGGCGGCGGTCTACGCGGCGTGTTGCCGGGACGGGACCCGAGTCCGGCTCGCTCGGAGGGAACCTTGACATGCCCACGGCCAGGGTCACGAGGTCCGCGTCCCGGGCCCTGAACTCGCGATTCTCACCCCGACCGTCTCTCGTCGATTCCTCGGGAGGATCGCCGCGGGCGGGAAGCCCAAACACACGATCGAACGCCCGCTGTCGGGTGCGCCGGCGGATCCCGGCAATCTGTCCTCGCGGGGTTACCATGGCGGATCGGGTCGATCCCTCTCAGGAGGCTCACTTGATCGCGCACGCCCTCGAGGCCATCGACCCCGCGACCACGCCGAACGTCGAACGGGCCCTGGCCTTGGCCCGGGAGTTGGAGGCCACCGCCGGCCCCGCCCCGGTCGGGCTGGTCATCGACCGTCGCGAGTCGCTCCCTCTCGGCGCCGGCCGCGACTTCCTCCGTCGTCCCCTGTGGCATTCCCTCAATGCCCGAGTCAATAATTTAGAAAAATGTCATCCCATGGTGAGTCAGGTCATGTTACCATGCAATGGTTGGGGACGACCGTGTGTCCGATTCTTCGATGACGAAGGTAACCGCGATGACGATCGATCTTATGCCCACGCTCGATCATGACTCCGTGCGGGCGGCGGACAAGCCGGCCGCGGGCGGCTTGTCCGCGCCGCCGCGGGCCGACCGGGACGAGGCGCTGGACGGCATCCGAGCCATCGCTTGCCTGCTGGTCTACTCCTATCACATGGGTTCCAACCTCTCCACGCCGCCCTTGGTCGTCCACGGCATCACCGGGGTCCACATCTTTTTCGTGTTGAGCGGCTACCTGATGTTCGGGCCGTTCGCGGCGGGGCTGATCGGCGCGCGGCCGATGCCCGAACTGCGGCGGTATGCCATCCGCCGCTTCACCCGGATCTACCCGCCGTACCTCGTCTCCCTGGCCTTGTTCACCGCCGCGCGCTATCTCCGCGACCTCAAGCCGCCCTCGGCCGCGAACCTGGCGGAGCACGCCCTCCTGATCTTCAACTACGGCCCCCGGCATCACTTCTTCAGCATCAACGGCGTCTTCTGGAGCTTGGCGATCGAGGCGCAATTCTACGTGCTGCTCCCTCTCGTGGCCTGGCTGGCCGCGCAACTGGTGGGGCGTCGGGGCCCATCGGCGGCGATCCTGGTGGTCGGCGGCTTCCTGGCGATCGGCCTGACGGCGCGGGGGTTCGAGCACGCGCTGACGGCCGGCGCGAGGATGGGCGAGCCCCGGTTCCGGAGCGTCTTCGCCTATCTCGACCTATTCGCCTACGGGATGGCCGTGGACCTCGCCCGGCGCGTGGCGTCGGCCCGGCTGGGCCGGTCGGCGTTCGGGCGTTGGGCCTTAATCGCGGCGGGGGCCGCCCTGTTCCTCGGGGCGAACCACTGGGCGTATGCCCAACCGGGCTTGGACTGGCAGACCAGCGCGGACCCGATCTTCACGATCGGTTACCCGCCGATGCTCTGCGGCGGGGTCGCCCTGGCGCTCCTGGCCGTCGTCTGCTGGCCCGACGACGGCCCGTCGCTGCTGACCTGGCGGCCGTTGGTCCGGGTGGGCCTGATCTCGTATAGCTTCTACCTGTACCACATGGGCGTGCTATTCGCGATCGGGACCGCCCTGCCTCGATCCTTCCTGCCCACCTCCGAGGCGGGCCAGTGGCTGTCCACACTGCTCATCCTGCCGCCGACGCTGGCGCTGTCGGCCCTGATGTATATGCTGGTCGAATGCCCCTCGCTGCGCTGGGGGGCGCGGTTCTCGCAGCACCACGCCCGGCCGCCCCTGTCGTCCTGAGACGACGGGGCCCGGCCGCTGGCCCGCGTGGGGCGGCCATCGCGCCGGTTGGCGGCGGCCGAGCCCGGACCCCGAGGGCGCGACGGCTGGCCGGGAGGAGTTCGTCGAACTCGCGATGATCCCCCCGACGTCCCGCCCTCCGGCCGGCGAGGTGAAGCCGGGTCCGCCGTCCCGACGGGCGATCAGGCCGCCGGCGCCCCCCGAGCGATGGCGTCGACGGTCGCCTCCAAGGCTCGTTGCAGTTCCGGGTCGTCCGGCGAGAGTCGCGTGCCGATCAGTGCCTGTTCATGGGCCTCGTCCCACTCACGCCACTCGATCAGCCAGCGGACGAATTGCGACCTCCATGCGACCCGGAGCGGATTCGCCGCCAGCGCCTTTCCCATCTGTCCCCGGGCCCGGTCGCGATCCCCCAGCTTCGCCCGGGCCTGGGACTCGAGCCAGAGCCGGTCGATCGGCGGAAGGTCGATGTCGCCGGGCATTCGCTCGATGGCCGCCCTGAGAAATCGGTCTCGTTCCTCGCGGTCTTCCGGGGCCGCGTAGAGCTTGTCGGCGAAATAGAGCGCATGTCGGCCCCCCCGCGGCAGGACCTGCCCGAGGATTTTCCCCGGCGGTAAGACCGCCGCGGCGGCGTCCGCGACCTCCCCCCACCCCGAGTCGCTCAATTGCAGCGACTTCTTCCAGCACCGGGCCGCCAGGTCGAGGTCACCGGCCGCGGCCGCCACCCGGGCGAGGAAGTGAATCGTTGGCGCGTGAGAGGACAGCCGTAACGCGCGGCCTGCGTACACCGACGGCGGATCACCCGGCCGCAGCGAATCCGCGAGGCCAGCCAACCCGGCATGCGGGAGGGCGGAGACCCGGCACCGGCGCCGCGCCTCGAGGAAGCTCCGTGCCGCGGCGACCCGATAGCGGCGGGCCGGCTCGTGGGCGAGCCGCTCGCCGGCCGCCGACCCGGCCTTCGAGTCGGCACGAGGGAGGGGGATCGCCTCGAGCCGCCCGCGCGGGCCGGCGAGGTGGGCGCCCTCCGGATCGTCGAGGGCGCCTCCGACCGATCCCGCCTCGGCCTGCTCGTACAGCCCGATGTAGACGAGACCGAGCCACTGATGCCCCTCGGCCCAGGTCGGCCGGATTCGGACCACCTCTTCAAGTGCTCCCCGCATCCGCCGCAATTCGGCGACCGGGAGGTCCGCCCGCCCCCCGTCCGGCATCTCTCGCATCCGTTGCGCTTGGAGGAGCGGTGACTTGCCCAGCCCCACCGTCGGCATCTCGGAGCCGGGGGGGGGGAGGCCCGCGCCCGCGAGCAGGGCCTCGGAGCGGAGCTTGTTCCACCCGTGGGCGGCGACTCCCAGCGAGATCGCGACCATCACCAGGCCGGCCAGGGCCGAACCGATGCCCCGCGACCGTCGCCGCCCATCAACCCGGGGCCATCCCCGGGCCTGGAGCCCCAGTCGGCTGAGGTGGGCGGCCAAGACGACGGCGGCGACCCCGACCCCGGGGATGCGCAGTCCGAAGTCGCTGGAGCTGTGAACCGCCAGGGAGAGGCCGCCGCAGAGACCCCCCAGGACGAGGGGCCAGAGCCGCGGCGAAGGGGCCGCGACCAGCGCCTTCCGCCCCAGTCGGACGATCGCCACGAGGGCCGTGAGGGCCAGCCCGAAACCGACGATCCCCCCCTCGGCGAGCATCTGGATGTACTCGTTCTCGGCATGGGACCAGAAGCCCCCTCGATCCTGTCGGCGGTAGAGGATCGCCGCGGAGGCGAAGCTGCCCAGGCCCGTGCCCCAGGTCGGGTGGTCCCTCCAGGCACCGAGCGCCTCCCGCCAGATTTCCATCCGGCCGGCGTACCCGTCATCGGACGGATCGAGGATCGTGGACAACCTCTCCCGATAAGACGACGAATCCCCGAGGGCGAACAAGGACACGCCGACCAACGCCAAGGACGCGAGCGCGCCGACCCCGAACGCGGTCCGCCCGGACCGCGAGGCGCCGGGCGAGGCCCAGGGCCGTCCGCCCCCGCGCCGCAGGGACTGCATCCCCAGGGTCAGGGCCATCGTCGTCATGGAGGCCAGCATGGCCAGGAACCCGCCCCGCGAGTGCGACGTGATGATGCCGACGACCAGGAGGCCCGAGGCGAAGGCGGCCCAGGGGGAGACCCCCTTGACACGGGGTCCGTCCCGTCCCGAGGCCAGGAGGAACCCCATCGCGAATCCCAGCCCGAGGTTGAGGTACTCCGCCATGTGGCTGTGGTTGACGAACGGCCCCCCCACCGACCACGCGGAGTTCCCGATCGGGCGGATCCAATAGATCTTGCCATTCCAGGTCAGCGATTGGACGAGCGAGAACAGGGCGATGGCGATCGCGTTGCCGGCGATCGCCAGGGCGAAGCGGCGGAAAGCGGCAGGCCCGCCGCCGAGCCCGAGGACGCCGACGAACAGCAGCCAGGCGGCCGCCAGCCGGGCCGCGGCATCGATCGTCGCCCCGGGGTCCTGGCTGAGCGTCGGCGCCGGCAACGCGACGGGAGGACCGGGATCGCCCATGATCCGTTCCGGCGTGCCCGGCACGAGGGAGGCCCACGACGCGTGCTCGGAAGGGGCGATCCGACGCAGGACGTCGCCCGGCAGCGGGGTCGCCTGCAACAGCGCCAGCGACGTCAGGCCGAACAGGGCCACGCTCGGCAGGCAGAGCCAATGCCGGCCCCGACCCGTCCCGATCGCGACGGCCGATCCCAGGATCGCGATCGCCACGACCCCCACGTCCAGGCCGAATTCCGCCCACGCGTCGACCGAGCCGTAGGCCCAAGGCGCGAGGCACGCCATCGCGAGGATGACCGCCTCCGCAATGCGTCTCATCCCGAGGATCCACCCGGACTCGTCGTCGTGCATCGCGATCAAGGTCCCGGGTTCGTCGCCGAGCGATCGCCTTGAGGGGCGGCCAATCGGCCCGTGGAAAAGGAGGGAAGTTCGCAACTCCGGTCGCTCGAGGTGCCGGCAGAACATTATAATCGACGAAGCCACGACGGACCCAGGGTCCGGGCCGCCGATTCTCCGAGGGGGCGCCCCGGCCGCCCGACGTCGCGGCCGGACCGGCGGATCGGGACCGAAGGTCACCATGATGGCTCGTCCCTTGCGCGATCGGCCCCGGATCTTATTCCTCGACGATGATCCCGAGAGGGCGGCGGACTTCCTGGCCGCGTACCCGGATGCGGCCTGGGTGCAGACGGCCGACGAGTGCCTGGGACGCCTGGAAGAACCCTGGGACGAGGTGCATCTGGACCACGACCTGGGCGGCGAGAGGCTGGTCGATCACGAGCGGGACGACTGCGGGATGGAAGTCGTCCGCTGGGTCTGCCTCCGTCCCCGTCCGCACCTGCAAGTCGCCAGGTTCTTCGTACATAGCCACAACCCGAATGCGGCCTGCATGATGGCCCTGCGGTTGCAGGTGGCGGGCTTCCGGGTCCGGGTCCGCCCGTTCCGCCGGACCGCCACGGGGGGGGGCCTCGCCGGTGCCCTCCTCCACGTCCGTCGCCTGGTGATCGGGCAGGTGGTCCGGTGGATCCAACGCCTCGGGGTGCGTTGAGGCGTCGATGCCTTTGAATGCGGCGATGATTCTTGTACGATCGAGGTCCGTCGTCGATCGCCATATCTGGCGCGACCCCCTCTCTCCGCGCCCCGGACAGGTTGTCGATGCTCCGTGAGCCGGAGGGTCGCGGGTTCGGCGAGGCCCCGATCTTGCCGGAGGCATCCAGAGATTCATGCCCATCTTGCCCGCGGAGCCGCAGCTTTACCCCCCCGACCTCTGGCTCGGCGAGGTCGGGGGGATCGAGCCGGAACGACCCTGGTGGTGCTTGCACACCAAGACGCGCCAGGAGAAGGCGACCGCGCGCTACCTGAACAGCCGGGGGCTCACCTATTACCTCCCCCAGGTGATCCAGGAGAGCCACACGCCCGGTGGCCGGAAGATCCGGTCGCTCCAGCCCCTGTTCGGCGGGTACGTGTTCTTCCAGGGAGATGACCGCCAGCGGGTCGAGGCCCTCAAGAGCGACAAGCTGAACCGGGTGCTGGAGGTCGCCGACCAGGATGGGTTGATCCGCGACCTGCGCCAGGTCCATCGGATGCTCGGTTCGGGCCTGGAGGTCCTGCCCGAGCTGACCCATCCGGTGGGGAGCCGGGTCCGCATCCTGTCGGGCCCCCTGCGGGGGGTGATCGGCACGGTCTTCCGCCGGGACCGGCGCGACCAGTTCGTGGCGTTCGTCCGGTTCCTGGGCCGCGGGGCGACCGTCGAGCTTCGCGACTGGCAGGCCGAGCGGATCGAGGACTGATCCGGACACCAACCCCCCCCCTCGGTCGCCCGCGTCCCTCCCGGGACGCCGTCGGATGGCCGTCATCTCCCGGCCGCGCGGTTCGGACACCATCCAGGCGGGAGGTCCGGAGAAGCGTGGGAGCGTCCCCGGGGCTTCGGAGCTTGCTTTTACGCCCGCCTTCCTCCACAATGCATGCATACGAGGAGCGACCGCGCGGTCGTCGGGTGGCGAACCTCGCGGCCGCCGATCACCCCGGCCGGAGGAGGAGAGGTGTCTGGGACTCACTCGCTCGCCCGCTCCGGTCCCCGATCCGTCCTCGAGTCCGTTTGGCACCGCGAGTGACATGGTGGGCGCGAATCAAGCCGAAGACATGGGCGCTTTCCTGGACGCGTGCGGCGCGACCGGCCCGCTGCGCCTCGATCTCGCCTTCCAGGGGGCCGCGGGGGGCGAGCGACGGGCCTTTCACCAGCCTTTCCTCCTGATCGGGCGGCATGCCGACGCCGACTTATGCCTGGATCATGAGCGGGTCGGCCGTCGTCATGCCTACCTGCAACTGATCGGGGGGCGGCTCTTCTGCGTCGACCTCGAGAGCCGGACCGGGACCTCCCTGCCGGGCGGGGCGGAGGGCTCCGGCTGGGTGGAGCGTGCCGCTCAGCTCGAGATCGGGCCCGCGACGCTCCGACTCCGCGACGGCGGCCGGGACCGGGCCGGGCCCGAGGGAGAGCCCAGCCCGCTCTCCCGCCTTTATGTCCGGCGGAATCCCCTCCCGGGTGCGAGACTGGAGATCTCCGGCAACAAGAAGAAGCCGGCCTCGTGGCCGATCAGCCGCGCGCTGATCCTGATCGGGGACTCGCCCCTCTGCAAGGTCCGGCTCAAGAGCCCCGGCGCGTCGCGGTTCTACTGCAGCCTGATCCGCACCCCGCAGGGAATCTGGATGGTCGACCTGCTCGCGACCGAGTGCGTCCTGGTCAACGGCGAGAGTCGGCGCTGCGCCCGGCTCCACGAGGGCGACGAGTTGCGTGCGGGCCCGTACACCCTGCGACTGAAGTACGACAATCCTCCCCCCGGTCCGGCCTCACGCCGAAAGGTGGTCCCGATATCGGCCGAGTTAGTGTTGCGCGATCCCGCTCCGGAACCTCCCGCAGGGCTGGTGGGCCACGGCCGCACGCTGGTCGAGATGCCCGGGGCGGCGGAGGCAGAGGTCCTTTCCCGCCTGGAGCGGATGGGGCAGATGCAGGAACTCATGTGCGGCCAGTTCCACGACGCCATGATGATGATGATGTCCCAGGTCGTCGGCAACTTGAAGCGCGACCACGCGGCCGGCCTCCGGGAGGAACTCGAACAGATTCGCGTGCTGACGCAGGAGATCCAGGCGCTCCGGGCGGCAACCCCCACCGCCGCGGCCGCCGCCCTCCCCGCCGCGACCGCCGACGCCCCCGCGGCACGAACGGCGGCCGTGCCGGGTCCTGAACCCGCCGCGAGGCCCGGGCCGGCCCCCCTCGCGTCGGAAGGTTCGAGAGCCGTGGCCCCAAGCTCCCGGCCCGATGGCATTGCGTCCTCGCCGGAAGGTGAACGTCCCCGGTCCGACCCCGTGGCGGCCCACGCCATCGCCAACGCGAGCCTCGCGGCCTACGAGCGCGAGCGGCAACACCGCTGGAAGAAGGTCCTCAAGGCCATGATGAGTTCCTGAGCTTCACCACGCCCCGAGGCGGCCCTCAAGTCGGGCCACGGTCAGGATCCGCCAAAGCTCGGACGCCCGAGTCCGATCCCGCCTCGTGATGGATCGCCAGCCAGATCGTGAGTCGGGTCGGGTCGGTCCACTCGACCCGATGCCGCCTGCGGGCGGGGATGTCGAGGAACGCACCCGGCCGGAGGTCGATGGGCCGATCCCCTTCAAGCGTTAGCCGCGCCGCGCCGGCCAGGAGCAGCACCCATTCGTGCGCCTCCTGATCGTACCAGAAGCCCTCGGGCGAGGCGTGGCCCAGGGAGACGATGCGCTCGATGCGCAAGCCCGGCGCGGCGAGGAGCGCCTGGGAGAGTTCCTGCGGAAGGTCGGCGGGGATCCCGTCGAAGAGGTTCGTGAGGCCGGTCATCGTCACCTCCATTGGGTGCGGGAGCGATCGACGAGAAGGGCCTCCGGGGCAGGGATCGTGCCGGGAGGGCTCCCAGGCTCGCGAATCCCGCCGATGGTGCGGATTTCGGACCCGCGAGGCGACAAAAGACCCGGGGACCACCGCCCTACTCTGTCGATGAATGGCCGGTACGCCATGGTCGAGGTCCCCGGGGCGGCGATCCTCGATCGAGGGCGAAACGTGTTCCCGTCGGCGTCCCGCCCCGGGGGGACCCGCTCCCATTCAGCCTCCCCGTCGGGGTGTCATACCGCCTCCGGGATCGCACCCAGTGTCGCCATACGCCTCGTCGCCCAAGCCGCGAGTAGCAGCAGGGCACCGAGGACCATGAAGACGTCGGCAGGGTTGAAGATTTCGTGGGGACGGAGGTCGATGATCAGGAAGTCGCGGACGTAACCGAGCGCCAGCCGGTCGGCCAGATTTCCCATCGCCCCGGCGAGCACCAGGCCACCGCCGACGGCATCGAGCCCCCGCCAGCGCTCGCGGTCCAGGACCGCCCAGCGGAGCATGATGCCGACGGAGACGAGGCCGAGGACCGTCAGGGCGATCCGGTTCATCGGGGCGTCATCGACGCCGTCCAGGCTGAAGAGGGCGCCGTAGTTGCGGCCCCGAGCCCCGGCGTACAACCCCGGGATGACCTCACGGAGGCCGGCCGCACCCCTCCACGATGCGAACGCCCACGCCTTGCCGAGCTGGTCGACCACGAGGGCGACCCCGGTGACGACGAGCAGGACGCGCAACCGGGGCGCCTCCGGGTCGGGGGAGGGCGGCGACGCGGGACGATCGTTCATGGGAACCTCTCCGGTGATGCGGATGGCGAAGCGATAGCGACTGTGGTGCCCACTCTAGCTCGCGGGCGGGCGGGTGCCCGGGCCTGTTGAGGATTTGCCCCGGGCGATGCGGCGGAGCAACGAACGAGATGAGGCGAGGCATCACCGGCCGGCGGACGGCGGACGGAAAGCCCACGGCCCGCACCCCGTCCCCCGAAGGCGCGAGGTCCGCGCGCTCGAGGGATCGTTTCTGCGTCCGAACCGCGGGATCGGGACTCCCGACGCTGGCCAGGGTCGAGGTCCTGGAGCGTCGGCTCGTGGGGTTGCGGCAGTACGAGGATGGGACGATCGAACAGTGTCCGGTGGAGCAACTGCTCCTCCTCAAGGTGGGCCAAGGACTCCCCGCGTCGATCGCCCCGATCGCGTCGAGGGCGGGCGAGCTGGCTATGGCGGCCCGGAGTCATGCGTGGGAGAAGGTCGCCCTTCCGTTGGCCGAGGAACGCCGCCGCGAGCGGCTGAACAACCTCCCCGAGCGCCAGGAGTTCGTCTCGCGGGGGTTCGAGTACCAGGACTCGGAATTCGCCCAGGCGCGGGGTAAGCTGCGGGATAAGGCCCAGGCGGGCGACCCGAAGGCGAATGGGCATTTGACCCGGATCGAGGATTGCCAGGTGGCGCTGGCACCTCGTCGCGAGTCCGTGCTGGCGGTCCTGGGGCGCGAGCCGGAGCTGATCGTCGCCGACGAGGTCGCGTTCCTGGCCCATGCCCTGGTGGTGCCGACCGACGACCTGGAGGACAGGAATCATTACGACGACGAGGTCGAGGCGATCGCCGTCAAGGTCGCCTGGGCGTTCGAGGAGGCCGCAGGCGCCGTGGTCCGGGACGTCTCCAAGGCCCTCCTGGCGCGCGCGGCGCTGTCGGACAACCCCGGCTTCGACCTGCTGTCGCGCCGGCCTGGCGAGGGGGAGCCGGGAATCGAGGTCAAGGGGCGGGCCGGTGTCACCGACGTCGATTTGACCGAGAACGAGTGGGTCAAGGCGTGCAATTCGCGCGATCGCTAGTGGCTCTACGTCGTCTTCGACTGCGGGAGCCCGCACCCCCGGCTGCTGCGGGTTCCAGGACCCGTTTGGTAAACAGGTCGTCAAGGCCAAGGGGAGCGTGCGGATCGCCGGTCATGCGATCCTTGAGGCGGCCGAGGAGGACTGAGCGATGAGTACCGGCGAAGCGAATGAGATGGCCCACGTCCTGGACCGCATCAAGACCTGGTCCCCGCCGCTACGGATCACCCTGGCGCGGCGCATCCTGGAGACGCTGGAGCGCCCGGGGGTGGTCGAAGAG
>JAABUS010004498.1_pt1 | contig 19966 bp, 19 predicted proteins | sample 5560161 | NCBI WGS metagenome assembly JAABUS01 (sample SAMN10711885, study PRJNA513376) | rock metagenome | isolation source: Antarctica rocks | place: Antarctica: Victoria Land, Trio Nunatak nord | collected 2016-01-04 | reverse complement strand
CTCGGAGACGGCGCTGCGCGGGTCGCCGCTGGTGACCAGGCCTTCGCCGACCAGCACCGCATCGGCCCCGGCCCCGGCGTAGGCCAGCAGGTCCGCGGTGCCGCGTACCCCGGACTCGGCGACCTTGAGCACGTGGCTCGGCAAGCCTGGCGCGATCCGGGCGAACACGTCCCTGTCGACCTGCAGCGTCTTCAGGTCGCGCGCGTTGACCCCGATGACCTTGGCCCCTGCCTGCAACGCCCGGTCGGCCTCCGCCTCGGTGTGCACCTCGACGAGGCCGGTCATGCCCAGTGACTCCACCCGGTCCAGCAGCGCGGTGAGCGCCTTCTGCTCCAGCATCGCGACGATGAGCAGCACCAAATCGGCGCCGTGCCCCCGCGCCTCGTGCACCTGGTACGGGCCGACGATGAAGTCCTTGCGGAGCACGGGGATGTCCACGGCGGCTCGTACCGCGTCCAGGTCGGCGAGCGAGCCGCCGAAGCGACGCTGCTCGGTGAGCACACTGATCACCCTGGCCCCGCCGTCGGCATACTGGCCGGCGAGCTCTGCCGGTGCGGGAATGTCCGCCAGCGGGCCTCGTGACGGGCTTGCGCGCTTCACCTCGGCGATGACGGCGATACCCGGTTCCTGCAGTGCAGCCACGACGTCGATAGCCGGAGTCGCGGCCTGCGCGGCCGCCTTGACGGTGGCGAGATCGGTCGTCGCTTCCCGCGTGGCGACGTCGGCGCGGACACCGTCGACGATCGAGTCAAGAACGCTCATGGTCGGCTCGCGCTCCCCTCGGTATCACCTGATTCATCGGCGCCGACACTATCGGGACGGTGATCTGCGTCTCCCGGTGGGTTCGCAGGGGTGGGAGTCCGCGCACCGTCCGCGGCGTCCGCCGTGGGGTCCCGACCGGCGTCCAGCGCATCCCACAGGAGCCGTTCGGAGACGTTCTCGTCGACGCCGTCCTCGGTGCGCGCCGTCGCCGCCGCCTTGAGCGCCGCGGGCGACTGGTAGCGCGAGGACAGTCCTGCTGCTGCGCGTGGACTGCGCAGCAGGAGCACGGCCGCGGCCAGGGTGAGCACCGCCCCGGCAAGCGCCAGGGCAGGCCCACCCATCGAGGTCGACACGGTAGTGTGCGCGGGCAAGGCGGCCGGTGTGACCAGCCCCGCTGCCCGGTCGGTCGATGCCCCGCCGAGCAGCAGCTGTGCGCCGCGTATGGCTGCCGCAACGCCCACCACGACGAGGACGACGCCGACGGCCCGGCGGGCCAAGCCCCGCAGCGCCAGCGCCGCAGCGACGGCCGCGAGCACCGCCACTGCCAACGGTGCCAGCTCCGCGCTCCACGTCTCGCCGTTCAGTGTGGACAGCCGGGTACCGCGCAAATCATCCACGGTCCGCACCTGCACCCAGGCCACCCGGGATGCCGCCCACAGTGCCGCTGCGGCGAGCGCCAAAATCACCAGCGCCATCCGGTGACCGCGCTTGCCGTCGTCGCGCTCAGGCATCGGCGACTCCGCGCATCGTCTCGGCGGCGGCCACCGCCGAGAGCACCGCCAACGCCTTGTTCACCGACTCGGTGTCTTCGGCTGCCGGGTCCGAGTCGGCCACCACACCACCGCCGGCCTGCACGTACGCGGTGCCGTCCTTGACGACTGCGGTGCGGATGGCGATGGCGGTGTCGGCGTCTCCGGCGAAGTCCAAGTAGCCCACGATGCCGCCGTAGACGCCTCGTCTTGTGGGTTCGAGCTCCTCGATGAGCTCGAGTGCGCGGGGCTTGGGCGCCCCGGAGAGCGTCCCGGCCGGGAAACAGGCCGTCACCGCGTCCAGGGCGACGCGCCCGGGTGCGAGTCGACCGGTCACCGTGGACACCAGATGCATGACGTGGCTGTAGCGCTCGACGTGCCGGTACTCGGTGACGGTCACAGTCCCGGGCTCGCACACCCGGCCCAGGTCGTTTCGCCCGAGGTCGACGAGCATCAGGTGCTCAGCATTCTCCTTCGCGTCGGCGCGAAGATCCTTCTCCAGCTGGATGTCCTCCTCGGTGCTCTCGCCCCGCCACCGCGTGCCTGCGATGGGATGGGTGGTGGCCGTTCCCTCCGCCACCGTCACCAAGGCCTCGGGGCTGGACCCGACGATGTCGAACGCGGTGGCGCCGTGGGCATCTGGCACGCGGAACAGATACATGTAGGGGCTGGGGTTGGACGCGCGCAGCACCCGATAGATGTCCAGCGGATCGGCCTGCGTCTGCATCTCGAAGCGCTGGGAGAGGACCACCTGGAACGCCTCCCCGGCCTCGATCTCCCCGATGAGGTGCCGTACGCCCGACTCGTGCTCCACGCTGGTGCGCTGCCGGTGGAACTGGGGATCCAAGCGCTGAAAGGTGCTCACCGTGGAGGAGGAAGGGGCGGCGAGCGACGCCGTCATCGCGTCCAGCCGCACTACCGCCGCGGTGTAGGCCTCCTCGACCCGCTCGTCGCTACCGTCGAAGTTCACGGCGTTGGCGATCAGCGTGATCGTGCCCTCGTGGTGGTCGACGGCCGCCAGGTCGGTGGCCAGCAGCATCACCATCTCCGGCAGCTGCAGGTCGTCGACTGCGGCGTCGGGCAACCGCTCGAGGCGGCGCACCGTGTCGTAGCCGAGGTAACCGACCATGCCGCCGGTAAGCGGGGGCAGATTCGGCAGGCGTTCGGAGTGCAATAACTCGAGCGTCTCGCGCAGTACCTGTACCGGGTCACCACCGGTGGGCGCGCCGGCGGGGACGGTGCCCTGCCAGTGCGCCTGACCGTCGCGCACGGTGAGCGCGGCGGCGCTGCCCGCGCCGATGAACGACCACCGCGACCAGGAGCGGCCGTTCTCCGCCGACTCCAGCAGAAAGGTTCCCGGTCGGTCGCCGGCGAGCTTGCGGTAGGCCGAGACGGGTGTTTCGGAGTCGGCCAGCACCCGCCGGGTGACCGGCACCACGCGGTGCTCCGCGGCCAGGGCTCGGAACTCCGCACGGCTCGGACTCGTCACTCCGAGGGGTGCACCAGACATGATGCCCAGTGTCCCAGCCTCCTCGCCGCCGCTCTCCCGCGCCCTGGTTAGGCCCTTGCGACGCTCAAGCCACCGCCCACTCGTCCCGGGTCCGTGGCATCCCGCTGTCGCCCGACAACGCGGGCTTGACGGCGAGGATCTGGTCCACGCCCATCCGATTCTCCTCGAACGCCAGCGCGCTGCCCACGATGTAGAGCCGCCAGACGCGGGACTGCGCCTCACCGATCATCGCCACCGCCTCGTCGAAGCGGGACTCGAAAGAGTTCAGCCAGGCGCGGATGGTGTGCACGTAGTGCTCGCGCAGCACGTGCACGTCGCGCACCTCGAATCCGGCGCGCTCGATGTTGTTCACCGTGTCGCCCAGCGGCACCATGCTCATGTCCGGGGCGATATAGGACTCGATGAACGCCCCACCGCCGGGTGCACCGTCCCGGGACATCTGCTGCAGCAGCAGGCGCCCTTCGGGCTTGAGCAGCCGGAACAGGGTTGCCGTGTAGGTGTCGTAGTTCTTGGCGCCGACGTGCTCGCCCATCTCGATGGTGCCGATCGCGTCATAGGGGCCGTCCTGCACTTCGCGGTAGTCCTGCAGCCGCACGGTGACCTTGTCGGCTAGCCCCCGCTCAGCGATGCGCTTCTCGATGAACTCGCGCTGCTCCGCCGACAGCGTCACCCCGGTGGCGTGCACCCCGTAGTGGGTGGCGGCGTGCAGGATCAGCGATCCCCAGCCGCAGCCGACGTCGAGCAGGCGCATCCCCGGCTGCAGGCCGAGCTTGCGGCAGACCAGGTCGAGCTTGTCGGTCTGCGCCTCGTGCACCGTGTAACCGTCCGTGCCGGGAGCCTTGGTCCAGTAGCCGCAGCTGTAGGCCATGTGCTCGTCGAGCAACAACTCGTAGAAGTCGTTGGACAGGTCGTAGTGGTGACTGATCGCCGCTCGATCGCGGGACTTGCTGTGCAGCAAGCCCTTCAGCCTGGCTTCCGCACCGGGGGCGGGCGGTCTGGGACCGACGGCGCCCATTCGCGCGGCGGTCACCACGGCCTTGGCACGGGTGCGCAGGCTGAGCTTCGGCTTCGCCAGATCCATCTCCCGGACCGCTGTCCAAAAGCGTTGGATGGCCGCGGTCAGGTCGCCTTCGATGTCCAGCTCACCGGCGACATAGGCCTGGGCGAAGCCCAGCTCGTCGGGGGTCCACAACAAACGCCGCAGCGCGCGCCGCTTCTTGATGACGAGTACCGGAGCGTCGAGGGGACCGGCCTCGCTGCCGTCCCAGCAGCGCAACCGCACCGGCAGCGCTGCTCTGGTGACCTCGTCGAGCAGGGCGGACAGTTGGGGGGCTGCGGCGGCCACGCGATGACTCCTCGTGCTGGTTGATCTTTGGCGGACGGTGCGACGGTATTCCTCTGGACGATCGAGCGCAGAACTGTCAACGGTTCACCCACAGACCTGGGCTACCTTGACAGCATGAAACAGGGAGACACCGCGCCGGACTTCGAGCTGGCCGATGACAAAGGCACCACCCGCAAGCTCAGCTCATTTCTCGCCGATGGCCCCGTGGTGCTGTTCTTTTACCCGGCGGCGATGACCACCGGTTGCACCGCGGAGGCCTGCCACTTTCGCGACGCGGGTGCGGAGTTCGCCGCCGTCGGCGCCCAGCGGGTCGGCATCAGCCTGGACAGCGTCGCCAAGCAGCAGGAGTTCTCCGCGAAGCACTCCTTCGACTACCCATTGCTGTCCGACGAGGGCGGTCGGGTCGCGGAGCAGTTCGGCGTGAAGCGCGGCGCATTGCTGGGCAAGCTGACACCGGTCAAACGGGCCACGTTCGTCATCGACACCGACCGAACGGTGCTAGCCGCGTTCACCAGCGAGACGAAGATGAAGCTGCACGCCGACCGGGCACTCGAGGTACTGCAGGCCAAGGCGGCCTGAGCGGCGCCCCGGGCCATCTCCTGACCCGTCTCACGGTTACGGAAGCTACGACCTTCTACACAATCCCAGCCCGCCGAAACAGTGCTGCTCCTTCCGGCGGGCGGGTGCTCTCTGCGGCCGGTGTGTGCTCCCTCAGCCGAGGAGTACGTCGGCGTCAAAACAGGTGTGCGCGCCGGTGTGGCAGGCGGCGCCCACCTGGTCGACGGTCAGCAGCACCGTGTCGCCGTCGCAGTCCAGACGCACCGTGTGCACGTGCTGGGTGTGCCCGGAGGTCTCCCCCTTCACCCAGTACTGCTCCCGCGACCGCGAGTAGTACGTGGCCTGCCGAGTGGCCAGGGTACGGGCGAGCGCCTCGTCATCCATCCAGGCGACCATCAGCACCTCGCCCGTGCCGCGCTGTTGTGCCACCGCGCACACCAAGCCCGAGTCGTTGCGCTTGAGTCGCGCGGCTACGGCCGGATCCAAGGTCACCGCACCACGATACCGTCGGCCCGCATCGCATCCTTGACCTGCGGAATGGTCAGCTCACCGAAGTGGAAGACGCTCGCGGCAAGCACCGCGTCGGCGCCTGCAGCCACCGCAGGGGTGAAGTGCCCCACCGCACCGGCCCCACCGCTGGCGATTACCGGGACGCTCATCGCCGCGCGGGCGGCAGCGATCATCCGCAGGTCGAAGCCCGTCTTGGTGCCGTCGGCGTCCATGGAGTTGAGCAGGATCTCCCCCACGCCGAGCTCGGCACCACGCTCGGCCCATTCAATGGCGTCGATGCCGGTACCCCGCTTGCCGCCGTGGGTGGTCACCTCCCAACCAGAGGGCGTGGCCGGCTGCGCTGCGAGCACTGTGCGGGCGTCCACCGACAGCACGATGCACTGTGAACCGAAGCGTTCACTGAGCTCGCGCAGCAGCTCGGGACGAGCGATGGCCGCGGTGTTCACGCTGACCTTGTCCGCCCCCGCGCGCAGCAGCCGGTCGACGTCGGTGGCGGAACGCACGCCCCCGCCGACCGTGAGCGGGATGAACACCTGTTCCGCGGTACGCCGCACCACGTCCATCATGGTCTCGCGCTCACCCGAGGAGGCGGTGACGTCGAGGAAGGTGAGCTCGTCCGCGCCCTGCGCGTCGTAGGCAGCGGCCAGCTCCACCGGGTCGCCGGCATCGCGCAAACTGGCGAACCGCACGCCCTTGACCACCCGTCCGGCGTCCACGTCGAGACACGGGATGACCCGGACGGCCAGACTCATACCGGGATGCCCGACTCGTAGTCCCGTGGGTCGCCGAGCTCAGCAAGCAGACTCAGCATCTCGGCGTGCACGCCAGGCGAAGCGGCCAGGACGGAAGGCGAATCGATCTGCCAGGGGTCGCCGGCGAGGTCGGTGACCACGCCACCGGCCGCGCGGACCAGGCAAACTCCCGCCGCGTTGTCCCATGGGTGGTGGCCGAACGTCACCGATCCGCCGAGCAGTCCCGCCGCCGTCCACGCGAGATCGATCCCGGTCGCGCCGATCAACCGGACCCGCAGGCAAGCCCGGCTCAGGGCGCCCAGCACGCGATAGCGGTACTCCCCGGGGTAGCGCCCACTCGAACCCTGGTTGAGCGCGCCGATGGTGGTGGTCGATTCACGCAAGGCCACCTCCGACAGTCGCGGTACTTCAATACCATTGCAATACAACGGGCCCTCCGCAACGGCGGCGTAGCGCTGCTGCAACAGCGGCAGCCAGGTGAGGCCGGCGACGGGCACGCCGTCGTGCACCAGTGCCAGCAGCATCCCGGATAGCGGCAGCCCCGCGGAGTAGTTGGCGGTGCCGTCGACGGGGTCCAACACCCACACGGTGCCGGTGCCCACGTCGGGACCACCGAACTCCTCACCGTGCACGGCGATGCCGGTGCGCGCGGTCAACTCGGCCGTGAGCGTGCGCTCGAGCTCCAGGTCGACTTCGGTGGCGAAGTCGGCAGGTCCTTTCTGGACGGAGCTGGGCGCACCGAGGCCTGCGATGAACCGGCCGCTCACCCCGTCGAAGAGCGCTTCCGCCTCGGCGAGCAGACCCACGGCATCTGGCGTACTCATCGGTACACCCCCACGTCGCTTCGCTCGCTCACCGCGACACCGCATCCAGCGCCTCGGGCAGCGTGAACCGGCCCGCGTAGAGCGCCTGACCCACGATCGAGCCCTCGACCCCCTCGGGTACGAGCTTCGCGATGGCCCGCAGATCATCCACAGTGGACACACCACCGGAAGCCACGACGGGGGAATCGGTGACGGCGCAGACATCGCGCAACAGCTGCAGGTTCGGCCCGGTAAGCGTGCCGTCCTTGGTGACGTCGGTGACGACGTAGCGCGCGCAGCCCTGGACTTCCAGCCGCTCGAGCACCTCGAACAGCTCACCACCGTCGTTGACCCAGCCCCGGGCGGCGAGGCGGTGCACCCCGTCGACGATCCGCACGTCCAGGCCCACCGCGATGCGGTCACCGAAGCGGGCGATGGCACTGGCGCACCACTCAGGGCTCTCCAGCGCTGCAGTGCCCAGATTCACCCGTCGGCAACCGGTAGCCAGCGCGGCCTGCAGCGACGCGTCGTCCCGGATGCCGCCGGACAGCTCGACGTCCACATCGAGCTCGCCGACGACGCCGGCCAACAGCTCGCGATTGCTGCCACGGCCGAAGGCGGCATCGAGGTCGACCAGATGGACCCACTCGGCGCCTGCGTCCTGCCAGGCCAGCGCCGCGTCCCGCGGCGAGCCGTAGTCGGTCTCGCTGCCGGCCTCCCCCTGCACCAGTCGGACGGCCTGGCCGTCGGCAACGTCAACAGCGGGCAGCAGGACCAGGCTCACGTGCGCTCACTCTAGTGCTGCGCACCCGCTCACAGCCCACGCACCCAGTTCTCCAGCAGCGCCGCGCCGGTATCCCCGGACTTCTCTGGGTGGAACTGGGTGGCTGAGAGCGGGCCGTTCTCCACGGCAGCGAGAAAGCGCCCACCGTGCTCGGCCCAGGTGAGCAGCGGCTGAGGCAACGGTCCGCCGGCGGGAAGCTCCCACCGCTGCACGGCGTAGGAGTGCACGAAGTAGAACCGGGCGTCGGTGGCGATGCCGTGAAACAGGGTGGTCTCCGGCGGCGCCTGCACGGTGTTCCATCCCATGTGCGGCAAAACTTCTGCCGGCAGCCGCTCCACCGTGCCCGGCCACTCGCCGCAGCCGGTGGAGGCCTCCGGTGCGCCGTGGTCGAACTCCACTCCACGTTCGAACAGCACCTGCATGCCGACGCAGACCCCGAGCACCGGCCGTCCCCCGGCCAGGCGTTCGTCGATGATGCGGTCGCCCTTGACGGCGCGCAGACCAGCCATGCAGGCGGCGTAGGCACCGACGCCGGGCACCATGAGCCCGTCCGCGGCCAGCGCTACGTGAGGATCGGCCGTGACCGTGACCTGCGCGCCCACCCGTTGCAGCGCACGTTCGGCCGAACGCAGGTTGCCCGAGCCGTAGTCCAGCACGACGACCGACGGTGCACCCATAGTCCTCAGATTAGTCGCAACACGCCGGCTGCCGCGGCAAGTGCAGCGGCGACAGCCAGCAACACGCTCAACCGTCGCGAGTAGTTCCGCCACGCCGTCCACGCGCCGCCGGCCAGAAACCCCGCGAGCAGGAGCAGCAGAACGGGTACGACGTTGCTCACAGACTGCCTTTGGTGCTGGGCACTCCGCGTACGCGGGGATCGGGCTCCACCGCTGTGCGCAGCGCCCGCGCCACCGCCTTGAACTGCGCCTCGGTGACGTGGTGCGGGTCGCGGCCGTAGAGGGTGCGCACGTGCAGCGCGATGCGTGCGTTCGAGGCCAGTGACTCGAAGACATGGGCGTTGATCACCGTGTTGTACGGCGCGCCGTCGCCTGAGCCGCCGATGACGCTGGTCAGCAGGTGCTCCGGTTCCCCGGTGTGCACGCAGTAGGGGCGCCCGGACACGTCCACCGCGGCGTGGGCGAGCGTCTCGTCCATCGGGATCCAGGCGTCTCCGAAGCGTCGGATGCCCGCCTTGTCGCCCAGCGCCTGCCCGAGCGCCTGACCGAGGACGATGGCGGTGTCCTCCACGGTGTGGTGCGCCTCGATCTCGGTGTCTCCCGTGGCGCGCACCGTGAGGTCGAAGCTGGCGTGCGTGCCGAGCGCGGTGAGCATGTGGTCGTAGAACGGCACGCCGGTGGCGATGTCGACCACGCCGGAGCCGTCAAGGTTGAGCTCGACGGTGATGCTCGACTCGCGGGTGGTGCGCTCAACTCGGGCAGTGCGGCTCATCGATCTACCCCCACGTCGCTTCGCTCGCTGATCGTCCTGACCCCACGTCGCTTCGCTCGCTCATTGCCCCTCTTCTCTCACCCAGATCGAGGTCGGTCCGGGCAATGGCGTCACTGGCCGCGACGAACGCGTCGTTCTCGGCCCGCAGGCCAATCGTCGCACGAAGAAACCTCGGGACCCCCACATCCCTGATCAGTACCCCGTGGTCCAGGTAGTCCTGCCAGGCGCGCGGGGCATCGACAAAGTGTCCAAAAAGGATGAAGTTGGACTCCGAGGGAACCACGGTGAAGCCTCTGTGCAGCAATGCCTCCGATACGCGCTTGCGCTCATCCGCCAACAGGTGCACTGAGGCCAACGTCTCGTCCGCGTGTCGAAGCGCCGCCCGCGCCGCGGCCTGGGTGAGCACCGAGAGGTGGTAGGGCAGCCGGACCAGCAGCATCGCCTCCACGAACGCGGGGGCGGCGGCGAAGTAACCGAGCCTGCCGCCCGCGAAGGCAAAGGCCTTGCTCATCGTGCGGGTGACCACCAGTGTGCGGGGGTACTCCTCGATCAGGGTGACGGCGCTCGGCTCCTCGGAAAACTCGCCGTAGGCCTCGTCCACGATCACAATGCCGGGCGCCGCGTCGAGCACCGTGCGCAGCTCGTGCAGCGGGATCACGTGACCGGTCGGGTTGTTGGGGCTGGCCACGAACACCACATCAGGCTGCCGCTCCTTGATGACCGCGGCCGCCTTGGTGACGTCGAGCGAAAAGTCTTCAGCGCGGGCGGCCGCAATCCAGTCGGTCTGGGTGCCGCCGCTGAGGACCGGGTGCATCGAGTACGACGGCACAAACCCAAGCGCGCTGCGTCCGGGACCACCGAAGGCCTGCAACAGCTGCTGCTGGATCTCGTTGGAGCCGTTGGCCGCCCACACGTTGTCGACGCTCAGTGCGACACCGGTCTGGGCGGTGAGGTAGGCGGCCAGGTCGGTGCGCAGTTCCACGGCGTCGCGATCGGGGTAGCGGTGCAACTGCTGTGCCGCCGCTCGAACCGACCCGGTGACGTCCTCGATCAGCGCCGCGCTCGGCGGATGCGGATTCTCGTTGGTGTTCAACCGCACCGGCACGTCGAGCTGCGGCGCGCCGTAGGGGTCGGCGTTGCGCAGCTCATTCCGGATCGGCAGGTCGCGCACCGTGAGCGTCATCGCGCCCGCACCTGTACTGCGGCACCGTGCGCTGGCAGGTCCTCGGCTCCGGCCAGGGCGACGACATGCTCGGCGACGTCGGCCAGGGCCTGCTCGGTGTACTCCACAACATGAATTCCGCGCAGGAAGGTCTGCACGCTCAACCCCGAGGAGTGCCGCGCGCAGCCGGCCGTCGGTAGCACGTGATTGCTCCCCGCGCAGTAGTCGCCGAGGCTGACCGGTGACCACGGCCCGACAAACACCGCCCCCGCGTTGCGCACGCCTCGAGCGACGGCGGAGGCATCGGCGGTCTGGATCTCCAGGTGTTCGGCGGCGTACGCGTTGACCACCCGCAGTCCTTCCTCCACGGTAGACACGAGCACAATGCCGGATTGCTTGCCAGACAATGCCGTTCGTACCCGATCGGCGTGCTTGGTGACGGCAACCTGCTCGGCCAACGCCTGGTCCACCGCGTCGGCCAGCTCCTCGCTGGTGGTCACCAGCACGCTGGCCGCGAGCACGTCGTGCTCCGCTTGGCTGATGAGGTCGGCGGCCACATGCATCGCATCGGCGGTGCCGTCGGCCAGGATCGCGATCTCCGTCGGGCCCGCCTCGGAGTCGATGCCCACCATTCCACGGAGCAACCGTTTTGCTGCCGTGACGTAGATGTTTCCCGGCCCGGTGATGAGGTCGACCGGAGTCAGCTCGGCAGCGCCGTCGACGGCCACCGTGTCGATACCGCCCAGCGCCAGCAGGGCAATCGCCTGCGCCCCCCCGGCAGCCCACACCTCCTGAACGCCGAGCAGGGCGCAAGCGGCGAGAATCGTGGGATCGGGCAGACCGTGGTTGTCCGCTTGCGGCGGCGAGCAGACCACGAGCTCCGCAACCTCTGCCGCCTGGGCGGGCACGACGTTCATCACCACGCTGGAGGCCAGCACCGCGTTGCCGCCGGGTACGTACAGCCCGACGCGGTCGACCGGCACCCAACGCTCGGTGACGGTGCCACCGTCGACCACCTGGGTCACGGTGTCGCTGCGCCGCTGGTCGGCATGCACCCGCCTGGCCCTAGCGACGGACTCCTCCAGCGCCGCACGAACCTGCGGGTCCAGCTGGTCCAGCGCCCGGTCGAGCTCCTCGACCGGAACGCGAACGGAACGGGGGCGCACCTTGTCGAACATCTCGCTGAGCTCCAGCACCGCGTCCACCCCGCGCTCGCGCACCGCGTCCACAATCGGTCGCACGGTGTGCAGCACCGCATCTACGTCGACCTCGCCGCGCGGCAAGGTGCTGCGCAACTCGGCGATGGACGGCGTGCGACCGCGCAGGTCGATGCGGGCGAGCATGGTGATCCTCCAGCGGGGACGACAGGACACCCAGGATAGGCGCCGGCGCGCCATCCCCGTACCAGCTGTGCTGCCCTCAGCGGCGACGGGCCGCCTGCGCCTCCTCCACCGCTTCCTTGTCCGCCTTGTCGAGCTTGCGGGTGTCGCGCGGCACCGCGAACGGCTCCACATCTTCGGGGAGACCCTCGGCCATGGCCTTGCCGTGGTCCAGCTCTGCGTTGACCTCTGCTCCCAGCAGCAGCGCGATGTTGGTCAGCCACAGCCAGACCAGGAAGATCACGACGCCCGCCAGAGACCCGTAAGTCTTGTTGTAGGACGAGAAGCCGGTGACGTAGACGGCGAACAACGCGGAGATCACCAACCAGATGACGACCGCGATGGCGCCTCCGGGGCTGACCCACTTCACGCCACCCTGCTTGGCGTTCGGGCTGGCCCAGAACAGGATCGCGAGCAGGACCGAGACCAGGATCAGGAGCACCGGCCACTTGGCGATGTTCCAGACCAGCACAGCGGTGTCCCCGACACCGAGCACGTCACCGATCTGCTTGGCGACCGGCCCGCTCACCACCACGATCACCGCACTGAGGAGCAGCAGGATGACCGCGACGATGGTCACGCCCAGCCGGGTCGGCGCCGTCTTCCAAATTGGGCGCCCCTCACCGATCCCGTAGATGACGTTCGAGGCGCGCATGAACGCCGCGACGTAACCGGACGCGGACCACAACGCAACCACCACGCCGAGAATTGCCCCTATCCCCGCGCCTCCCTTGTTCGCCTGGGCTTGAGTGATCAGGGTGTGGACGAAGTCGGCGGCCGAGCCCGGCGCAAGCTGCTGCACCTGGTTCATCACCTGGTTGGTGGTGTCCGGTCCCAACAAGCCGAGCAGCGAGATGAGCACAATGAGACCCGGCACGATCGACAGCACGGCGTAGTAGGTCAAGGCCGCCGCGAGGTCGGTCAGGTTGTCGTGCTTGAACTCCTTGCCCGCGCGTTTGACCACTGCGAGCAGGGAGGGCTTGGACAGCTCTGCGGGTGAGTCCGGGTCGTCAGGATCACGGTCGGGCCGTGCCCCGTTCTCGTCCTGCGCTTCCGATTTGTGGCCATGCTCATCGGTGTGGCTGCCGTGCCGGTCGGCGCTCATGTCCTGGCCCTTCGCTGTCAGTGGGTACAGCTTGCAAAATAGCGCGCTCGATCGCTCCGTGCCGAACAGCACGAGGCGTCAGACACCGGGTGGACTGGCGGCCCTGTACGGAGCCCAGGGCGGGAGCATTGCTCGACGCACCGGTCGCCAGGTCAGCCGTCGGCGCGCCGGTAGGCTCGGGCGCCGACGTCTCTGGAGGACCCGTTGCTGTTCTACGCCGGTCAGCTCGCTCGCCATGCCGACCGGCGCCTGCCGGTGCTGCACAATGGCCGGGCCGCCCTCCCGTCCGAGCGAGTGGACGACGTGTTGACCGCAGCGCACGTACTATCCGCCCAGCTGCGCGAACTTGGGACCGCCCGCGCGTGGCGTCCCAGCGGACTCGCCGATGCGACAGGCTGGGCCGGCGTGGCGGTCACCGAGGTCGTCGTGCACGGATCTGATGTGGCCTCGGCGCTGCATCTCGAGTTGCCCATTCCGGCGGAGGCATGTGCCCGTACCGTCTCGAAGGTCTTCCCGTTGATACCGCCGGTGGTAGCAGCACCTGGGCGGCTGCTGCTGGCAGCCACCGGCCGCGCCGAGGTGCAAGGAGGTACGCGTCGACCAGGAATGGTGGTGGCAGTCGGCACCGCTGTCGCAATGGGACAGTGCGGCTCGACAAAGGACGCCCTTCGCCGGACTGGGAGTAAGGGCCACGACCGCCGACCAGATCGAGCTGAACTGCTCACCTGGCGAACTTGTTTATCGATCCGTTAGGGACTAGTATAGAACACATGTTCGATATCGCGGGGGCGTGGCTGCAAGCAGCAGTGCCGGATCCTGCGAACGCTCAGCCGAATACCCTGATCGCACTCATGACGGACCTCCATCGCTTGGAGTCGGTCCTGCTTGAGCGCAAACTCGCGGTGATTGCGGAACTCGGCGATCGGCGAGCGGCTGAATACGGCGATGGGGACGGGTGGAACTCGAACGGCATCGAGGTGGCCGAATCCGAGGTAGGCGCGGCGCTCACCGCTGGTCGCTACCAAGCCGGGAAGCTGCTCGACCTCGGCACTACCCTGCGCGATCGCCTGCCGCGTGTACGTGCGGCGATGGCGCGCGGGGAACTCGATCTGTATCGAGTCACCCTGATCGACGCCGCGACGCGCAACGTCAGCTCGGAGCTGATCGCAGAGGTGGAGCGTCGTGCGCTGGAGGAGATCCTGACTCCAGCAGCTCACGGCGGTACCGGGTTGACCGGACGGCGGCTGACCAACGCAATCAACCGCATCGTCGGCAAGGTGGACCCGACCGGAGTGCGAGAGCGCCGTCGCCGGGCTGAGGGCGACCGCTACGTCGGGGTCTCCAGAGCAGAAGACGCGATGGTCTCCATCTTCGGTGCACTGCCCGCCGCGGACGGACGCAAGTTCGACAACCGAATCCGCGAGATGGCCGCTACTACCTGTCCAAACGACGGCAGGACGTTCGAGCAACGCAGAGCTGACGCCGTAGGCGCACTCGTGGACGGGCACGACTACCTACCATGCAGCTGCGGCCGAGAGGACTGTGCGCAAGCCCAGGGCACCGGCCACACCGGCCCTTCCTGGGTAGCGCGCAAGCCGTTGGTGCACGTCATCGTGCTGGAATCGACACTCAACGGCGAGGACGAAGAACCCGGGTACCTCGACGGCTACGGACTCATCGACGCCGACGCCGCCCGCGACCTCGCCGCCGAGGGAAATCGAGCTCGGGTCCAGGTGCCGGAGGACGTCCAAGCCGAGCGCGCCGCTTGCGACGACGACACCACCACCACCACCACCGGGGACGCAACTCCTGCATCCGACTCCGCCGCGCCGCTACCAGCATCGGCTTACGCCTACCGGCCTAGCGCAATGCTCGACACGTGGATTAGCATCCTCGCCGGCACCTGCCAGTGGCCGCATTGTGACGCACCGGCGTGGAACAGCGACCTGGACCACGACACGCCCTTCAACCACCACACACCCACCGGCGGCGGGACCACGACGGCGTCCGGCATGAAGGCCTACTGCCGAAACCATCATCGGCTCAAGCACTCCGGTGCTTGGTCTGAGCGACATGACGCCGACCGCACCATCCGCTTGGTCTCGCCTACCGGCCGCCACTACCGCACCCGTAACACCGGCTACCTCGACCTACTCGGGCGCAGCCCTGGCGACATTGCCGATCCGAGCGCCGACGGTGAACGCGTAACCCGGCAGCGGCGTACCCGGGCACAGAACAAGGCGGCCCGCATCGGCGACGAGCGCCGCCGACAGCAGACTCGCGTCGACCTCAATCGCCTACTGCGCCCGATCATCTACCGACGCAGTGAACGACGCCCCTCCGCCGGGGACGACGAGCCCTGCCCGTTTTGAAGTCCGCCGACGAGCTGACGGGCGCCTGAACACCGATCGACCAGGAAGCGTCGGGTCATCGAAGTGGCGGGAGCACCAGTTCTACCTGCAGGCCCCGATGGTCCGATCCGGGCAACCGCACGCTGGACACTGCATGCGCACGACGTGATGCGTGACGACGTGGTCCAAGTCAGCAGCGGTGGAGACGGGTAGTCGGTGGATAGGTCGGCATGAACCCGGCCCCAGCCTGTTCGGCGGCATCCCGGTACCCGCCGCTCAGCAGGTGCCGGAACTGGGCGTGGTCCAAGACGGGATGGCGGCTCCAGATGCCGGTCCCCCGACGCACCGGCTTCGGCGGCCAACAAGTGGTACGGCAGCAGCTCGCACCACGCGGATCAGGCGAGATCAAGCCCCAGATCCAGCACGCTCACCGAGTGGGTCAATGCGCCGACCGCCAAGTAGTCCACACCGGTCGCGGCGTAGGCGGCGGCGACCTCCAGCGTGAGTCCGCCGGAGGACTCCAGCAGCGTTCCGGTGCCGCAGGCATCGCGGCGACGGACAGCCTCGGTTGTGTCGGTCACGTCGAAGTTGTCCAACAAGACCAGCTGGGCGCCCTCCGCCAGCACCTCGTCGAGCTGGCGCAGGGAGTCGACCTCCACCTCGCACGGCAGCTCCGGCGCGGCAGTCCGCACCGCCTTCAGCGCGGCGACCACCGAACCCGCAGCCACCACGTGGTTGTCCTTGATCAGCGTGGCATCCCCCAGCCCCATCCGGTGGTTGACCCCGCCCCCGGCGCGCACTGCATACTTCTGCAGCCCTCGCAGTCCGGGCAGTGTTTTGCGGGTGTCCCGGATGCGGCACCGGGTGCCCTCCGTCGCGCGGACCCACGCCGCCGTAGCGGTCGCCACCCCGGAGAGGTGACACATCAGGTTGAGCATCGTGCGCTCGGCGGTGAGCAACCCGGCGGCGGTCGTCGTCACCGTCAGCACGGAGTCACCGGGTTGCACCGGGGCACCGTCCTCGACGCGGGCAACCACCCGGTAGACCGCCGCACCCAGCACGGTGTCCAGTACCGCCAAGGCCAACCCGCCACCGACGAACACGCCCACCTGCCGGGACACCACAGAACCGGTCACCGCTGCCGTCGTGCCCACCGTCGCCTCGGTGGTGACGTCCGGCCCGTAGCGCAGGTCCTCCTCCAACGCGGTCCGCACCACGCGCCGAACGTCGTCGACCTCGAACCCCTGGCGCCGTAGCAACTCCACTGTGGACGGACCGAGCTCGTTCATGCTGCTGCTCCCGAGGTTTCGCGCAATGCGGGCAGGCCGGTCTCCCGGTCGAGCTCGATGATGGTGCTCGACGCATTGGTCTCGTCGCGGCTGGGGTGGTCGGTGCGTACGTGGCATCCCCGGCTCTCGCGGCGTGCGGCCGCGGCGGCTGACAACGCCTGTGCCACCACCGTGAGGTTGGCATCTTCGGTGATGCCAACCTCGGCCGGCGCGGTGGACAGCTCGCTGGTCACGGTCGCGATGCCTTCCGCGCTGCGCCCGATGCTCAGGTGGGTGCTCATCAGCTGCTGCAGGCGTGCACGCGGCAGCACGCGCGCGGCTTCCGCCTCCGGAACCCTCACCTCGCCGGGAACCGCATCGCACACCTGCTGCGCGGCGGCGGCGGCCACCCGCTCGCCGACGACGAGGCCTTCGAGCAGGCTGTTGGACGCCAGCCGGTTCGCGCCGTGCAGGCCGGTACGGGCGACCTCACCAGCGGCGAACAGTCCGCCGACGCAGGTGCGGCCGTGCAGGTCGGTGACGACGCCACCACAGGAATAGTGCGCCGCGGGGGTCACCGGAATCGGTTGGGCCGACGGGTCGATGCCCGCGGCGACACAGGCGGACTGGACGGTGGGAAAGCGGCGGGCGAAGTCGGGCACCCCGCGGGCGTCCAACAGGACATGGTCGGTGCCGCTGCGGCGCAGGCGTTCGGTGATCGCTGCAGCCACCACGTCCCGGGGGGCAAGGTCGCCCAGCGGGTGCACGCCCGCCGTCACGGACACGCCATCGAGGTCACGCAGCAGCGCTCCCTCACCACGCACCGCCTCGGTGATCAACGGACGCTGCCCGCCGGCACCCGCCGCAAACAGCACCGTGGGATGGAACTGCACGAACTCCAGGTCGGCTACCTGCGCGCCCGCGCGCAAGGCCAGCGCGAGCCCGTCCCCGGTGGCGACCGGCGGGTTGGTGGTCGCGGCATAGAGGTGTCCGAGCCCCCCGGTGGCCAGCACCACCGCCGGAGCGTGCACCACCCCGCGGCGGCCCTGACCGTCGGCCACCAGCAGGCCGGCGACGGCGCCGGCCCTGCTGAGGAGAACTTGCAGAACCAGGTGGTGCTGCAGGACGGCAAGGTCGCTGCCCGCGGCCATCAGCGCCCGCTGCACCTCAGCACCCGTGGCGTCTCCGCCGGCGTGAATGACCCGCCGGAAGGAGTGCCCGCCCTCCCGCGTGTGTGCCGTGCCGCCGTCGGGCCCCCGGTCAAACCGCGCACCTCGGGACTGCAACTGCTGCACGGCGGCCGCTCCCGCCGCGATGATCGAGCGCACCGCCACCTCGTCGCACAGGCCGACGCCAGCGGTCAGCGTGTCCGCGACGTGCGTGGCCACGCTGTCTCCGGCGACCGGCGACGCGCCGTCGACCACGGCAATGCCGCCCTGCGCCCACGCGGTGGCCGAGTCATCCACCGCCCCCTTGCAGACGACGAGCACCCGCAGCCCGCGCTGCTGCGCGCCCAGCGCCGCCGTCAGGCCGGCCACGCCACTCCCGACGACGACGACGTCAGCGCGAGCCTCCCAGCTCACTCGCCACCGCCGGGTTGACCGATGGCGATCATTCGCTGCACTGCGCCGCTTGCCTTTCGGGCCGTCTCCGCATCGACGTGCACCTCGTCGGCGCCCTCGAGCAGGCACCGCAGCAGCGCCGCAGGGGTGATCATCTTCATGTACTTGCACGAGGCCTTCTCGTTCACCGCACGGAAGTCCACCTCAGGAGCGGCTCGACGAAGCTGGTGCAACATCCCCACCTCCGTGGCCACCAAGACCTCCCGTGAGCCGGTGGCGGCCAGAGCGTGCGCCGCGGTGAGCATCCCGCCCGTGGACAGGATCTTCACCCGCTCCGCGGGAACCGCTCCTTCGCCCGCCAGGTACAGCGCCGAGGTGGCGCAGCCGCATTCCGGGTGGATGTACAGCTCCGCGTCGGGATGGGCCTGCACCTGGGCCGCGAGCTCGTCGCCGTTGATCCCGGCGTGCACGTGGCACTCGCCGGCCCACACCAGGACGTTCTCCCGCCCGGTGACCCTCCGGACGTGCGCGCCGAGAAACTGGTCGGGCAAGAACAGCACCTGACGCTCCGCCGGAATCGACTGCACGACCTCGACCGCGTTGGACGAGGTGCAGCAGATGTCGGTGAGCGCTTTCACCTCGGCTGTGGTGTTGACGTAGGACACAACGACCGCGTCCGGGTGGTCGGCCTTCCAGGCGCGCAGCTGCTCGGCGTTGATCGAGTCGGCCAGCGAGCAGCCGGCCCGCGCGTCGGGAATGAGCACCGTCTTGTGCGGCGCGAGGATCTTGGCCGTCTCCGCCATGAAGTGCACACCGCAGAACACGATGGTGTCGGCGTCGGACTCCGCGGCAATACGCGACAGCGCCAGGGAGTCGCCGACGTGGTCGGCCACATCCTGAATCGCGGGCAGCTGATAGTTGTGGGCGAGCAACACCGCTCCGCGCTCGCGGGTGAGCTCACGGATCTGCGCTGCCCACGCGGAATCGGGTTCGACCCCGCGGTATCCAGCGTCGGTCCACTCGACCGACGCTATCGTCGCTGCGCTCGTCATGGTCTGTCTCCTCACCCAGATGGGGCCGGCTGGACTTCCGACCAGTTTTCGACTTAAGATCGAAAACATGGCCAATAATAGCACTGCGCACGAGGTGCTGGCAGCGGTGCTTCAGGTCCGCACCGTCCAGAGCTCGGTGCAGCTATGCGTCCTGCTGTGGCAGCGCGCCCAGGCTCCGCAGGCCGGTCACTGGTCATTGCCTGGTGGACGCCTCGGCCGGGAAGAGGACGTCGAGGCCTCCGCACGGCGCCAGCTCGCCGAGAAGGTCGACGTTCGCGACGTGGCGCACCTGGAGCAGCTCGCGGTGTTCAGCGACCCCCACCGGGTCCCGCACCACCGCACCGTGGCCTCGACCTTTCTCGGGCTCGTTCCGTGGCCCGCCGATCCGCAGCTGCCGGCCGATACCGCGTGGCACCCCGTAGACGCGTTGCCATCCATGAGCTTTGACCACCAGACAGTGGTTCAGCGCGCGGTAGCCAGGCTTGCGGGCAAGCTCTCGTACACCAACATCGCCTTCGCCCTCGCCCCTGCCGAGTTCACGTTGTCGACGTTGCGCACGTTGTACGGCGCCGCGCTCGGCTACCCCGTGGACGTGACCAACCTGCAGCGGGTGCTCACCCGACGCGGCGTGCTCTCCCCCACCGGGCGCACGACGACCTCGGGACGGGCGGGCGGGCGACCTGCTGCTCACTATCGGTTTACCGAGAAGCAGCTCCGCGTGACCGACGCATTCGCCGCGCTGCGCCCACCGACGCACGACCCCGAGCCCGACAAGCCCCCTTCGTCACCATGCGAGCCCCGCTGATCGGACGTACCGTGACTGCGTGCTGGAGACGCTGCCACTCTTCCCCCTGGGGACGGTGCT
>JAABUS010004497.1_pt1 | contig 19972 bp, 15 predicted proteins | sample 5560161 | NCBI WGS metagenome assembly JAABUS01 (sample SAMN10711885, study PRJNA513376) | rock metagenome | isolation source: Antarctica rocks | place: Antarctica: Victoria Land, Trio Nunatak nord | collected 2016-01-04 | reverse complement strand
AAAACTTTAAAATTTAACAGTTGAAGGGCCTTTTGCTGCAATGTGGGTTAAAATTAATATCAGGAAGTTCTTCTAAAGCCTATGCTCGATTCAGTTTTTTAATGCGTCCGCCATGACAAAAGAAACCTTTACAATTCTTTTACTATTAATAACTTACATTTGCATCATTCGTATATTTTCTCTTTGCAGACCCGATAATCTTCCTTCTCTTTTTAAAGCTTCATCTGGTCATATGATGAGCATTATATTCAATCAATCTTCACATACGTTTTGTAAGGTTGTTATTTATTGATAAAAATTTTATTCAATTGTTATTCGAAAATTTAAATTTAATTGAGCCCTTATTGAAGGCGCTTAAAACAGAAGGATATACAAATCCTACACCTATACAGGAACAATCTATTCCTGTTGTATTACAACGAAAAGATCTTTTAGGATGTGCACAAACAGGAACAGGTAAAACTGCTGCTTTCGCCATTCCTATATTACAAATATTGCATCAGGAAAAAGCGATGCAAAGAGGGCCTAAGCAAATAAAAGCCCTGATACTTACACCTACCCGTGAACTGGCCATACAAATTGGTGAAAGTTTTATGGCTTATGGTGAGCATACAGGACTTAGTCATCTTGTCGTTTTCGGAGGGGTTTCACAGGTGCCGCAGGTAAATGCATTAAGAAATGGCATTGATATAATAATCGCTACTCCCGGCCGGTTACTTGATCTGATGTCTCAGCGTTACATCAGCCTGCAGCATATAAACATGTTTGTATTAGATGAAGCTGACCGTATGCTTGATATGGGTTTTATTAACGACGTAAATAAGGTGATTACAAAATTGCCTTCCAAAAGACAAACACTCTTTTTCTCAGCGACTATGCCCCGCGAAATTTCAATGCTTGCAGATACTATTTTAGATAATCCTGTAAGAGTAGCAGTAACTCCTGTTTCTTCCACTGCAGAAAAAGTGGAGCAGGCTGTGTACTTTGTTGAAAAAGAAAACAAGCCGTCTTTGTTGCTGCACATTTTACAGGACAGCAACATAAAAAGCGCTCTTGTATTTACACGTACAAAACACGGAGCAGATAAAGTTGTTAAATTTTTAAACCGTGCAAATATTGAAGCCGAAGCAATACATGGTGAGAAGTCTCAAAATGCAAGGCAACGTGCTTTATCGCTTTTCAAAAATGGCGAGCTGAGGGTGCTTGTTGCCACAGATATTGCTTCACGCGGTATTGATATAAACGACCTTTCACACGTTATTAATTTTGAATTGCCAAACGTTTCTGAGACATATGTACACCGTATCGGCCGTACAGGTCGTGCCGGGGCCAGTGGTGTCGCCTTGTCTTTTTGTGATGCTGAAGAGCGTGCTTACCTTAAAGATATCAACAAGCTTATTGCTAAGTCTGTTCCTGTTATTGAAAATCATCCTTATCACAGCAACAACAACAGGGTGATGAACAACACCAATAATTTTAACAGGTCTGCAGCCCCTAATAATGCACCAAGAAGAGAAAGAACGTGGACAAGAAACCCTATTCCTAAATTAAAAGCTGCTCTATAAAACAAGAAGCCCTTCAATTTTTTGAAGGGTTTTTTATTCATAGTTGTTTTATTGTTATCGTTTTTGCTGTTACTATAAACAACACCATACGGCCTTTTTTGGAATGAGCTTTCCTGCTCCATCTGACTATGCAATAACTCCCCTACTCTATCCTTTCCCTTTACTTTCTCGTTTCCCAATAATCAAACAAATTGCAATAACCCCGACTCAGACAACCTATGTCCAATACAAAATCTCCGCTTCCGGAAACCGCTTATTTATTTCCCCGTAAAAAAACTTCTTCATTTCATTCATTGTCTCCCGGATGTACACATACTTGGTTCCCCCGAATTTATTTCGTTTAACTGCCCTGTTGTTTTCATCCATTTCCAAACTCGTATTGGGATACCATTCTAATAGCACTTCCTTAGAACCAGGCGTAAAACGGTGAGTAATAAGCTCAAAAGTAAGATCGGTTGGAAAGTCAAAATTCTGCTGAAGTTCATCAAATAATAAACTGTATTCTTGCTGCCAGTTTGGAATGGGCATAATGGGTGCAAGCACAACACCAACAGGATAATTACCTCCACCCTGCTCCCGTGGCAACGCTAACTTCCGTAATGCTTTAATTCGGGCCCTGACAGATGCAGTGCCACCTTCAAGACGACGGCTAACGGGATTTGCATTCAAACTAATACGCCATCTGCTGCGACCATTATGATTAATATTAAGCAAAGGATCAACAGTATCAAACTTTGTAACAAATCTTAAATAACTATCCGGTCTGGTACTAAAAAATTTAATAGTTTCAGCAAGGCTTCCGGTAAGATGCTCTATACTAAGCGGATCAGTATAACAACTTGCCTCAAACGAAGTAACCCGGTCAGGCAGTTGATAATTAAGTGTATTCTTTAAAATCAAAGGAAGGTTGGCAAACACACGAATAGCAGGCGGCCCTTGCAGGCTTCCAGCAAGATAACAATACTGGCAATGAGCAGGACAACCTTCAGCAAGGTGAAACTGAAAATCCGCAGAGGGCGGAATTGGACGTAATTTAAAAGCAGACGGCGGAGCATTTACTATGGCGAGAGTACTTTTTGCAAGTTTATATGTTTCACGCTCTGTCTCTCCGCGAAGACCAGTAAGTCTGTTATTTTTTAAAATCTCTACCGGTAAATTATATCGGGTAACACGCTCGTAAATCTGTTGCCCGAAAGGTTCATCTAAGGCATCAGGCGTAAAAAGAACTCTCTTAGGCATCCATAGTTTAGCAGGTTTTTCAGGAGTAATTATTGTGTCAACTGCAGGAAGAGTGTTTAACGTTTGCATATTTCTTATAACACAATCCGCATTCCCTTTGTTGATTTTTGTAAGTATATCGGGTGTAAGAAATAGTTAAATAAAAAGTGTAATTTTTCTGCTATTTTTCACCCTTAGTAATTGTATTTGCTTTAAACAACCTTATAAAATTCCCTAATAAAATCTTCCAGATATCTTTTTTGCTTACTCAAAATAAAGGATTGCAAGTACGTCCTTTCATCTTTCGTCGCTTAAAACTGATATCTACTCAATCAACGACAACCTCACTCACCAATACCCACCCGGGCTTTCCTTTTCCATCATGCCATTTAGGAAGCTTTTTGATAGGCTGAGCAATAATTTTGAGACACTTTACTGTCATTGGAGCAAATGAAATCTGCAGGGGTATTAACTTGGAAGCCTCGTTCTTGACCGGCATAACCGGCTTAATTTTTTTTAATTGCTTTAAATGATTTTTTTCCATTCCTCCCCATACTTCTACATTAACCGGAGGAAAAATGTATGGATCGGTGGCTTTTAATATTGTAATCAAGACGTTTTCCACCGTTACCGGATCATTGAAATACAAGTAAAAACTTCCATTATTTTTTTTGTAACCCAACCATTGACCATTACCAAAATTTGTATCTCCTATATCTCCATCAGACAACAATTTCCCCGGCCCTTTATATTTTTCATCGGGGGGAGTAAGCAGTTCTATTGAGTCTGGTTTAAGGCCTTTTTTTATATAAATAGCTTCTGTTGGTATACTTCCATACCAGCCTTTTTTAAATGCCCTGGCTATAAAGTTTGTATTGTTTTTTATAACGACAGGGTCTTTGTAGAGCGGGCTTTTGATACTATCAATATCAGTTCCATCTAAAGTATAACGTATATCCACGCCTTTGAAAGGATGTTTTATAACAATCTGAGTATCGCCATCAAATATGCCTGTTGCAGTTTGTATCATTGGAGGGCTTAGAGCTATCATAGTTCCGTTGTCTGCAAAGCCTGTCTCTATGTTTACATTTTTAAACTTGTTTCGTACTGATAATACTTGCGCGCTGTCTATTTGTGTATTCCATATATAAACAGATCTTATGGACGGCAACTTCACTATCTTTTCTAAAGATTGTTTGTCAACTGCTGTCCCTGATAGTGCTATTTCCTGCAGTTTTTGTAAACTTATCAGTCGTCCGATTCCTTTTGATGTAACATTTGTGTAGTTAAGGTTAAGGTCGCGAAGGTTAGTCATTTTCTCTATTATAGCTAAGTCATCATCTTTCACAGGCATACGTGCGAGGCTTAACTGGATAATCTGTTGTTTTAGCGGCAATAACTCTTCAAGAGCAGATTTGGAATAGGCATTTCTTCCATAAAAATGAACGGACAAAGCAGGAGAACCCATTCCCTGTGGTTCTATTACCCTATAATTATTATTTAAAGCATTAATTTTCTTATCATCTGCTGCAGGAAAGTCATACACTGTTTCACCTAATTCTCTCTGAGACGGGCCTAAAAATTTTGCAGCCGCTATTCTAAACGAATCCTGCACAGGCAACTGGATAACTTTTTTGTTGATTACTCCGCCTGATTTTATCCATGCCTTCAATAATGCAATTTCATCGTCTGCAAGGGCAGGTTTAGAAACGGGAGGCATGTGTTTTTTATCCTCAGGGGGCAAAAGTATTCTGTGAATCAATAAACTGCTATCTGGATTACCTGAAAGGAAAAGAGGGCCAGTCTTTCCACCGTACATAATTCCTGCTGAATCTTCTAACGCCAGGCCTCCCTTCATACTACCTGCTCCATGACAGCTAAAACATTTTTTTTCAAAAACCGGTTTAATCACATCTGCAAAAACCATTGCATCATCTATTGATACGGCTTTCTTCTCTTTAGTATTAACAGGCGCTAATAAATAATTATCTCCATGAGTAAGACTGGCGCCAAAATGTCCGGCGATGATGATACAAAGACTAGCCATAACAGTGAAAGACCGGCCAATAATCTTATGACTAAAAAAATGATGAAAGGAATAAAAAAGAAAGCTAAGAAGTGCAACACTTACGCCTGTCCACTTGTGCCATAGCAATATATTTCCGCTTCTTCCGTCTTCAAGCGACAGAAGTATGCCCATGACAGCAGTTACCATAGCCGACAAAGCTGCAACAAGCCGCAATACATTGAACCATTCTTTATTCTGTAGTTTCAGTGGCATCCAGAAAGTAAAAAAAGAAAGCAACAGCAATACAATAGGAAAATGCAGGAACATCGGATGCATTCTTCCGACAACCTGCAGCCAGGAAGGTATGTGGAGCCTCTGCTGAAAGACTAAGATAAAAAGAAGGAAAATAATGCCCGCGTTTAAAATTCCCTCACCAATTTTTTTAATTGTTTCCATAGGTTCGTTACATATAAACCGGCGGTAAATTTATGAGAATAAACCGGTTATCCACCGAGCCCGTTATTGCCAACTTTAAAAACCATTATCAAACATAATGAACGCATACTTTTAGCTTAAGCCTTTAGCTTTTTTATTGCTCAGGGTCCAACATCCACGAAGTGAATACTTTTCTAAGGAGTATTGATCTGTTCTGTTACGCTTGTTTCCTGAAAACAACTGTCCATTACAATTTCTTCGCCTACGACCAATCGGCTGACTTCCCTTGCGCAATAACCCGTGAAAGTTGCGACCACTAAAAAATGTTTAATAATGATTTAGTTTTCTAGTAATAAATAAATCATTAAGGTTAATAACAATAGGCCACTTACGAATACCATCAAAAAGTTTATTTTCTGAAAATTTATTGTAATACTGCTGTAAAAAAGTTTTTTATGTTGTATTGAATAGAGATGTTTAATAACAACGAAAGAAATAAACCGCCGAAAAAAACAAAAGGTGATATAAAGTTGAAATATTCGTTTCTTGTTGAGTTGCTTTGAACCCAATCTAACGGTGTAAAGGAAGTATTGAAACTTAAATTATATTTTATAAGAGAACCTGTAATAAAATACAAGGCAGGTAAAATCAGGAATAAACCAATTAATGCATAGAGATTAGCCTTTTTTTGTTGTTTTCTCAAAATATAATTATTTCCAAAAACACATCCCATTCCAACCAGCAGGATGCTCAAAAGGGGAATTACCGGAGAACTCAAATTTGTCACTGCCAAAAAAGCTGCCAGTAGAAATGTAAGAATACCACAACTCATTATAAAAGTGAAATGGGTTTTTCTAGTAATGCTGAGTTTAGAAAGAATACTGGTCGTTACAATGATGCTGGATATGCCGCCAATGAAAGCGCCAACAAACAAAGCGTTTTGCCCAAAATCATTACCGATAATTGAACCTGCAAAACAAAAAAGACCACAGAAAAAAGATTCCATTAAAAAGAGAAGGATATTCTTTTTCATGATAATTATTTAGGAATGGCGCACAAACTACTTAGAATGCTCTTAGTGACTTTATGCAAGTATATCTCTCACCACTTTCCCTTCCACATCAGTCAGACGGAAACGGCGTCCCTGGCTGCGAAATATTAGCCGGGTATGATCAAAACCAAGCTGGTTTAAAATAGTTGCCTGGAAATCGTGAACATGCACGGGATTGCTTACAATGTTGTAACCAAACTCATCCGTTTCTCCATACACCATTCCTGGCTTAATGCCACCTCCTGCCATCCAGATAGAAAAGCACCGGGGGTGGTGATCCCTTCCATAATTATCTGCTGTCATCTTGCCCTGGCAATAGTTGGTACGGCCAAATTCACCTCCCCAAATTACCAGTGTTTCGTCAAGTAAGCCCCTTTGTTTTAAATCTGTAATAAGTGCCGCAGAGGACTGATCTACATCTTTTGCCTGTCCGCGCATTTCATTGGGAAGATTGCCATGCTGATCCCATCCCTGGTGGTACAACTGCACAAAGCGTACGCCGTTCTCTGAAAGCTTTCGTGCCAGCAAACAGTTGGCAGCATAAGTGCCGGGAACGAGACAATCTGATCCGTACAATTTTACAATGTCATCAGGCTCTTTGCTTACATCTAAAATTTCCGGCACTGCAGTTTGCATACGATAAGCCATTTCATACTGCTGTATTTTGGTAGCAATTTCAGGATCACCAAAATTTTTATATTCCATTTCATTCAAAGCTGCTACTTTATCAAGCATGCTTCTTCTTGCATTCCTGTCTATACCCTCCTGATCCTGCAAGTATAAAATAGGATTTTCTCCGCTGCTGAATTGTACGCCCTGGTGGATTGGATCTAAAAATCCATTGCTCCAGAGTTTTGAATAAACTCCCTGGCCATTTCCTTTTCCCCGTGATAACAACACACAAAATGTAGGAAGGTTTTTATTTTCAGTTCCTAAACCATAGCTTACCCATGAACCCATGCTTGGCCTGTTGCCTTGCTGTGCGCCCGTCTGAAAGAAAGTTAATGCAGGATCGTGATTAATGGCTTCAGTATGCATTGATCTCACTATACAAATGTCATCTACAATTTTGCTCATGTGGGGAAAAAGTTCGCTAACCCATGCACCTGACTGACCATACTGGTCAAACTTATAAAAAGAACCAACCAGCGGAAACTTTTTCTGTTGGGAAGTCATTCCGGTTAAACGTTGTCCCTTACGAATAGATTCAGGCAAATCCTCTCCCATCCGTTTTATAAGGGTGGGTTTATAATCAAAAGACTCTAATTGCGAAGGCGCCCCATTCTGAAACAGGTAAATTACTCTTTTTGCTTTAGGCGCAAAATGAGGAACGCCTGGCATAAAATCTGAATCTGCATCTTTTGAGCTGCTAAATAGATCTGGAATTAGTAAAGAACCAAGTGCTGCGCTTCCCAGCCCGATACTAAGATTGGAAAGGAAGTGCCGTCGGTTTATATTTAAACCATGTTCTAAAATTTCTTTTTTCATAATTATGTTTTAGTAATGGCTTCTTCCATATTATAAAGTACCTGGATTACCTGCATCATTGCAGCTAAATCAGTATTTAATTTGTACGCAGGCTTATACTCACCTACTTTTATTACTTTATCTGCTGCTTTGGCATTGGCCTTAAACCAGGCTTGTTTTTCTTTCCAGTAATCCGTAAGTATTTGAGTTTCTTTTTTATCAGGCCTACGACAGATAATTCTTCTGAATGCATTGGTAATAGCTGCTTCGGGTGAACTGTTATTCTTTACTAACTCATGATCAGCCATTGCCAAAGATGCTTCAAGCATTATGGGATCATTCATCATTACCAAAGCCTGCAAAGGGGTATTGGTATGAGAGCGCTTAACCTCGCATTGATCGCGGTTGCTTGCATCAAATATTATCATGTTGGGGGGTGGTACTGTCCGCTTTATAAACGTATACATTCCTCTGCGGTATAGCTGCTGGCCTGTATCCTGTTTATACGTTGCTAATTGTCCTCTTCCTGATGTAGCCATTTCCCACAAGCCAGGGGGCTGGTAAGGCTTAATACTTGGGCCTCCAATTGTTTTATTTAAAAGACCGCTGCTCGCCAAAACCATATCTTTTACCAATTCAGCCGGCATCCGTATGCGCGGGGAATAAGAATAATAAATGTTTTCAGGATCCGCTTTTAATTTTTCTTTAGAAATAACTGCCGACTGCCGATAGGTTGCAGACATCACAATTTGTTTAACTAGTCGTTTTATATTCCATCCATGTTCTCTGAAATCTACGGCCAGCCAATCGAGTAATGCAGGATGCGAAGGCAAAGAGCCTTGCATACCGTAGTCTGCTGCAGATTTTACTATACCTCTTCCAAAAAATTCCTGCCACACTCTGTTTACAAAAACCCTTGCTGTTAACGGGTTCTTCGGATTAAATAACCATTGTGATAATCCTAAACGGTTATGGGGATATTCTGCAGGGAAGGGCAAAATTGCGTGCGGTGTTGAAGGTTGCACTTCCTCTCCATGCTGGTCATAATTTCCACGTTCGAGAATAAATGTTTTCCTCAATGTATCCCTGTCTTTCATTATGGATACTTCCAGTTTATTTGTATCTGTTTTATTAAGATAATGTAAGATGCCCTGCAGATCATCTTTAGTGATTTCCATACGCGGGTTTTTTGCGTAAGTTTCCCGTCCTCCGACTGTAGATTCAATACCCACCTCTTTTATATTATTGAAGAAAGCGTACATCTGGTAATATTCCTTTTGTAATATAGGATCAAATTTATGATCGTGACATTTTGCGCATTCAATTGTAGCTCCGAGAATACCCCGCCCTAAGGTTGTGATCCTGTCATCTACATACATAACACGGTATTCCTCATCAATTACCCCTCCTTCTTCTGTTATTTTGTGATTGCGGTTAAAGCCTGTTGCGAGCAATTGTTCTTTGGTAGCACTTGGCAAAAGGTCACCCGCTAATTGCCAGGTGATAAATTGGTCATAAGGGAGATTATTATTGAAAGCATGAATCACCCAATCCCTCCAGGGCCACTGGGTTCGGTAATTATCATCCTGGTAGCCATGAGAGTCAGCATACCGGGCTACATCGAGCCAGGGAATAGCCATCCGTTCTCCATAAGATGGCTGTTGCAATAATTCATCTGCCATTTTCTCGTAGGCGTTGGCAGATTTATCATTTAAAAAACGATCGGTTTGCTCTATAGTAGGAGGCAGACCGGTAAGGTCAACTGACATTCTTTTCAATAATCTTTCCTTGTCCGCTTCCTCATTGGGTGACAGGTCTTTTTTCTCTAATTGCTGCAATACAAAATAATCAATCTCATTTTTAGGCCATTTTTTATTCTTTACCACCGGCAGGGGAGCTTTTTTTGGAGCAATGAAAGCCCAATGGGTTTCGTATTTTGCTCCTTGTTCAATCCATTTCTTAATAACGGCTATCTCAGTTTCTGACAACGGTGGAATATTACTTGTTGGCGGTGGCATTTTTATAGCCGTATCTGCAGTGCTTATACGAACAAATAATTCAGAAAGTGCAGGATTGCGTGGCACCAATGCATTTGCCCGCGGATGTTCCTGTAATGCTTTGTAAGCTTCTTCAGCAATATCTAAACGTAAACCAGCCTGACGTTTATTAGCATCAGGCCCATGGCAGTTGAAACATTTATCAGAAAGAATAGGCCGGATTTCAAAATTATAGCTGATATTTTCTTTTGTGCCTGCTGCACTACTGCTATCATTTTTGTTTGTACAGGAGGATACATATATGAATAACAATCCCGAAATCGTAATTAACAATAAAACAAGTGATTTTTTCATTTGCAAGCTTTAAAAATGGCAAATTGAATAGAGGGTGTAAGTTACTAAAAAGTAGCGAATTCTGTTGAAGCTCCAAAATAAAAATTCCTTATTTTTAGCTATTTTTATATCGAACAGCTTTAAAGAGGTTTCGTTCGTTCTTGTTTAGAGCTCCTTAAATTACTAGTTATAAAATGTTTATGTGTTTATCATACACTATTTCCTTAAAAGAACAAGAAATGTTAAAACTTATTTTTCTAATAATGGCAGAATGACTAAAAAAACTTCCATTTGCTCAACCCTTTTTTGCAGGAACACCGGATTGAAGTAGGATCCCTGATTGTAATTCAGAAAAAAAAATATTAATGATAAATGATACTTTCGGTATTTTATAACCTATTAAAAGGTATTTGGCAGAAATAGAATTATAATAATTCTCCTACAACTCTTCTTCATGTATATACATTAAAGGCACATGACTGTGAAAAGCTAATTTTTTCGTATGACTCTCTTTAAATAGTCCTTCAAAAAAACTATGCTTTTTTGGTATGGTAATGATCAGATCAATATTATTAGCTTCAACAAAATCATTTATACCTGTTATAAAATCTTCATTATTTTCAAAATGAAAACGAGGTTCATAGTTTTTCAAAAGAGAATGTAATAACTCCTGCTGATATGTCTTATTTGAGGTAATCTCTTTATCACTTTCATATACATTTACTACATGTAACGCAGCTTTAGTTGCATCTAATATGCTTTTTATAGGTTGAAGTGGAGTTGTTTCTGCCACCTTTTTATAATCACATGCTAACATTACATTTTTAATCGAATTATATTTAGCACCGGCAGGTACAATAATCACCGGAACATTAGTATTCTTTACAACGTTTACTGCCGTGCTTCCCATCAATAATTCCTCAATTTTGCTGGTACCGGTTATACCCATTACAATAAGATCAGCACCGTTGTTTTTACACAGCTCATTTACATGATTATCCAAACCGCCATATTCGATTTGTGTATCTATTTTAATATCCCCGGGGCATAAATTTTCTATAGATTCCTTAAACTGTTCCATGCCCTTTTTACTGATATCATGAAAGGTTTCTATATCGAAATATGGCAGGGAGGTTGTAGGCATTACAGCAGTTTCAGTAAGTACCGGAGGTGCCTGGTAAGCATTATATAAAATAATATTTTGAACTCTCACTTGCGAGGCAAGGTTAATTGCATATAACGCTGCATTTTTTGCAGCAGCAGAATAATCGGTAGGAACAAGAATTGTTTTCATACAATAATAATATTTCTATCAAGCATTTGCAAATACAATGTTTTATAAAATAATATGAATTATGATGAAGGAAGCGTTTACATTTAAAAACAAGGAATTAAAAAAATGGACAAGTACATTTTTACTTTATTGCAACACGAAAATAAACAGTGTTATTTAAGCTTTGCTACCTGCCCGTTATAATATTGTACTGTCTCTTTAACATCAGGCGTACTATGATACCAGTTTGATTCATGTTCAATAGAAAACATGCCGCTGAAATTCTGTCGTTTCAGTTCCTGGAATACAGGCGGAAACTCAATTACTCCTTTTCCTACTATAGTATCCTGAGCTTTAGTGTCGTTAAATGTTCTTATATCTTTCAGATGCACCCCATATATGTGACCCTCCAGTTTTTTCAGACAGTCAACAGGGTTTAAACCACTGCGGGCCCAATGACCTATGTCTGCGCATGCACCAATGTTTGAATGACCATTAATAGCAGCCAGTGCAGAATCAGGATGCCAGTAGGGATTTGGTCTTGGATGCTCATGTATAGCTATTTTTATACCATAAGCACCAGCCATACTGTCAATCATATTCCATTGATCTTTTTTTGGTTCAGTAGTAATATAGCTAAGTCCAAATTCTTTTGCAAGATCAAAAGCTTTTTGCCATTCATCTCTCGTGCCCGGAGAAATGACACCCATAGCTACAATGTTTATCCCTTTCTTTTGCAGCAGTTGTTTTAATTTGGTTCGGCTGTCGGCAGACATCCTGATGCCGAAACTATCTTTCATGCCTCCACCTAAAGGCTGTCCCCAAAATGCTTCAATATTTTTAACACCGGCACTATCCACTTTATCCAATGCTTCTGTAAAAGAGAACATCCTGAAAGTCCACATCTGTACACCAATTTTCCAATTGGCTGTTACGTCATTATTACCTGTGGATTGTGATGCTGATGTATCTGTGGTTGTGCCTGTTTTTGTATTTGGGTTATTACACATTGTTAATGGGATAACGCAAATAAGACTTAAGCATGCAAAAGCAATCTTTTTCATTGTGTTTGGTTTGGGTTAATAATACAAGCAGCAAGTTACTTATTAATACGAAAAGAACTTTAGAAGAATTTTATCAACGTAAATTATGCCGGGGAAAGTCATTGCACCAATTGAATGATAGGTTCTATAACTTTGTGCGTGTGAAATTCACCTATCTATGCTATGACGTTTGCTTTATCCTCTTTCAACCTTACCTTAGTAGAGAAAATGGTCTTGCAAAATCAATACAACCTTATTACCTTATTTTGGTTTTCCGCTTAATTTTATGAATAAGGTAATAAAGTTATAATTCACTATCAAAAACATTACTACTAAGGTTTGTAATTTGCTTTCTCTAATTTGTTTACCCACACAAATCATCATAGAACAAAAATAACACTTACAATAAATTGAACGTTAAATTAGAATTGCTGGTAAGGGTATTTCTTTTGGTATACAAGCATCAAATAAAAAGCCACCATGAATAATCAGGTGGCCCATCTTTATTTACAAAAACAACATTATCAGAAGCCAAAACCAACACCAATTTTAAAAGAACGATTGTAAGACTTAAAGCTCTTATTAGCATCTGCTTTTGATAAACCATAATCGTAAGCGGCTATTATATTTACACCATTGGCAAACTGGTATCCGATACCACCGGTAGCACCGGCATTCCAACGGTTAAATTGATTTGTGGCATTTATTTTTCTGTTCAATAAATTAATGCCCAATACACCTGCTGTGGTATGCAGATCTGCCTGTACCAGGTAAGAAACCTGTGGCCCTGCAAACAGTTGAAATCCATTAAAATTGGCTTTAAGCAAAACAGGAATGTCAATGTACTGCGAATTTAATTGGGCTTTAGCATTAGCGCCTAAAAAATCAGCGCCTTTTAAATTTAGTGTTCCTGTTAACCCATATCCTTTTTGAGAATAATACAAGGCAGGCTCAAGGGATATCATATTATTAAAAGGGATAGTCGTAAATGTGCCTGCAAAAAAACCTGTGCGGTAACCGGTAGTTACCATTCCGTTTGAAAAATCAAGCATGTTTGTAAGGCTGTTAATTGCATCACCCTGCATGCCTGAAGAAGAGAGCCCGGCACGTATGCCAAAAGAGGGTTTTATCTGTGCAATTGCAAGTGTCGAAATAGCGATAAAGGCTATTAGTAAAATTTGCTTTTTCATAATTTTTTAAGAACGGATTTTTAGTCGTTCTGACTTCTGTAAAAGCAAATTGTCACCCATAATTAATTAAAGCACGGTAAGTTTTTGTTAAAGCAAACGGATATTAAAAAACACCTTGAAGCATGCATTAATAAAAGTTAAATGATCGAATCAATTAAACTTTTGAAATATTAAACCAACATAAAAAAAAAGAGCGAAGAAGTTTTTTATTCATGATATTGCAAATGCAATTCACTTAATAATTTATAAGTAAGGGAAGTAATAATTTAGTTAAGAAATTTGGGTAAAAGTAAAATGGATATGTATACACACTACATTCAACTATGTGAGGTATTAGGCAAACAAGCTGCTGCAAAAGGAAATCAAGCTGGAGGTGCAATTATTACAAGAAATGATAAAATTGTAAGTGAATCTGCGGAAGCTGTTTCAAGTAAAAATGATATTATCTGTTATGCTGAAATGGAAGCAATAAGACAGGCAGTACAACAATTAGAAACAAATGATTTATCTGACTGTGTTTTGTATTCAACACATGAGCCCTGAATAATGTGTGCATATGCAATAAGATTTTATAAAATTAAAAAGTAGTATACCAGAATAAGGTAAGCTATTTAGGCGGAGTTTCTTCTTCAATGCCCCTTCTTACAACAGACGATGTTCCGCCGCATTGGAGTAATGCTCCTGTTGTTATTCATTTAAATGCAAATACTAAGTTGTGAAATTTTGTGACCTTGTTATAGAGAGAAAATGTTGGTAAAGATTCTATGATTTTCATTTGTTCGCTTTTGACTTTTAAAGTGTAGTTGCTTAACTTCGGCAAAAGTCAATAAAAGATTTCTAACCTTGAAAAGAGTATCAACTTAAAATTGCTTGCATGAAAAAATTCTTTATTTTATTACTGCCCGCCGTTCTGCCAATATCAATAGCATATGCCCAGTCAGTCAATGAAGATATGTCCCCGGTCGTTAAGACCGCTAATGGTTCACTCGAAGGAACAAATGAATCAGGTATCCGTACATTTAAAGGAATCCCATTTGCCCAGCCTCCTGTTGGAGAGTTGCGGTGGAAGGAGCCTCAGCCGGTAAAAAACTGGCAAGGGGTACGGAAAGCAGACAAATTTGGTCCGCGGGCTATGCAAAGATCCTTGTTTGGCGATATGAACTTCAGATCTAACGGTATGAGTGAAGATTGCTTATATCTGAATGTATGGACGCCTGCCAAATCTGCTAATGAACACCTTCCGGTTCTTGTGTATTTTTTTGGAGGTGGTTTTGTTGCAGGAGACGGGTCTGAACCAAGATATGATGGTGAAAGTATGGCTCGCAAAGGTATAGTTGCTGTCACTGTAAATCAACGTCTCACCATATTTGGCTTTTTTGCCCACCCTGAATTGACTAAGGAATCACCACACCACTCATCAGGCAATTACGGGCTATTGGACCATAGCGCTGCTTTGCGTTGGGTGCAGGAAAACATTGCAGCCTTTGGCGGCGATCCTAAAAGAGTCACTATTGCAGGAGAGTCTGCGGGCTCGGTTGCTGTGAAGCGCGCAGATGGCCTCTCCCTTATCTAAAAATCTCATTGCAGGTGCTATCGGAGAAAGTGGTTCCCTGCTTGGAACGCTTCCGCCTGTTCCTTTAAAAGAAGCAGAGCAGATCGGAAGTAAGTTTGCAACCGGTATAGGAGCTAACTCGTTAGCTGCACTTCGTGCAATGCCTGCCGCTGAACTTCTCGAAGCCACAGCAAAACCCGAAACACCACGTTTTCCGGTAACTATAGACAGCTTTTTCTTTCCCAAATCCCCCCTTGAGATTTACGCTAAAGGCGAGCAGGCGCACGTGCCTTTGCTGGTAGGATGGAACTCAGAGGAGATGAACTACCGTGCGCTGATGGGGCAGGATAAGCCGACGAAGGAAAATTATGAAAGAGCCGTGCAAAAACTTTATAATGAGCATACCGCAGAGATACTAAAAGCTTATGGCGGTTCAACTGATGATGATGTGGAACAAGCTGCAACTGCCCTTGCCAGTGATAGATTTATCGGTTACAGCACCTGGAAATGGTCTGATTTACAAAGCAAGACCGGTGGCAAGCCCGTGTACCGTTATCTATACTCCCGTCCACGGCCTTCAATGAGATCAGAAATGGGTAATGCTGTAGCAGGACTTGCAGGAGGAGTAATTAAAACCACTGATTCTGCTGCGAGGAAAATGCCTCTTCCAACCGGTGCAGTTCATTCGGCTGAAATTGAGTACGCCTTGGGCAATTTACCCACTAATCGTGTATATGACTGGCAGCCCGAAGATTACAAGGTTTCCGAGATCATGCAGGCTTATTTTGCAAACTTTATAAAGAAAGGAAATCCTAATGGTTTGGGATTACCAACCTGGCCTGCTTTAAACACTAGCGGTACTGTTCAGGTTATGAATGTAAATGTCAATACCCGCTCAGAACCTGCAAAGCACCAGGAACGCTATTTATTCCTGGAACGGTTTTCTATGAAATAGATATATTTCTTTACCACTTACGATGTACCTTTTTAATAGGATTGAAAAAGAAAAGTTCAGCGATATTTTTTTAAAAAAAAATGAAAGAATAGTAGTGATGTTTCTGAAAATAGAATTACAGGATTAGGTATTTAGTTGGCAAAGAAAGGACCGACCTCATAAAAAATGCGTTAAGAAAATTTATAGGTCAGGCGTTAAGAAATAAAATAGATGTTACTGAAGCGTGGATATGTTTTTAGTAAGTAAGTCGCACATAACTCGCATTTTATTCTAATGTTGTAACTTATTTCATTTTAGACTGAACTATAAATTTTTAGCATTTTTTATGTAGTCTTGTTTTTTTTGTTTCTTTTGTATCAAGACAAAAGAAAAGTAAAACATGATAAAATTCAGAAATAAAAAGGATTTGCGAAGTAACTACCTAATTCAATAGATTTATATATACAATGTTATGCTGCAACTACAGATGATAACACTTTTAAACAGGCAAGGCTTCAATTAACACCCTGAGCAAAAGCTGCATTTCAGTAGTAACATGAAATAAGTGTAATGCTGAAACAACTAAATTAATTGAATCTCTACTGACTTTTTTATGGATAATTTCAATATCAACCGTCGTCGTTTTCTTAAAGGAACTGCGGCGTCTCTCGCTCTTACTGCCCTTGGTGCAAGTGGTATGGATATTACTAATCCGTTGAAAACACCTCGCGTTGCCTTAACGGTTCGGGATGGTATGGTAAGAATGATTTGTTCCGGTTAATACAGGTGGCGCCTGTTAATATTGTTGCTATTTGTGATGTTGAAAGGAAACAGCTTTCAGAAGCGGCTGCAATGGTAAGTCAAAGACTGAAATCAGACAAAACGCCACTTTTATATAATAATTACAGGAAAATGCTTTTATCGTCAACCAAGGGTTCATCCTGATCTGTATGACAGTCTAATGAGACCATAACTGTGTTTCTATGTGATAAAACCAATTGAACACATAGAGACATAGGTAAATAAAAAACACATAGAAAAAAATAGAAAAAAGAAGCTTGTAAAAGTCTATGTATACTCCCTATGTTTCTATGTGGTATGTGGTATAACGCACTTATTCCCAAACTTCACCTTTACCTTCGATCCATTGCTTTACAAGTTCTGTTGTTACGCTTTTCGGCCTTTCCAGCGCGAAGCCTAAAGCTCTGTCCCAGATAAGACTGGCAAGTACCCCAAGTGCGCGGCTTACACCAAATAAAACAGTATAAAATTCATACTCTACAAGACCATAATGAACCAATAAAGCACCGCTATGGGCATCTACATTTGGCCAGGGATTTTTTATTTTACCAAGCGATTGAAGAATAGGCGGTACTGCTTCATAAATATTCCAGACTGTCTGTACTAATGGATCGTCCGGCATGTGCTTTTTACCAAATTCCATTTGGGCTGTAAAGCGTGGATCTGTCTTGCGAAGCACCGCATGACCATACCCTGGAACTACCTTGCCTGCTTTTAAAGTTTCCTGCACATACTCAACAATTTGCTCTTTAGTAGGGATTTCACTTCCTAACTTTTCCCTCATTTCAAAAATCCACTTAATCACTTCCTGGTTAGCAAGACCGTGTAAAGGACCGGCCAGACCATTCATACCTGCAGCAAAACTTTGGTAAGCATCCCCTAAAGCAGAGCCAACAAGGTGTGTCGCATGAGCGCTTACATTTCCACCTTCATGGTCGGCATGAATAGTCATGTACAGACGCATTAGTTCGCGAAAGCTTTCATCATCATAACCCATCATATGCCCAAGGTTTCCTGACCAGTCGAGTAAGCCGTCTGGTTCTATATGTTGGTTATTTTTGTATTTGCGGCGATATATGTACGCGGCAACGCGGGGAAGGCGTGCAATCAGATCCATAGCGTCATCGAAAGTAGCGCTCCAGTAATCTTTCTTATTCATGCCCTTTGCATACTGCGTTGCAAAACAGCTTTGTGTTTGTAAAGCCATAATACCAATTACAAACATTGTCATGGGATGTGTATCAGGAGGCAAAGCATCAATAGTTGCAAATACATGTGTAGGCACATGACTTCGACGCTGCCATACGCCGGTTATATGTTCTACATCCTGCTCAGTGGGTAGCTCCCCTATCAGCATTAAATAAAATAAACCCTCAGGCAAAGGCTCATTTCCACCTTTAGCTTTTGGAAGTTTTTCCTGCAGTTCGGGAATGGTATAGCCACGAAAACGGATTCCTTCCTGTGCATCTAATAAACTGGTTTCAGATACAAGACCGGTAATTCCGCGCATACCCTGATACACCTGGGCAAGGGTAACTTCACCTATTTTTTTGTTTCCATGCTCTTTTAAAAGAGCCTTAATCTGCAGATTTGCTTCATCAGCTTTTGCCTTAAACCTATCTTTAATTTTACCCATGACAAGAAAATTTTTATTTTAAAAGTAAAAAAATTAATTTGTATACATGCAAAAAGAACTGCAAGTTACCAGAGCAAGATAAAGATAAAACAATTGCAGGCTTTAACAAAAGTATTGTAATAATGTTATGGAAATCAGCCTTATATTATTTGGGAGATCTTTTATAAAACCAGAAAGCAACAAAAGCAAAAATGATATTGGGCATCCATGCGGCAAGCACAGGATGTAAGTGGCCTTTGGTAGAAAATATAGTGGAAAAACGGTCAGTTAAGATAAATGAAGCGCCTGCTATAAAGCCAATAGCAAGGTGAACACCGCTGCCTCCGCGAACCTTGCGGCTTGCTACTACAGCACCAATAAAAGTCAGCAATATAACTGCTGCAGGAGTGGCATCTCTTCGGTTACGTTCTACCTTCAATGCATTTAATCCTTCTACACCCCGCTGTTCTTCAAACCGTATAAACCTGTCTAATTCTGGGGTGGTTAATTTATCTTTTGCATACTCATCACGCTTTAAATCGAAAGGCTTAAAAGTAAATTTTTTAGTCATTGTTGGCGTCATAGTCACTGTTTCTTTCAGGCCATTTATCCGTCGCTCGATTACGTTATCTAATTTCCAGTTATTATGTGCAGTATCCCATCTTATGGTTTCAGCACGTAAATTATAATCTACCTGATTGCCTGTTACATGCTGAACGAAAAAAGCTGTACCGGATTTTGATGCAGTATCATAACTAACTCCCGCATAGCTCGAAGGATCAATTTGAAGATATATATTACTTCTGTTAGCTACTAATGGATTGTAGCTCGAATTTTTATCTATATAATTTGCCTGGAAAGCTACTCTTATACCATTCGCCCTTGGTATCAGATAACGGTTGCCCAACCATAAAATAGTACCTAATATAATTCCGCTTAAAAAAAATGGCCGTAAAAAACGATTAAAACTCGTACCACTTGCCAAAACAGCAATGATTTCACTTCTTCCAGCCATCTTACTGGTAAAAAAGATAGTAGCAAGAAATACAAACAGCGGAAAAAGTAATGCAAGTATATGCGGAACAAATCCAAGATAATATTGGGTTACTATTTGCGTGAAGCTTAGTCCTGAGTTTACAAAATCATCTGTTTTCTCACTAATATCAATGACAACACTAATAAAAGCAAACAAAAAAAGAGAATAGAAAAAAGTAATTAATAAATTCTTAAGTATGTACCAATCAATTTTTTTCATGCTTTTGAGCGGGATGCTCAAAGATAGAAGTAAGAGATGACAGAAGAGGAAAGAAGTTGTTAATTAAGCCATTACTATACAACCAGTGATTATTTTGATATCAGACATTTCTTTCTTAATTGAACTTTTGTTGCGACGCATTACATTCATCGGCAAATCTTTGATCAGCTTTTTCACCATTTAATTTTTTATCCCGCAGATTTCGCTAATAGGTTAGATTAATGCAGATTTTATT
>JAABUS010004496.1_pt1 | contig 19973 bp, 15 predicted proteins | sample 5560161 | NCBI WGS metagenome assembly JAABUS01 (sample SAMN10711885, study PRJNA513376) | rock metagenome | isolation source: Antarctica rocks | place: Antarctica: Victoria Land, Trio Nunatak nord | collected 2016-01-04 | reverse complement strand
AAAACTGATTGCAATACAGAAACAATGAGCTTAATGTTAATAATAAAATGCTACTTAACACTTTTAATTTTGCAACTGACGAGATTTTGAACTCGATTTTGAATTCAAATGAACTCTTCAACTTGCACAAATTTATATACATGTTTCATTTTTTATTACTCTTGAATTGATTGCAAAACTGATTGCAAAGTAGAAATAATATTGCAGCGAATTCTAAATTCAAGCTTACAAGATCAAATCTCAATTACAAGTTAAACAATAAATCGCGATTATCAAGCAGCTCAGAATCATCATTGTCAAGCGCATCATCATAATTCTCATCATCATTCAGTAAAAAATCTTCTAACAAGCAATTTGTCAAAAAGATGTCTTGAAAACAGTTAATAGTGAAGTCAAGAACTGATGATAAAAAGATGAAGTTCATCAAAGTAAGTTTGAGACTTACTGTTAAAGATTGATCTAAAGTGAGTCATAGAAATGTCATTTAACTAATAGATAAATGCTAAGAAAGAAAAGTATCTACAGAAAAGAACTCAATTCTTATATGTGTATTTCTCAACTCTGTGCTAAACTCAATTGAGTTGACGTCTTACACATATGATGCAGAGACTCAATGACATCATCTCTAAATCAGATTCTCGCTAGACTTGATTAGAATGAAATCAGATGAAGACTAGTTGAAGAATAAATGAAGACTAGAATCGTGACATTACTTCTCTTTCTTGACTATTGATGTTTGCATGAATGTTGTTTCTTAGTGCGCTTTTCTTGAATATTTGATATGAAAGTCATCAATCATCTCTTGAGCGTTCATAAATTCGTTATTGTCAGCGTTATATCAGTTAAGATCATTGTCATAGTTCTTTCATTTGACTTGATATTAAAGTCGTCTTCTATAGCATTGAGAGTTCAGTATATCATCAATTTCTCATTCATCTTCATTGTTTATCATTATTGATCTCGAAAATTCATTCTTTTGATCAGACAGAAAATCATTGACGACAGAACAAAGAAGCTCTGAATGAAATACATCATGTATATACATAGTCTTTGATAGTTTCAACTTATAGAATGAGTCAACAGACTCAGTGATCTGAAATGAGTTGAGCATCTTGTCATTGTTATGAGTCTGCATAGAGCGAATCATATGAGTGTATTCTAACTAGAAGTTCAAAGCTGAAGAAGAAAGAAGATGCAACACGTCGTGAGTTTTACTCACGAAGACACGCTAGGTCGCTAGCGTGTCAACATCAGCTCTATACTAGTCTATGATAGTTTGACACGATCTATGTTAGACTAATTCGAAGTGCATGATTGCAACATTACTCTCTTTCTTCATCTAGCAATGTTCTCATTGCTGCAGTTCAATTGATCTTTCTTAAGTTGATTTCTATCTTGACTTGTTCAAATATCATTCATGAAAGTCATTTACAATCTTCGAGCATTCTTTGAATTCACTTTCATCGACGTTGTATCAATGCAGATCAACGTTGTATTCTTTTCAATTAACACGATATTGTAGTCGTTTATCTCGTTCGTAGTGTCTGAAGTTCAGTATGTTCTTTATCTCTCATTCATCTTCGTCGTCGATCACTATAAAGTCAGACGATTTATTTCGTTGTTCATTCAGAGAGTTCTTTGAATCTAGTTGCAGCAGATTTGATGCAAACTTCGAATGTATCTTTATAGTCGATGATAGTTTCAGTCGATATACATGTTCAATCTCGATCAGAATCTTGAAGAGTTCTAGCATTTTATCGTCTAGCTTCTTTGATGATCGTGAGATCATTATGTTTCTAGAATTCAGAAACATCATGTCATTTATCTTGTAGATCATTTTCTTTCAATGCTTGTCAATCTGTTTCTTCATTGTACTTCTAACTCTTGTCAAGACTTGTTTGATCAATGCTAGTGATCATTTCATGTGTTCGAATATATTCTTTGCTTTGTCTGCTTCGATTCTAGCTCGAGTGATCTCATATTCGATTGAGTTCGAATCGAAGCTCATATGAGAATGAAAGCTCTTATTAAGAAAGAACGTTGACTGTTCAATTGACGATGAAATAGCATTGTTATTGACGAATTCGATCATGAATAATCAGGCGAATCAATCATCTTGCATATACGAGCAGTAGCTTTGTAGATATCATTTCACATTCTGATTCGCTCTTTCTGTTTGATCATCGATCTGCAAATGATAGTCTGTGAATAGTTTTATCTTGATGTCGAGTCTCAGACATAGAGACTTTCAGACAATCAATATGAATTGTGAATCACGATCAAACACTATTGATCTGAGTAGTTCATGAATTTTAAAGATTTATATCAACAGTAGCTTGACTGTTTGTTCTGCGAAGATTTCTTTGTCATCTGATCAACACGATATATAATGTCGTTTCTTAGACAATCAATCTATGACTGTCAGAATCGCGTTGTTTTCATCACTTTCTGATAGATCGATAATGAAGTCTAATGATATGTTCTGTCATCGCTGCTCTGATATGAGCAATGACTTCAGCAGTTCATTGATTTGATCTCTCAATGCTTTTGATCTACGACAAACGTAATAGTTTCAAATGTAACGCTTGATCGTCGTTCTCATCTTTGATCAGCAATATGATCATCTCAGCAAGTTCAACGTTCAATTCATGTCAGAATGATCACTGATCGAAAGATTATATGCTTTTCTTATCAATCGAGTGATCATTGACTGAGAAATTCATAGTCTATCATCTTTTCAGAGTACTTCATCAAGTACTTTGCAATTGTCTAGATCAATATCTTGACAAGTTCTTCTGTTCTGTTTCATGACTATTCGAATATTGAAGCATAGTTGATTCGTTCGATTTTCGACTATAATTTGATTCTGAATAGAAATCATCTCTTCGATCGAATTTTCGTTAGCGTTTGATTCATGTTTCAAATCTGAGTCAGATTCTGAATCAGATCTGAGCAAGATCTGAGTCAAATCTTGATCAGCTTTCTGATCATCTTCTTGATCAGCTTCTATTGACTGTAGTTCAAATCTGTCTTCTGACAATAGCATCTGATGCTGATATAGCTTTCGATCATCATTTGCTTCAACTGACTTGACGTCTGACATTCTGATCAGCGCGTCGACTTTCAGATTCTGTTTCTTCGACTGATATATGATCTTGAAGTTATATTCAGATAACTTCTCAGCTCATTTAGTCTGTCGTCTGATCAGTTCTTTGATCATCATGAAGTACTTCAAATTCAGATGATCGATGAAGATCTTGATCGAAATATCTGTACATTTCAATTCAGAGCGTCAATGCTTCAAGCAGCGAATAATGATCAGCAGTTTCTTGTTATAGATCTCGTAGTTGCATTCTGCGAAAATCATGTTCTTGCTGTAAAAGATCACTGAATGTAGAATGTCTTCATCGTCATACTGAGACAATACTTCGTCGTTCACGTAGTTCAAGAAGTTCGTTTTCAGAATAGCTTCTTTGATCAAGTCGAAATGCTTCAGAACGAGAGCTGTCGTCATCTGTTGCTTTAATTCTTCAAAGATCATCTGACAGATCTCTGTTCATTCAAAGAGATAATCTTTTTGAATCAGCTTTATCATGAGTCAAACAATCTTTGAGAAGTTTTTTATGAATCATCGATAGAAGTTGCAGAAGTCAATGAAGATTTGCACATGAGTCAATGATCGAGACACTTTTCAGCTTCGAATCACATCTACTTTTCTAGAATTCATTCGCAGATCATTGATGAATATCAGTAGTTCAAGAAACGAGATTTTCTGAATCTTGAATTTGCACTTGTCAATGTCTATCTGCAAGTCGACTTCGCGAAGCTTGTCTAGCACTTCTTTCACATAAGTTCTATGTTCTTTCAAGATCTTACTATAGATGAGAATATCATTCAAGTATGTCTGACAGAACTTGTGCAGACAGTCAAACAACACATCGTTGATATAGTGCTGAAAAGACGCAAGTTTATTGATCAATTTGAAGAGCATTACTCTATACTTGTAGACATTGAAGAAAGTAACAAAAGTAGTCAAATTCTCGCTTTTCGAACTCATGCGCAGTTTATTGAACGTGACGATAATGTCAAGTCAAGTCAGATACTTACTGTCTTGAATTTGAGCTAGTACTTCGTTTATCAAGAGTATTGAATAACAATTTCTTTTGATCAGAGCATTCAGTTTTCAATAATTCATGCAAAAGCGAAGACTATCATCTTTCTTTTTGACAAATAGTATTGATGAAGTGAAGAAAGCTTTGCTGAAGATAATGAACTTCTTCTTCAAGTTCTCTTCTAGATACTTCTTGATCTTCTGCAACTTGTGATTTAACATGAGATACAATCGACTTCTAGAAGACTGATCTTCATCTTCTAATTCAATTTTATGATCATATGATCGATGTGAAGACAACTGCGTTGTCTTTTCTCTATCAAAAACATTCAGAAAGTTGTGATAAACTATCGAAAGCTTCTTTTTCAGTTCATTTAATGACATGACAGAGATCATTTCATTTAGTTTCGCGAAATCTTCGACTGAGCTAAGCGCTTTGTTGATTTCACTAATGATCAAGAAGAAGATCTTGATCTTCTTATTCTTGACTAGAGTTCGATACACAGCGACTTCGATCATGACAATATTGACGAGTTTCTTTGTCTTAGTTGACTGAAATGAGCAAAGTTGATCGAGATCAACTTGAATGCTTTGCTTTGCTATGAAAGCAGATTCAATGAATCTATTCACTGATTTCTGATTCATGAATCTCTTCAAGATAATCGTTGATGTCACAATCGAGTTCAAGTTCTTTTGTTTTCTTTCGCAGATCTTGTTTGATTCAGATCTGTAAAATGCTGATTGACTGCTTGCTTTTGAAACAACAGATTTCGATGTTTGAATCTTCAACGATGATATTAATTGATCGTTTGCAAAATTTATCAACATTTGATTTCTTTTCAATTAGAGATTTTCAATGATTATCTTGTGTTGATCTAGACGAGTTATCAATAGAGACATCATTTCATTCTTGTGTTCTTGTATCATGATCAATGTATACAGAGCATGTGTAATCGACTTTCGATCAGAGATTTCATCATATGATCGAATCAACTTTGATTTTGACAGCGATATTGACTGAATATCAAAGCGTTCACATAGCTCTGACATCAAAGATTCATCAATAAAAGTCATGTCAGTGACTTTTGTATCTATCAGAGCAAGAGATCTGAATATCTTTTCTAGACTACTCAAGATAATGTCAACAGTGAACGACTTGAAATCAAATGAGTCGTCAGACATGCTGATGAAGCAGAATATGAGTATATCACTCTCAGTCACTACTTTGACGAAAACAAGTCGTTTTTTGAATTCGCTGCGATTTCGTGCATCTGAGCTGACTCAAGACAGTCATGTGCTTTATGTTCTGACTTTTTGCATTTGAAGCAGAGTTCTTTTTTAAACAACTTCTCTCTAGCAGAATCAACGTTCGATATTTTGAGTTTCTTTCATGCAGAGATTGAAGCTGAAGTCGCAGTAGTGATCGTCGTCAAGATGCTAGCAATAGAGCGAGCGACTTAAATCGTTGATGTCTTGAAGACTGATCAAGCATTCAATTTCGTCAATCGAACGTCAACTTGCATGCAGATGTTGATGAATTCATTCAAATTCATAGTTTGTTCATTGATCATGACTCGTTGAAGATCTGAGCTAATCTTATGCTGAAAATCATCTAGTAGAATTTCGTTATTGTACTCTAGTTTTGCACTAAGTCTCTGAAATTTCATTCAAAATTCATGAAAGAAGATCTTGTTTTAATACAGCTTCAAGAACTGTCGTTGAGTCGTGTGACGTCGATTGAGATCATCGTACATCTTATTTATGATCGACAATATCTCTTCTGCTTCAAGAAACGAGTTCGTGATCATGTTTCTCATTCTGAGTGCTATGTGTTTGATTGTCGTTTCACTGACTCGACTTTTCACATATGCAATCTTCATTTCTTCGATAGAAAAATGATTCTTGTTCATCTTCAACTTGTTTCGCATTCAAGACAATCAATTATTCACATTCTGCTTCGAATCTTCAAACAGAGACGAGTCAGATAGCTTGATCGACTTCGAGAATCGATCTTTCGAAATCGAAGTGCTTAGTCAACTTGATGTCGCTTCTAAATGACGTATAATCACGTTCTTTTTCTTCATCTCTTTCTGTAAACGCGTTTGAACAGCGTTCAACGTTGTCTGTGTAGCTTTCAACTCAATGTTGATAACTTTCAATTCAACGTTGATCTTGTTGATGTCATTCAACATCTGAATCATGTCATTGTGAATCTCGATTTCGATGTCATGCTGTTGACACATGTACTTGATAAAGACAACGAGATCATCTGCTTCATGAGCACTTATTCAAGCATTCAGTTTTGTGCTGATGCTGATCTTGATCATTTCGTGATTGAAGAACAACGCGTTAGTGTTCTTTTCTTCAATATTCAATGACGCATTCGTGTCTTCTTCTTCTGATGCTGTTCAATTCTGTGATAGAAGTGATTCTCTTTCAGCATCTCAAGTTTCGTAGCAAGTCGTGCTCACTAATTCTGATTCTAATTCTGTGCTTCTAGTCATTGTGTGAGTAGAAAATTGCTGATCAAAATTCGACTGAAATTTCTGATTTCAGTTCTAGAACAACGCGTTCATGTTCTTCTGTTCTTCTCTTCTGACAACAAGCTCAGTAAAGAGTTAGTCTAGAGCAACACGTTCGTGTTCTTCTGTTCTGTTCTAGAAATTTCTTGATTTCTAACGAGTCTTCTGAGCTTAATTTTCTGATTTCAATTCTGATTCAAGTTTGAATGATGTAGCTTGTTTTTATATCATCTATACATCGATAGCAAGATTAATGAGCTTTGAACTAATGTTATGAGTCTGCATAAAGCGAATCATATGAGTGTATTCTAACTAGAAGTTCAAAGCTGAAGAAGAAAGAAGATGCAACACGTCGTGAGTTTTACTCACGAAGACACGCTAGATCGCTAGCGTGTCAACATCAGCTCTATACTAGTCTATGATAGTTTGACATGATCTATGTTAGGCTAATTCGAAGTGCACGATTGCAACAGTCATTCAATTTTTTGAAAGATCTCGCTGTAATGATGTTTTGTTCATTCAGAAGCATCTTTGATTCAATCTTGTAATTGATCTTCTTTCTATGCTTATTAGCTTGATTCATCATTTGTTTTCATGTTTTGATCAGAGCTTCGCGAGCGAAGATCAATATCTTATTCATTTGTTCAGATATATTCTTGACTCAATTGATCTGCAAGCGTTCGCGAGTGCTTTCATACTCGATGATGTCAGAATCAAAGCTCATATGAGAATAAAAGCTCTTGTTCATGAAGAAGAGAATCAAGAAGATGACTGATGACAAGATGTTATTGTTGACAAACTCAATCATGAATAATCACTTGAATCAGTCGTTCTGCATATATAAACAAAAGAATCAAAGATATCGCTTAACATTCTGATTGACTTATTCACTTTGATCGTTGATCTGAAAATGATAGACAATGAACAATCAAAGAGAAATGCTCAGTCATTTGCAAAGAAACTTTCAAAGAATGAAGATGAACTGAGAATCTCGATCAAATACAATGAAGCTTGATAAATTGTGAGTTCAATATACTCATTGAAGCAACATTTCAGCTATCTTTTCAACTGTGATATCTTCATCATCAATGATGCAAGAAATATAATGTCTTTCTTTCAACAATCTGCAGATGACAGTCAGAATAGCGTTGTAGTCATATGAATCAGATAGATCAATAATGAAGTTCATGACTATGTTCTGTCATCGCTGTTCAGATATAAATAGAGATTGAAGCAAATCATTTGATTTATTTCTTGATGTCTTTGAACGTTGACATACATAGCAGTTTCAAATATATCGATCTATCGTTTTTCGCATAGAAGATCAATAGTAATTTCGCTTTATTATCTTCACTGTTCTAAGAATTTCAGAATGATCAATTGATGATTGATCATGTATCTCACGAATCAGATTCATTTGTAGAAGCTCGTTGAACGAGATTCATAGCTGACTATCATGATATAAGATTTCATTCTGAATTCAACAATTCTTCAATTTGATATCTTCATATTATGTCTCGTTTCTTGCTATTGCTTCGCGAAGTAACGTACAATTCTCATTGATTTCATTAATCTTAAGAATCTGTTTATAGATTGATTAATCATTATTCTTCTCTAGATCAGCAATCTTCATTCAATTTGATATCAGAATAGTAGTTCTTTGATATCAAACACGTTCATCGTTGAGATCTTTAAACATGAAGTCAGCTCAATGAGTTAATGCATCGATCTTAATGTTCTGTTTATCAGATCAATACATTATCTTGAAGTTGAAATCAGCTAACTTCTGAACTCAACGCATCTGATGTCAGCTCAGCTCTTTATCTTTCATCAATGAGATGAGCGCTTGATGATCAATGAACATCTTGATAGAAATGTCAGTCAACTTCAGTTTGAGTCATCAATGCTCAAATACTTAAATGATGATCAGCAGTTTCTTATCATATATTTCGTAGTTGCACTCAGCAGAAGACATGTTCTTGCTATAGAAAGCAATTAAATGTAATACTTCTTCGTCATCATATTGAAAGAGAACTTCGTTGTTTACGTAGTTGAATGAGTCAGTTTTCAGAATAGTCTCATGAGTCTGATCAAAGTGACGAAGTATAGAAGTCTCAGTCATACGTTTCTTCATGTGATTGAATGCAGTCTGACAAGTCTCATTTCATTCAAATATGATCTTCTTTTGAGTAAGTTGAATCATTGAACGAACAATCTTTGAAAAGTTCTTGATGAAGCATTGATAGAAATTGCAGAAGTTAATGAAAAACTGCATTTGAGTGAGATTATTGAATGTAGATCAATCAACTACTGCTTGTATCTTTCGTGAATTCATCTTAAGTCTTTCAATTGACATCAAAAGTTTCAAAAAGATGATTTTCTGAACATGAAACTTGCATTTATTGATGTCTATCTGTAGATCAGCTTCTCGTAGTCTATTCAAGATCAATCGTACATGTTGCTTGTGTTTCTTCAAGATCTTGCTGTAAATGATAATGTCATCTAGATAAATCTGACAAAACTGATGAAGATATTTGAACAGTACATCGTTCATATAGTGTTGATAGAACGTTGATTTATTGATTAATTTGAAGAGCATTACATGATATTTGTATGAGTTGAAGAAGATGATAAAGATAGTCAGATCTTCGCTATCTGAGTGCATTCACAGTTTATTGAACGTGACAATGATGTTCAATTGAATCAGATATTTGCTTTCTTGTATATAAGCGAGAGTCTCGTCTATCAAGAACAAAGAATAATGATCTTGTTTGATCAAAGCATTGAGCTTTTTGTAATCAACGCAGAAACGCAGACTTTCGTCTTTCTTTTCAATAAACAAGATGAGCGAGATGTATGATGCAAAGCTGAAGAAAATGAATTCTTTGTTCAAATGTTTAATCAGATACTTCTTTATCTTCTGAAGCTTGTGATTGAACATCTGATATAATCTGCTTCGCGAAGATGTTTCTTCATCAATCAACTCAATTTTGTGATCATAGAAACGATGCAATGATAGCTGATCAATCATTACTTGATTGAAAATGTCTAGATAGTTGTGATATTCAGAGAGAAGCTTGATCTTGACTTGCTTGAGAGCTTCAGCATGAGAAAGCTCATGCAGATTCACTTCTTCAGACTTGTTTTCAGCTGTAGTTATGAGTCAATTGATTTTCAAGACAATAACAGCAAAGATCTTGATGTTTGAACATTTGACTAACATTCTATATGTTGCTGTCTTTATCATTGCTATGTTCATTAAACCTGACGTTGATTTAGAAATTTTGACGTTAGTTAAAGTCGCGTCACGCGATTTTAACTGTTCAATTGAACTCTTCTTTTGACTGAAAGAGAGTGATTTCTGACTGAAAAGTGAAAAATCTCTTTAATATATAAGTAGAAGTTAAGCTTTTCTGTTTCATGATTATTTTATGACTTGAGAGTAGAACAATCGATTTCTGACTAGAGATGAAATTCGAAAATTGAAGAAAATCGATTTACATATTTATTACTAGATCAATTTTGTTCATTCATATTTTTTCAAAAATCATTTGATGTTGATTTAATCAAGTGATCAATATAAAAGCTGTGTCAATCGTATGATCTTGAACAGTCAGATTCAAATAAATGACATGAGTAATGAGTTTCTTAGCATAATGATCATCAAATTCTTGAATTGACTTCGCTTTGATCAAAGTCAGAAACTCAATTTGCAACTGATCACAAATAATCTGTGCAATCACTTCATCAATGAACGAATAATCAGCAGCTTCGATGTCAATCAATGATTTCAATGAGTAACTAATTTCATTGCTAGAAAGTACACATTCAATAGTCAAAGATTCAGAAGCAAAAGAGTTATCTGACATGCTCATTGTTGAAGAAATTAACATCTCTTTCATCACGTCTTTGATGAAAGTCACTAGTTTTTTGTCTCGTTATCTTTGAAAGAAGACACTTTCTCATTCTTCTTATTCTTCAAAATGATGATCTCATGTAGACAAGAAGTGAATGCACAAGATGCAGAAGTGTTGATCTTGTTTTAAGAGTAATTCTTGAACAAATGACTTAAGATCTTGCAAGTATAGCAGATAATAAACGATCTTGCTGACTCAGAGATAAAAGAGAGAATAAACTTAATATAATTGATTATTGAAGTCGTTACTGACAATGAAGTAGCAGCATGTTTATCAAATATGATCATGACTTTGACAATGACAGTGCAAAGCTGACTGCATAACTGATAGTTAACTCACTGTTTATTATTCACATCTTGAAGAAAGATTTTAAGACAATGAAGTGAAGTGAAGTTTTCAAGACATACTGACAGAGCATTTTGCAAATGATTGTTGATCTTATTCTGAAGATCATTCATCAGAGTGCAATCATCGTAGTCTAAACTGCTGAATAACTTCATAAAGTTGAAGTAGAAGATGTTGAAGAGCTTGTCTGCTTGTCTCAGAGCGTTGTACTCATGATGACACTTTTGATTCTTATTCTGATCTTCATAGATTTCTTCTAGATGCTTGAGTAGCTTGTAGATCGAGATGTAAGAATGAAAAGCATCATGATGATGTCAAGCGAAGATATGCTCAACAGTGTCATCTTCTAGTCTAGATATCACATAAACAATGCAGATAATCTCATCAATGAAGTGATTGACATTTGTCTGAAGCTTGTCATTTATCTTGATTCTTCAGCTATTTCATGTTGATTTATCTTCATTAATAAATACAGATGAGTTTGAAAACTTGAAAGACTTGTGATGATCATTATTGAATAAAGTGAATGATTCACGTCAAGTACGATTCTTGATAGATTGACGAGATAAAGATTTCATAGAAACTCAAGATTCAGTAAACTGATGAGATCAAGACTGATTTGCTGAATATGATACTTCTTTGAGTTTATTCTTGAGATTCAACATCTTCTCTTGATAGCATTTGTTTATCTCTTTTAGAGTGTCTATGATCATCTGTTTAATCTTTAGTTGATTCAATCTCTTGTCATGTTCAACTTGAACAACAATTCACTGCTCATTGAGTTTCAAAGTTGTATCTCGTTGAGATTTAAACTCATTCAACATCTTGATGATCTCATTTGACTGATTGTGAACTCATTGACGAAGCTGTTCTTCTGTCTTGATGTTTCATGAAATATCAATATTCTTGATGTCAACTGAAACATTGAAAGAAATGAGAAAAACTCATTTATTAACAATGCTTTTAAGAAGATGAGCTGTTCATGACTCAACTGATTTGAAGTTGCACGTCATTGTGAGAAAGATAAGATAGATTTGATTGAGTGATTGATTTGATAAATTTGAGTAAATTTGTCTGTGTATTTTTTGATGAAAGTAATTCAAAGAATTTCTTGCAAATTTTCTGAATAAATGAAGTAGATTATTTCATATCATCTACACATCAATAACAGAATAGTTGATGAGCATTTATCTACTGTTAGAAATCAGCATAAAGTGAGTCATATAAGTGTCATTTAACTAATAAATAAATGCTAAGAAAGAAAAGTATTTACAGAAAAGAACTTGATTCTTATATGTGTGTTTCTCAGCTCTGTGCTAGACTCAATTGAGTTGACATCTTATACATATGATGCAGAGTTTCAATGATATCATCTTTAAATCAGATTCTCGCTAGACTTGATTAAAATGAAATCAGATGAAGACTAGTTGAAGAATAAATGAAGACTAGAATCGTGACATTTACTAGATTGCAAAAAGAATTGCAAAAGTAATTTCAAAGACGCTGATTATATGTTAGAATGTTCAACTCATTGAGTCAGCTTGTGTTATTAATGTCATTATAAAAAGTGATCTTATCAAGCTTAAGAAAATGCGAAAATATCATAAAGAAACTGTAACACTTCATGAAATTCATTGATATCAAAGAACAATTGACTGTTGTGATCATGCACTTCAAGTTAATCTAACATAAATTGTGTCAGACTATCATAAACTAGTATAAAACTGATGTTGACACGCTAGCAATTTAGCGTGTTTTCATGAGTAAAACTTACAACGTGTTGCATCTTCTTTCTTCTTCAGCTTTGAACTTCTAGTTAGAATACATTCATATGATTCACTCTATGCAAATTCATAACATTAGTTCAAAGCTCATTAATCTTGCTATTGACGTGTAAATGATATAAAAACAAGTTACATCACTCAAACTTGAATCAGAATTGAAATCAGAAAATTGAACTCAGAAAACTTGTTAGAAATCAAGAAATTTCTAAAACAAAACAGAAGAACATGAATGTGTTGTTCTAGACTAACTCTTTATTAAGCTCGTCATCAAAACAGAAGAACAGAAGAACATGAATGCATTGTTCTAAAATTGAAATCAGAAATTTCAGTTGAATTTCAATCAGCAATTTTTCATTCACACAATGATTAAAAGCACAGAATTAAAATCAGAATCAGTGAGCATGACTCACTATAAACTTCAAGATGCTGAAAGAGAATCACTTTTATCACAGAATTAAACAGCATCAGAAGAAGAAAACATGAATGCATCATCAAATATTAAAGAAGAAAACATGAACATGTTACTTTTTAATCATGAAATGATCAAGATCAGCATCAGCATTGAATTGAATGCTTGAATAAGCATTCATGAAGCAGATGATCTCGTTGCGTTTATCAAGTATATATGTCAAAAACATGACATTGAAATTGAGATTTACAATGACATGATTCAGATGTTGAATGATGTCAACAAGATTAACATTGAATTGAAAGCTATCAATATTGAGTTAAAAGTTACACAGATAACATTGAACGTTGTTTGAATGCATTTACAGAAAAAGATGAAGAAAAAAAACATGATTATACATCATTTAGAAGCAACATCAAGTCAACTAAGCACTTCAATTTTGAAAGATCAATTCTTGAAGTCAATCAAGTTATTTAACTCATCTTTGTTCAAAGATTCAAGACAGAATGTGAATAATTAATTGTTTCAAATGTAAAACAAGTTGAAGATGAACAAGAATCATTTTTCTATCAAAGAAATGAAGATTGCATATGTGAAAAGTTGAGTCAGTGAAACGATGATTAAACACATAGCACTCAGAATGAGAAACATGATCACGAACTCATTTCTTGAAGCAGAAGAGATACTGTTGATTATAAATAAAATGTACGATGATTTCAATCAATGTCATACAACTCAACAACAGTTCTTGAAGCTGTATTAAAACAAGATCTTCTTTCATGAATTTTGAATGAAATTTCAGAGACTTAGTGCAAAACTAGAATACAATAACAAAACTTTATTAAATGATTTTCAGCATAAGATTAGCTCAGATCTTCAGTGAGTTACAATTAATGAATGAACTATGAATTTGAATGAATTTATTGACATTTGCATGCAAGTCAATGTTTGATTGACAAAATTGAATGCTCAATCAGTTTTCAAGACATCAATGATTCAAGTCACTCACTTTATTGCTAGCATCTTGACAACAATCACTACTGCAATCTCAGCTTCAATCTCTGCATAAAAGAAACTCAGAATATTGAACGTTGATTTTGCTAAAGAGAAGTTGTTTAAAAAAGAACTCTGCTTCAAATGCAAGAAGTCAGAACATAGAGCACATGACTGTTTTAAATCAGCTCAAATGCATGAAATTGCAGCGAATTTGAAAAACGACTTATTCTCATCGAAGTAGTGACTGAAAGCAATATACTCATATTTTGCTTCATCAGCATGTCTGATAATTCATTTGATTTCAAGTCGTTCACTATTGACATCATCTTAAGTAATCTAGAAAAGATATTCAGATCTTTCACTCTGATAAATACTGAAATCATTGACATGACTTTCATTAATGAATTTTTGATGTCAAAGCTATGTGAACACTTTGATATTTAATTAATATCACTGTCAAAATCAAAGTTGATTCAATTGTATGATGAAACTTCTGATTGAAAGTCAATTACATACACTTTGTATACATCAATCATGATACAAGAATACAAGAATGAGTCGATGCTTTTATTAATAACTCATCTAGATTAATACAAGATAATCTTTGAAAATCTTTGATTGAAAAGAAATCAAATGTTGATAAATTTTGCAAATGATTAATTAATATCATTGTTGAAGATTTGAACATTGAAATCTGTTGTTTCAAAAGTAAACAGTCAATCAACATTTCACAGATTTGAATTAAATGAAATTTGTAAAATGAAATGAAAGAACTTGAACTTGATTGTTACATTAATGATTATCTTGAAGAGATTCATGAATCAGAAATCAGTGAATAAATTCATTGAATCTGCTTGATTCATTGAATCTGCTCTCATAGCAAAGCAAAGCATTCAAGTTGATCTCAATCAACTTCGCTCATTTTAGTCAACTGAGACAAAGAAACTCATCAATATTATCATGATCAAAGTTGTTGCATATTGAACTTTAGTCAAGAATAAGAAGATCAAGATCTTCTTTTTGATCATTAGTGAAATCAACAAAGCGCTTAACTCAGTCAAAGATTTCGCGAAACTGAATGAAATAATCTTTATCATGTCATTAAATGAACTGAAGAAGAAGTTTTTGATAGTTTATCATGAATAACAAAAACAATTATAACACATGTATCACAAATTTTGAAAAAGAGCATTACAAACAAGACAGAGTGAATCTAGAAGATGATTAAACAATGATGAACTGCATGAATTGCAGCAATACTGATTCAAAGATGATTGCAAACGACGTTAATTCATTGTAAGAAAACAGAGATGCAAGATCGAAATGCTTACGTAATGATGAAGAGAACGTTGCTAACATTATTGATTTACTAATAAAGATATCAACGTTAGAGAAAGAGAAGAGCAAAGATCATTCATGAAAAGAGATAGTATTGAAACTGATTCAACATCTTCAACTCAACTCAGAAGAAAAACATCATGTAAATCAGAATGCATTCATCGCGAAGAATGTACAGAAACTGAAGACATCAGTTCAACTGCTTAACAAGCAGTTGCATACACAGAAAAGCATGCGTCTTTCAATGAAAATCACGTCATAAGTGAACGTGACAAGAGAAGAAATGACAATGAGAAAGCAACGTTTCAAAGATGATTCATCGTTGCTTTGCAAAAGATGAGAAGTCATGATTAAAATAAAGAACAAAAGAGAAATAAAAGAAATATAAAAGAAGTCAATTGAACAGATTCTACAGAGAATTGCAGACGTGTCAACAGATCAAAAAGATCTAATCATGTCACTTTGCAAGCTGAACAGCAATGACATTTTTCTTCACGCAGTTAGCTCAGATGCTTGAGCAAATCTGAAAAAGACTCAGACATGAGCAAAAGAAATCACGAGTTCAACATGCATAGCACGTCAAATCTTCGCAGTGCTGACACATGAAGTACATACTACAATAAACATGAACAATCAGAAAAAGATCATTGAAAGACTGATAAAAGATAACACAAAACTTCATAAAAATTTGAAAGTACTAAGAATAATTTGATTCAAGAAGATAGCAGATAGCAAAAAGACTCATTTATTGCTCATCATAAAGATCATGATCAAAGCAATGACAAATTGACTAATGAACATGAGCATGCTGAACTCATATCAAGAATGTGCATGCAAGCTATTTGAAAAGAACTGTTGCATCACATAATGCTTCAGATGTCACGAATTTAATCATATGATTAAGATTTGCAGAAAGAATCAGCGCTGCAAAAAGTGCGCAGACAAGCATTACATAGAAAAGTGTGTGATGTCTTTGAATAAAAGACATTGTGTCAACTGCAATGAAAATCACAAACTCTGAAGATGCATCTGTCTCAAGTGATGATAACAGATGAAACAAACGTTTGAAATCTATAGAAATAAATCATTCAGATATTCTGAGATATTTAAATACAATTGCACACTCTTTTCGCTGTTTCTGAACTCTTTAGATTCAATGAACTCTTCAGATTCAATAAATTCTTTTAATTCAATGAATCTTTTGAGCTTAACAACAATCATGCTGAAAACACGCAGTTGAATCACTAATAAATCAGCTTGACAGATAGTAAAGATCAAGAAGAGACGAGTTGATCTTTTCTCTTGTGTAAGTAGTGACTCAGATGAGACAACATCTGAGCAGATTCAGAAACATTCAATCAGAAAGTAAGAAAGACTGTCAATGATTGAAAGCATACAAAGAGTTTTCTCATTGCAGAGTCAACAACAGTTATAAATAACTTTATGACAGAACAGTCTTTTCTACAAATTCTACAGTATGTCAGAATCATGTCTAAATAATACAATCAATGAAGATCAGAGTTGATAGTGCTTAATCTTTAAAGATAGCTATAACTGAATATTAAGAATACAGAAGAAGATTGATACAAAAGCTTTTATTTATGTAATGTTCAGAGACTGTGCTAGACTTGAAAGAAATGTGTTTGTAACATGAAAAGAAAATGATGTAGATGAACAAGATGTTGATGAAAGAAAAGAATGTTGAAAAAGAAAAAGAATGTTGAGTCATATCTGAGTCAAACCTGAGTCAGATCTAGATCAGATCTCGACTAGATCGTTGACTAGTTCTAATCAGTCTTGATACGCTCGTAACATTACTTTTTCCTTCGAAAATTCATGTTCACATGAATGTAGTTTCTTTGCTCGCTTTTGTTGATAGTTATTTCAATATTTAGCGCGATTTGCTTGAATATAGCTTATGAAATTCGTTCAAAACTTTCTCTGAGTCATCGAATTTCTCTTTATTGACATAGTATCATTCATCGTCTCTATCTAGATCTTTTCATTTGACTTTGTACTGTATTCGACCTCGATAGCGTCTGAAGTTCAATATATCATCTATCTTTCAATGTTTATCGTCTTCAATAGTGATTGATCTGAGTGATTCTGAATGTTGTTCTGATAGAGAATCTTCTGAATACGATCATAGTAGCTTCGAGCTGAATATCGAATGCAGATGCTTCATGCTGACTGATAAATGAAGATGATAGAAAATATCTATTTTAGCAGTGATTTGATAAAGATCTAGCTGTTTATCTTTCAAATCTTTGCAGAGTCTCGTTGTCTTGACGTTTCTGAAAGATAGTCAAACTCAGTTATCTACTTCATATGTGACGTTTCATCTATGTTTATTAATCTGAACTTCGATGATCAGCTTCATCTTTTTCAATTGTTGATGATCAAAGCTCAGTAGCTCTTTCATTTGAATGACAATATCATCTGCTTTTCTAGCTTCAAGTCGTTCATGAGTTGTTTCATAGTCAGTCGTATCTGAATTGAAACTCATTCGAAAGTGAAATTCTTTATTGAAGTAGAAGAAGATCATTGAAGTGATCAAGAAAATATTGAAATTGTTGCTGAATTTCATCATAGATATTCATTTGACTCAGTCGTTCTGCATGTAATTGCAGTAGATTCTAAGTTCGCGTTCAACGTTCTGATTGACTCATTTCAATTGATCGTCGATCTCAGAATGATAGATTGTGAATAGACTAGCTGTGATTCTCAGTCGCTTGCAAAGACTTTTTCACATAGTCGATATGAATTGAAAATCTCTGTTCGAAACAATAGAACTGAGTAAATCATGCAGTCAATAGACGTTTCATAGCATGATTCAAATCATTTTTTCAACTGAGATGTCATCGTCTTTTCAATGACAGAAAACATAGTGACGTTCTTTGATGAGATGACATATGATTGTGCAAATGATGTTATAGTCTTCTGACAAAAATAGTTCAGTGATGAAGTTCATAACTATATCTTTTCAGCGTTTCTGTGAAATCAAAAAAGAATGATGAAGTTCATTGATGCTATTTCTAGAAGCTTTGCTTCGCTAACAAGCATGATAGTTTCAAATGTATCATCGAATAGTAGCTTGATGATCTGATCAATAGTAGAAACGCTGAACTAGATCGATGATTTGTCTATTGTCGAGATGAGAGATTGAAGATTGATTATGCACTTCTTGTAGTAATTTCGTGTGCATGTTCTCAGAAACTCACAGTAGATCTTTTCTAAATAGAACGTCATCAATGATTTCGCAGTTCTTCAATTTAGTGATATGAAATTTGAGTTTATTCTCGTTCATAGCTTGTTTATATTCACTGCAAAACTCATCTGTTTGATTGATCATACATACTCGTTGATAGAGATTTGCTTTCGATTCAACAGATAGAACATCGACTCTATCAAGAGTCAGAATAGTCTGAAAACAATCTTCAAGACGCTGAGCTGATTCAGAGACGTTCGCTAGAGACATTCTGATTAAAGCATTGACTTTAGTGTTTATTTTGCCTGATCTAAAGATGATCTGAAAGTTGAACTTCGATAGAATGTTCAGATAGTTGACTTGTCATTGACTCAACTGTTTGTTTTTCATGAAGATCTTCAAAGTCTGATGATCAATGAACATCTGAATGAGTAGTTCAATGCATTTCAGCTCGAATCATCAATGTTCGAAGCATTGAATAATGACTAGCAGTTTCTTATCATAGATGTGATAATTGATTTCAGCGAAAATCATGCTTTTGCTGTAGAAAGTCATCAAATGAAGAACTTTCTTGTCATTGTACTGAGATAGTATTTCACCTTTTACATAGTTCGAAGCATCAATCTTCAGAATAGCTTGTTGTTTGAGATCGAAGTGACGAAGTACTGAGACTGAGCTGACTTGTTTCTTTAGATTGTCAAAAGCTTGAACACAGATCTCATTTCAAACAAAAGATGTGTTCTTTCTAGTCAGCTGAGTGAATGATTTGACTAGCTTCGAGAAGTTCTTAATGAAACGACGATAGAAGTTAACAAATCTCACGAAGCTCTGAATTTCTTTTAGATTGATCGAAGTGATTCAGCTGACTATGACTGTCACTTTGCTGAGATTCATACGAAGATCTAGTTCTGATACGATGACTTCTAGAAAGACAGTCTCTTCTACATCGAATTCGCACTTTCGAATATTCATCTGCAGTTCAGCTTCGCGTAGTCGACTCAATACTAGTTTGACGTGATCTCTATGTTTCTTTCTCGTTTTGCTATAGATGAGAATGTCATCTAGATAGACTTGGCAAAAGTCGTTCAGAAAGTCTCATAGAACATCATTCATATATTGCTAAAAGAAGGTCGATTCATTAGTCAGTTTGAATGATAGCATCTTGTATTTATATGCTTCTAAAGCAGTGATAAAAGTGATGTAATTCTCGCTATCGAGATGCATTTGAAGTTTGTTGAACGCTGATATGATGTTCAATCTAGTCAGATGCTTGCAACTCACTATTTTATCAATGATCTCGTCTATCAGCGATAGAGAATATCTATTTCTTTTGAAAATGACAT
>JAABUS010004396.1_pt1 | contig 19982 bp, 29 predicted proteins | sample 5560161 | NCBI WGS metagenome assembly JAABUS01 (sample SAMN10711885, study PRJNA513376) | rock metagenome | isolation source: Antarctica rocks | place: Antarctica: Victoria Land, Trio Nunatak nord | collected 2016-01-04 | reverse complement strand
CCCGTAGTTGAAGCGCGGTCGACTATGTCCGCCGTGGCCTTGCGCAGCCGGGCCGCACCGGCCGGGCATGCGTTTGTCCGGACCATTGTCGGGTAGCCCAGCTGGAACACCTCACCATCAGTTTCGGGCAGCGCATCGATCGATGCGCCAGTGGGGCCTGTTCATCAGCAAGGGCGTCAAAGACCCCGAACCCGACCTGTTCGGCGAGCCGGGAGTGTTCCTCCTGCGTCCCGACGGCACCGTGTACATGGCCGCGGTCAACTCCATGCCCGCCGCTCGGCCACGGATCGAGGACCTCCTCGGCGCCGTCAAGTTCTTCGTCGACAACGACTACCCGGCCCGCGGCGAGGCATGAGCAAGGTGGGGACGAGACAGCTGGGGGATGTGCGTCTGTCTCCTGAATGCCCTCAGGCGGTGCAGGTGATGGAGATCGATCTCCTCCTGCGTCGGGTGGGCATGCCGGTCGGGATCTGACTTCCTCCCCGCTTACCATCGGCAATCGAGACGTCATCCTTCATGCGGCCGTCTTTCACCAGCTGGATCTGTGGATACCCACGCGAGGGGTCGAAACCGGAATTGAGCGGGGATGCGAGATGGGGCGCTACCGGGTTCCTGGAGCATGGATGACGAGGGTGCGGCGGTTGCGCCCGGCGTGTTCGCGGCTCCGCCGTGTCATCGGGGCGTGACGACACGACTCCTGCCGGGGTCAAGCAGTTTCGCGGCGCGCGCCAGGCCGGAGGAAGGGGTAGTGCGGTGATCGAGGCGATCTTCAATGGGGTGGTGGTCGCGCGCAGCGCCGATACCGTGCTCGTGGAAGGCAATCATTACTTCCCGCCGGACTCGGTCGAGCAGCGTTACCTGGCCCGCTCGCGGGCTAAGTCGTTGTGCCCGTGGAAGGGGCTGGCGAGCTACTACACCGTCGAGGTGGACGGTGTAGTAGCTCGCAACGCCGCCTGGACCTACCGCCACCCCTCGCCGCTGGCCCGCAGGATCAAGAACCACGTCGCGTTCTGGGGCGGCGTGCAGGTGACCGGCGAGCCGACACGCGAGGCGCGATGAGGCTGCCCCGGCGACTGCGTGAGCTGGAGCGGGCCACCCGTCCGATCGACCCGGAAACCGAGGCGGTCATGCGACGGCGGTGGGCCGAGCTTCCTGAGCATGTCCGGACGCCGGCGCAGACGTTGGGTCGCAACGCGGTCGGCTGCGAGGGCACCCACGGGGTGTTCCCGCGATGCAACCTGGCCTGCACCCCGTGCTACCACTCTCGCGACGCGAACAAGGTACGCGTCGACGGCGCGCACACCCTGGAGCAGGTGCGCAAGCAGATGGAGCTGCTGCGGGCTCGGCGTGGCCCGCGGGCACACGCGCAGCTGATCGGCGGCGAGGTCAGCCTGCTGGCCCCGGATGATCACGCGGCGGCGCTGGCGCTGATGCGCGCGCACGGGCGCGAGCCGATGAGCTTCACGCACGGCGACTTCGACTATGACTATCTGCGCGCGGTGGCGGTCGGACCGGACGGGCGGCGGCGGCTGGACCGGGTGTCCTTCGCCGGGCATTTCGACATGCTCATGTTCGGCCGCCGCGGCATCGAACGCCCACCGGACGAAGCGTCGCTGAATCCGTACCGCCGCCGGTTCGCCGAGATGTTCGGCCGGCTCAAACGGGAACATGGGGTGCGGTACTTCCTCGCGCACAACATGACCGTCACCCCCCGCAACGTGGACCAGATCGCCGGGGTGATCCGCGAGTGCCGCGACTCTGGCTTCGCGATGTTCTCCTTTCAGCCGGCGGCGTTCGTCGGCGATGAGCGTCGCTGGCACGAGGGTTATCGCGACACCAGCGGCGACGACGTGTGGGCGCAGATCGAGGCTGGCGCCGGGACCCGGCTGCCGTATCGGGCGCTGCAGGTCGGCGATGAGCGGTGCAACCGCACCGCCTACGGCTTCTACGTCGGCGAGGACTGGTTTCCGTTGCTCGACGACCAGGACCCGGCCGACCTGCACGCCCGTGACGTGTACTTCGCCTACCTGGCTGGGATGAACTTCGCGGACCGCTCGGTGCCGCTGCTGGCCGCGAAGCTGGTCCGGGTCGCCGTCACGCACCCGCAGGTCGTGGCCGTCATCGGCAGGTGGGCGGCCCGCAAGACGCACCGGGTCGGGCTGCGGCGGCTGCTGCGGCACCGCCGCATCCGGCCGGTGGCGTTCACGATGCATTCGTTCATGGACGCCGCCGACGTCGCCCCGGCGTGGGCGGCCATGCAGCGCGGGCAGACCAGCGACGACCCCCGCATCCTCGCCACCCAACAGCGGCTGCAGGCCTGCTTCTACACAATGGCGCACCCGGAGACCGGTGAGCTCGTGCCGGCATGCGTGCAGCACAGCGTGCTCGACCCCGCCGAGAACGCCGCCCTGCGCACGATGTTGCCGATGCCGACCAGACGCGCCGGTGCTTGACGCCCGCCTCCGCCGTGCCCTGGCGCCGACGCTGGACGCAGCCAGCGGGCGGCTGGCCGTGGCCGGGGTGCCGCCCCTGGCGCTGACCGGCGCTGGCTGGCTGGCCGGAGCAGGCGCGTGCGTGAGCGCAGGCCTCGGCTTGTGGCCGGCCGCGCTGGTCCTGTGGTTGGCGAACCGGGTGCTGGACGGTCTGGACGGATCGCTCGCCCGGCAGCACGGAGCCACCGAGCTGGGCGGCTTTCTCGATATCGTTGCCGACTTCAGCATCTACGCCGGGTTCGTGGTGGGCGTCGCGATCGACCGTCCGCAGGCCCGGCTGGCGTGCCTGGCGCTGCTGAGCGCCTACTACGTGTCGGGTACCGCGTTTCTTGCGCTGTCCTCGCTGCTGGAGCGGCGCGGCTCGCGCTTCTCGGACGGTCGTTCGCTGCGCTTCGTGGGCGGTCTGGCCGAGGGCGCCGAGACGGTGATCGTGTACGTCCTGTTCTGCCTGCTGCCGGGGCACGCGGAACTGATCGCCTGGCTATTCACCGCCGCGGTCGCGATCACCGCCGGGCAGCGGGTCGTGCTGGGCGTCGCGCTGCTGCGCCAAAAACCAATCGTCGAATGGGCCGACCAGCAGCATCGCGAGGAGACCAGATGACCAGAGCCCGCCGCCGACTGATCGCGACGCTCGCCGTGGGTCTCCTCGCTCTGACCGCCTGCTCATCCTCCGGCGGCGGCACAGCTTCGGCCAGGCTCGACGCGTCGAACTGGAATTCGGTGCTGGCTGCGGCGAAGGGCCAGACGGTCAACTGGTACATGTACGGCGGCGACGACACCCTCAACACCTTCGTGACCGGCTACGCCGCCGACCGGTTGAAGGCCGCCGGCGTCACCCTCAACCAGGTCAAGGTCACCGACACCGGCGACGCGGTCAACACCGTCCTGGGTGAAAAGCAGGCCGGCAAGACGACCGGCGGCGCGGTGGACGCGATCTGGATCAACGGGGAGAACTTCGCGACCGGCGTGCAGGCCAAGATCTGGTACTGCGGCTGGGTCAAGGACCTACCCAACGCGAAGTACGTCGACTTCACCAACCCCGCCGTCACCAGCGACTTCGGGGTACCCGTGAACGGCTGCGAATCGGTGTGGCAGCAAGCCGATTCGGCTCTGGTCTACAACAGCGCCGACCTCTCCCGGTCCGACGTTGCGTCGGTGACCTCGCTGTTCGCGTGGGCGAAGACGCATGCGGGCCGGTTCACCTACCCGGCCCTGCCGGACTTCACCGGCTCAATGGCCGTCCGCACGATCCTCTACGACACGATCGGCGGACCGCAGCGCCTGTCCGGCGCCTTCGACGAGGCGAAATACGCGCCCGCGGCGAACAAGCTGTTCGTGCAGCTCAACGCGATCAAGCCCTCGCTGTGGCGCGGCGGCAGCACCTACCCCCAGTCCGAAGACGCCGTGGAGAAGCTCTACGCCGACGGCGTCATCGACGCCTACTTCACCTACGGCCCCGGTGCTGTCGCCGACAAGGTGAAGAAGGGCCAGTACCCGGCCACCACGCGCGAGGCGGTGCCCTCGGTCGGCAACATCGGCAACATCAGCAACATCGCGATCCCGAACGACGCGACGCACCGGGCCGCGGCGCTCGTGCTGGCCAACCTGCTGCAGGACCCCGCCACCCAGCTCGCGCTGTACAAGGCCGAGGGGATCTACCCCGGCATCGATCTGGACAAGACGAGCCCGCAGACGCGGTCCGCGTTCGCCGCGGTGCCGCTCAGCCCGTCCGTGTTGCCGCTGGCCGCGCTGCTGCGCCACGCGCAGCCCGAGCTCGCCAGCGCGTACGTCACCCGGATCGAGAAGGATTGGAAGGGTGCCGGCCTTCAGAAGTAGCCGGCTGCCACGCGGGCTGCGGATCGCGCTGCTGCTGAGCCCGGCCGCGGTGGTGATCGGTGTCTTCTTCCTCGGCGGGGTCGCGCAGGCGGTGGCCCAGAGCTTCGGGTATCAGCCGTTCCTGCCCGGCTACCACTGGTCGGCCGACGCCTACGCCGCGATCTGGCGCGACCCGGCGGTGCGCGCCTCGCTCCTGATCACGCTGCGGGTCTCGCTGCTGTCGACCGTGATCGCCGCAGTGTTAGGGGTCGCCGGCGCGCTCGCAATCCGGGGCGTGCGCCGCGGGCGGGGCTGGGTGAACGGGCTGTTCCAGGTGAACCTCGCGGTGCCGCACCTGGTCGGGGCGCTGTGCATGCTGCTGCTGCTCGGCCAGTCCGGGGTCATCGCTCGGTTGGCGCACTCGGTCGGGCTGTCCGCGTCGCCGGCCGCCTTTCCGCAGCTGACCGGCGACCGGTTCGGGTGGGGCATCATCGCCGAATACGCCTGGAAGGAAACCCCGTTCGTCGCGATCATCGCCCTCGCCGCGCTCAGCCGCGGCGTTGTCGAGCTGGAGAACGCCGCTCGCGTACTTGGGGCGACGGGGTGGCAGCGGCTGCGGCACGTGACCCTGCCGGTGCTCGTCCCGCCGCTCGCGGCGGCATCGATACTCGTGTTCGCCTTCGCGGCCGGCTCCTACGAGGTGCCCTACCTGCTCGGCCGGCCCTACCCGGCGACGCTGCCGGTGGTGGCGCTGCAGGACTACCGTGACACCGACCTGACCGTGCGCCCGCAGGCGATGGCCGTCGCCATGGTGATCACGCTGCTGACCACGGTGCTCGTGATCGCCTACCTGGCGCTGGCCAAGCGGCTGTCGGGCCGGGCACTGTGAAACCGGCGCTGTGACGTGGCTACGGCGGCCGCTGCTCGCGCTGCTGATCGCTGGGTTGCTGCTCCCGCTCGCGCCGCTGCTGGTGTGGTCGGTGAGCGCGCGGTGGCGCTACCCCGGGCTGGTGCCCCAGCAGCTGAGCGGGCGCGGCGTGCGGATCGTGATAGACCCGCGCTCGCAGGTGTTGCACGGGCTGCTCACCTCGGCGCTGATTGGAGTGTCGGTGGCGGTGCTGGCCTGCGCGATCGGGTTGCCGGCCGGCCGGGCGATCGGCGTGTACCGGTTCCGGGGCCGGCGGCTGGTGCAGTTCCTGCTGCTGGCTCCGGTGATCGTCCCGGGTCTGGCGGTCACTCTGGGCATTCAGGTGTTCTTCGTCCGCTACGGCCTGGCTGCCTCGACCCTCGGCGTGGTGCTGGTGCAGCTGTTGCCGACCGTCCCGTACGCGGCCACCGTGCTGGGCGCGGCGTTCGCGAATCTCGACCTTGACCATGAACGGCAGGCCAGGGCGCTCGGGGCCGGGCCGGCACGGACGCTGGTGTTCGTCACGATTCCGCTGCTGCGCCCGGCGCTGGTGCTCGCCGCACTGTTCTGCTTTCTGATCTCCTGGAGCGAGTACGTGCTCACGCTCCTGGTCGGTGCCGGGCAGGTGCAGACGCTGCCGCTGCTGCTGTTCGCCGCGATCGGCTCCTCGGACACGACCGCGGCCGCGGCACTCGGTGTGCTGGTCGTGTTGCCGCCGCTGGTCCTGGTGGGCGTGGCCGGGCGGCTGCTGACCGCACAGTCCGGCGCGACAATCGGGCTGGGGCGGCTGTGACCCGCGCCGCGGCGGTAGTCGAGCTGGCCGGGATCGGCAAGCGGTTCGGCGACACGGTCGCCGTCGCCGACCTGTCGCTAGGGCTCACGGCCGGCTCATTCACTGCACTTCTCGGCCCATCGGGCTGCGGCAAGAGCACCACGCTGGCTCTGCTGGCCGGGCTGCTCGCCCCGGAGGCCGGCGACATCACCCTTGACGGCGCCTCCGTCCTGGGCGTCGCGGCCGAGCGGCGGCCCGTCGCCTTGGTCTTCCAGAAACCGTTGCTGTTCCCGCACCTGAGCGTGGCCCAGAACGTCGGGTTCGGACTGCGGATGCGCGGCGTGGCGCGCCGCGACATCGCGCCCCGAGTGCAGGCGATGCTCGAACGGGTGCAGCTCGGCGGCCTCGGCCCGCGACGCGTCGGGGAACTGTCCGGTGGGCAGGAGCAGCGGGTCGCGCTGGCCCGGGCACTGGTGCTCGCGCCCCGGCTGTTGCTGCTGGATGAGCCGTTCTCCCAGCTCGACCCCGAATTGCGGGCGGAGATGCGGAGTTTGGTCCGCACCTTGCACGATGAGGCCACGATGACGACGCTGTTCGTCACCCACGACCAGGGCGAGGCGGTCGAGGTTGCCGACGAGATCGTGCTGATGCTCGACGGGCGACTCGCGGGGCAAGGATCGCCCGAGCTGTTCTACCGGGCGCCGCCGATGCTGGCGGCCGCGCGGTTCTTCGGCGCGACCAACGAGATCGTCGGGTGGGTCTCGTCGCGGTGCTTCCGCAGTCCGTCCGGGCTCGCGGTGCGTACCGACGCCGCGGATGGCGCGGCGGTGCTGGTCGTCCGTCCGGAAGCGCTGCGGCTCGCCGAGACGACGTCGCCGGACTCGTTGCCAGGCCAGCTCGTTGCTGCTCGTTTTGCAGGGGCCCACCTGGCACTCGATGTTGCGACGGCTGACGGTGTCCTCACCGTGCACATGCCCGTCGAGACCGCGGCCCAGGTCGGCGGCCACGTGCGCGTCCGGGTGCCCGCGCAGGCCAGCACCGTGTTCGCGACCGGGCAGCCGGCGTGAGCAGGCAGCAGTGGGGTCAGGTCACCGGTGTCGTGCTGCTCGTCGCCGCGCTGGTGATCATCAGCGTGGCGGTCGGCGTGCCGGGGGTGAACCGGCTGCGCAGCGACTTCGCGCAGTTCGGGATCTGGGCCGGCGTCCTGTACGCCGGGCTGTACGCGGCGATCAGCCTGGCGCCGCTGCCGGCCGCGGTCTTCACCCTCGCCGCCGGTGCCCTGTTCGGCGTCGCCGAAGGGCTGGTTGTGGTCGAGGTTGGCGCGACCGTCGGCGCGGTGATCGGCTTCTGGCTTGCCCGCGTCCTCGGGCGCGGCTTCGTCGCGCGAGTCAGCGGCGCGTCGATCGAGCGGCTGGACGAACGGTTCGCGCGCCGCGGCGTCCTCGCCGTGCTCGCGGTCTGGCTCCTGCCGGTGCTGCCGTTCGCTGCGGTGAACTACGTCAGCGGACTGACCTCGATTCGCTTTCGGGATTACCTCGCTGGCACCACCGTCGGCATCGTGCCGGCGGCGGCGGCTTATGTCGTGCTGGGCGCCTACGGCTCGACGCCGGGGTCGGTGCCCTTCCTCGTCGCTCTTGCCGCCCTGCTGGTGCTGGTCGTCACCGGTCTCGTATCGGGACGGCGGGCGCGGCGCCGCCGGCTGGCGGCCGGCCTCAGGCCGACACCCGTCGGCGGCGAACCCGGCCCAGCAGCGCCGTGACCGTCCGCATCGACGGGCGCGCCAGCCCGGCCCGGACCTCGCCGATCGCGGCGTTCCATACCCCGTCGGCGTAGGTGGGGTAGGCGTGCATCGAGGCGGCGAGGTCGCGGACCCGCAGCCCCTCAGCGATGGCCAGCGCGACCTCGGCCAGGGCTTCGCCGGCCCGCGGCCCAACCAACGTCGCCCCGGCGACGCGGCCCTTGCAGTCGAGGATGAGCCGGCTGAACCCGGCCGTTCGCTGCTCGGCCACCGCCCGGTCGACGTGGCGGTGGTCGACGTGCCGGATGGTCAGCCGCTCGCGGCGGGCCTGCTCCACGCCTATGCCGACGGCCGCGATCTCGGGTTGGGTGAATGTCACGCGCGGGATCCGGTCCGGGTCGACGCTGCGCCGCAGTCCGAGCACCGCGTTGCTCGCCGCGGTGCTCGCGTACACCCCGGCACAGTGGGTGAACTGCGGGTAAGTCGTGACGTCGCCGGCCGCCCAGACCCGCGGATTCGAGGTCCGAAGGTGCCGGTCGACGATCACGTGGCCGCGCGCGTCCACGTCGACGCCGGCCTCGGTCAACCCGAGGCCGACCGTGCGCGGTGTCCGGCCGATCGCGAGCAGCGCCACGTCGAACTCGACCCGTGAGCCGTCGGCCAGTTCGGCGATCGAGTCGGCGAACCGAGTGACGCCGATGCTGGTTCGGATGTCGATGCCATCAGCGCGCAACGCGCTCGCCAGCAGCTCGCTGGCGTCCGGGTCTTCGCTGGGCAGCAGCCGCGGCGCGGTCTCCACGATCGTCACCGTCGATCCGAGCCGGGCAAAGGCTTGGCCGAGTTCGCAGCCGACGCTGCCGCCGCCGAGCACGAGCAGCCGGCCGGGTAGTTCGGTGACCTCCCAGATGGTGTCGCTGGTGTGGAAGCCGGGGCCGAGCATTCCCGGTATCGGGGGCACGGACGGTGCCGCGCCGGTCGCGAGGAGCACCTGCCGCAACCGAACCGGGACGTGGTCGACCTGCGCGGTGCCCGGTCCGGTGAGCCGCGCGCTCGCTAGCGCGACGCGGACCCCGGCCGCCCGCAGGGCGGCCGGTGAGTCGACCGGCTCGATCGCGGCGATCGCCGCGTGGACGCTGGCCATGACGGCGGCGAAGTTGACCTCGACGCGATGGACGTGGATCCCGTAGCGGGCCGCTGCCCGGGCGTCGGCGGCGGCGTGGGCGGCGGCGAGCAGGGCTTTGCTCGGGACGCAGCCGGTCCACAGGCAGTCGCCGCCGGTGCGCTCGCGCTCGAGGAGCAGGACGCTCGCGCCGAGGCTCGCGGCGGTCTTGGCGCCGATGATGCCGGCGGTGCCGCCTCCGATGACCAGCAGGTCCCACGCAGCACCGTCGGGCGGGGCCAGGTCCTCGGGGTTCACCGGCGCACCGTACGGGCAGCGGCGCGGGTGCCGGCGGCGATGTGGATGTGACCGCCCTTGATGACCTCGTGCGTCGTGTGTGCGGTGGCCGCAAGCAGCCGATTCCAGGGCGCGCGGTACGGGTCGGCGCCGCCGGTGAAGCAGGCCAGCCGGGCCAGCGGCCACCACACCCGCCACCGTCCGGTCGGCATCGCCATATCCACCACCGCGATCCGGCCCCCGGGTCGCAGCAGGCCCAGCGCCTGGTCGAACGCGTTCTGCCACTCGTCGATGATCGACAGCGAGTAGGTGAAGATTGCCGCGTCGAAGCCGGCCGCGTCGCCGACGGTCCTCACGAGCCGGCCCGCATCGCCGACCCGGAGGTCGACGTTCACCCAGCCGCGTCTCGAAACCCGGGCCCGCGCCTGGTCCAGCATTTTGTCGCTGAGGTCGACGCCGAGCACGTGTCCGGCCAGGCCGACCCGGCTGAGCACCGGCGCCAGGTTCAGGCCCGTGCCGCAGCCGACGTCCAGCACGCGTGCTTCGGGGCGCAGGTCGAGGGCCGTGATGCCGCGCAGACGCCCGGCGCGATAGACCGGACGCTCACCGGACCGCCCGTCGTAGAACCGGGCGCCCAAGCTATAGCGCGGTAGTCGCACCCGACTGGAGTGTTCACCCTCAGGCCGGGCGCAGCTCACGGAAGTCGGGCCAACAATGACGTTGTGTCACCGACTCGTCAGCCGGGTGAGCCACGCGGTCGCCCTGCGGGACCGGCGTCCCGGCTGCGCAGCGTCGCCGGCGTAGGCAGGTAACAGAGCCGCGACCTGCGCACCGGTGGGGTTGGTCAGCATCCGCTGGCCGACCCGCACGGTGGGGACCGTCTCGTCGCCCCGATTGGCCTGCCGCACGAACGAGCGAGCCGCGTCATCGTCCCAGATGTTGTGGTATTCGGCGTCGATGCCGCGGCGGGTGAGGGCCCGCCGCAGTCGACGGCAGTACGGGCAGCCGGGGCGCCAGTACACCTGCACCACGATCGCCGCCGGCTCACCCATGTACCGGTAACCCGGTGCGGGCACGCTGCGCTTCCCGGCCCGGCTCTCGGGGGTTCGTCATCCGGCATCTTCGGCGACCAGGTCGCGGACGGTGGCGTGCATCCGCTGCACCATGGCCGGGTCGGGAGCGCGGCGCTGCGCCCAGTCCGCCAGCGCCTGACGCAGCGCACGGTGATCCGCAGCCGTCGTGGCGCACCGCGCGCAGATAGCCAGGTGGGCTTCCAGGCGCCGGACTTCTCGAGCCGTCAGCGGCAGCGACGGGTCCGCGTCGAGATAGCGGTGCACGTGGCGACGTGCCCAATGGCACGTCCACATCGTGCTGGGATTGACCATCATGACGACCTCCCCGACTGTGGGTGGGTGCGCAGCTGGATGCGGATGCGTTCGCGGGCCCGGCTCAGGCGCGACAGCACCGTCCCGACCGGGATCCCGAGCACATCGGCCACTTCGCGATAGGTGAGGTCGTCGACATCGATCAGCAGCAGCACGACCCGGAACCGATCATCCAGCGCGTCCACTGCGCGCTGCAGCTCTTCGCCGAGCACTCGGTCGGCGACGATCTGTTCCGGGCTCAGCGCCACCGCCGCCCCGAACGCCGGCCGGTGCCGATCCGCCTCGCCGTCGCCATCGAGCAGGTCCGGGCGCCGACGACGCCGGGAGTTGGCGTTCGTGTTGCGCAGAATCGTCAGCAGCCAGGCCCGCGGATGGGCGCCGTCAAACCCGCCGATGCCCCGATACGCCCGCACCAAGGTGTCCTGCACCAGATCCTCGGCATCGGGCCAGGAGCCGGTCAGCGTGCGGGCTACCCGCAGCAGCATCTCGATCTCGGGCTCCACGTCACGGCCAAAGGCCGCCTTTGGCTCAGCTCGCTCGCGACTTGCTGCCCGATGCACATCTTGGGAACCCGCCGCGGTCGCCGACTCCATCCCCGCTCGTCCCCGCCCGTCGTCGCCGGACAAGCTCACCCTGATCGGTTCGAACGACACACCCACCCGCTCGATCCGAAGACCAGGCCGGCGAGCGAGGTGAAGACCATCGCCGTGTTGACCGACACCGCACACGCGAGGCGACTATCCGAGAGCACCGAAACGGCGCCGCAGATGATGCCCGCGACCAGGCAGATCGCAGCCACGCAAGCGCGCAGAACAGTCGGATACCTCTGCGGAGCTCTTGCTAGCGTCACTCTGACCAGTCTCCTCGCTCGGCGCCCGATCGGACGGTCATCGCGTGGCCGCCCGGCGGGGCACCGCGCCGGATGCGGTGCCGGCTGATCATGTCCGCCGGCACCCATGGTCGAGCCCGACCAGCCTCGGCACGCAGGTATTGGTAGATCGTCTCGCGGCTGACACCGAACTCGCGAGCCAGTTCCGCCTTCAGTGCCGGCCGCGGCCCTGCGTCGCAGCCAGAGTGTGGACGGCGTGGGTGGCGTCGGCCGGCCGGCCGACAGCCGGCCGGACCGCGGTCGTCTTCGCCGCGTTCGGGTTGCGCCGTGTGGTCGATGTCGTCGTGGCGACGGCTACCGCACTTCCGGCGACGCTGGCCGCGCTCGTCTGCTACGGGCTGAGCACCTCGAACGGCAACGTCAAGTTCGCCTCGGTCATCCAGTCCCACGTGCACGCGGACCTGCGCGGGCGAGTGTTCGCCGCTTTCGACCTCATCTGGCACTCGATGCGGCTGGTCAGCCTGCTGGTCGGCGGCCTGCTTGCCGACAGCCTCGGCATTCAGGCCGGGTACTACGCCGGCGGCGTGCTGCTGTTCGCTGCCGCGGCCGCCGGCCTCAGCTTGGCCCGTCGATGAGCGCAGTTGCCACCTCGTCAAGCGTGCGCCCGATGAGGTCGGGCTCGGTGAAGTGGGCCGGGTACGGCGTGCCGCGCCGGTCCAGCCACGCTGCTTGCATCCCGGCTCTTTTCGCGCCGTCGATGTCCCAGGGATGTACGGCGATCAGCAGCATCGCGTCGAGCGACGTGCCGCATTGCTCGGCGGCATAGGCGTAGGCCTGTCGGTCCGGTTTCCACGCGCCCGCGTCCTCGACGCTCAGCAGCCGTTCGAAACGATGTGCGACATTCGCTGTCTCGAACATCTTCTGCGACAGTGACGTGGAGCCGTTGGTGAGAGTGACCAGGCGGATGCCTGCATCGCCGAGCAGTCGCAGCCCGTCGGCCACATCGGGGTGCAGCGCCAGCTCGCCGAACCCGGCCATGACGTGTTGCACCGCATCTTCGACGTCGCGGTTGAGGGCCGCGACTGGAGTGAGTACGCCGCGAAGCACGCTGCGGCCGACCTCCGCGAACGCCGGGTTTTCGCCGACCGCTGTGAGGGCGAAGCCATCGCGCAACAGCGCGGCGAACCACGTCTGCATCAGCCCGCTGGGTGCACCGACAGCGCTGAAGCGCTCGGCAAGGGGCGACATGTCCGACAGCGTCTCGTTGACGTCGAAGACGATCACATCTGGATGCTGGACCACTGCCCTCGGCTACCCACGGAGGCGCTCCCGCATGCCGCCGCGTCGTAAAGCGTCGTTGGGCGTCGACGTGCCCGCGACAGCCTCGGCCGGACGAGCTTTCCGTCCGCCGATCTCCATTACGAGCTGCGCCGCTGTGAGCTGCACGCCGGAGGACCAGGTCGGGTAGGCGTGCGTCGCCTGTGCGAGCCGGCCGGCGAACATCCCCGTATGCATCGCGAGCGCGATCTCGGCGATCATCTCGCCTGCTCGCTCGGCGACGATCGTTGCGCCCAGGATCTGCCCCCCGCCCACGCTCTGCAGCACCGGGCGCGGGCCCGCGAGAATCTTGATGAAGCCGTCGGTGCGGCCTGCGGTCAGCGCCCGGTCCACCTCGTCCAGCGGGAGGTAGGCAACGCGTCCGCCCCGAGTGGCCGCCTCCGGTTCCGTGATTCCCACGCGCGCCACCTCAGGGTCGGTGAATGTCACCCAGGGAGTAGCCCGCGGATCGTACTTCGACCGCCGCCAGGCACCAGGCGGACGTCGGGACTGCAACGCGTTCCCGGCTGCGACCCGACCCATCGCGTCCGCGGCGTGGGTGAACGGCAGCCGTCCGGTCACGTCACCTGCCGCGTAGATCCCGTCGACGGCGGTTTCCAGGTGGGCATCGGTACGCACGTTCCCCCGGTCGTCCAGCGCCACGCCGACACCACGCAGGTCAAGGCCCTCGGTCACCGCCGAGCGCCCGGTCGCCACCAGCAGGTGCTCGGCTTCGATGTCGGCGCCGTTCCCGGGCATGAGCCGGACGCCGCCGCTGCTGGCCTCGACTCGTTCTACCTTCGCGCCCGTGCGGACGTCGACGCCGTCACGGACCAGGGCCTGCTCGACTAGGGCGCTCGCCTCGGACTCCTCCTTGCTCAACAGCCGGTCGGCCGACTCGATGACGATCACTTTCGTGCCAAAGCGGGCGAACGTCTGCGCGAGCTCACAGCCGATCGCGCCGCCGCCGAGCACGGCGAGCGAGACTGGGAGTGACGAGAGCTCGAACACGGTCTCGTTGGTCAGGTAGGACGCGTCGGAGAGACCGAGCACGGGCGGAGTGGCGGGTTTCGATCCCGTCGCGATCACGAAGCGCTTCGCGCTGATGCGGGAGCCGTCGACCTCGATCTGCCCCGGCGTACGGAAGCGTGCTCGGCCTCGCCGCACGTCGATGCCTTCGCCGCTCAGGGCGGCGGCGTCCTCCGTCCGCGCGATCCGCGCGACGGTCGCCTGGACGCGCCGATGCGCCTCGTCGTACGAGATCCGCCGCTTCGCCGCCTCGATCAGCGTCTTCGACGGCACGCAGCCGGTGAACGTGCACTCTCCCCCGAGCGGCCCGTCATGCACCAGCAGCGTGCGCGCCCCGCGGCGGGCCCCGGTTCGTGCCGCGGCCAGCCCGGCAGTCCCGCCGCCGATCACGACCAGGTCGTAGTCCACCATCCGGTAACCCCCCGGTTGCGCATGGACTTCCGAAACCCGACTCGTGGTACGGAAGGCCTGCGGCAGGAGCCGGGTTCCCAGCAGGACCCAGAGGAGAGAAATGACGAGCGAGCCCAGCTTGGCAGCGCCGACCACTCATCCTGTCAAGCAGGACCGGGACGAAGTCTTTGTGGAGTACACGAAGTCGATCTGCCCCGTGTGCAAGGTCGTCGTCGACGCTCAGGTCAACATCCGGGAGAACAAGGTCTACCTGCGCAAGCGCTGCAGGGAGCACGGCAGCTTCGAGGCGCTCGTCTACGGCGACGCGCAGATGTACCTCGACTCGGCCCGGTTCAACAAGCCGGGCACCATCCCGCTGACGTTCCAGACCGAGGTGAAGGACGGCTGCCCGTCGGACTGCGGGCTGTGCCCCGAGCACAAGCAGCACGCCTGCCTGGGCATCGTCGAGGTCAACACCAACTGCAACCTGGACTGCCCGATCTGCTTCGCAGACTCCGGCCACCAGCCCGACGGCTACTCCATCACCCTCGAGCAGTGCGACGCGATGCTCGACGTGTTCGTCGCGTCGGAGGGCGAGGCCGAGATGGTCATGTTCTCCGGCGGCGAGCCGACCATCCACAAGGACATCCTGGCGATGATCGATCTGGCCCAGGCCAAGGCGATCCGCAACGTCAACCTCAACACCAACGGCATCCGGCTGGCCACCGACAAGGCGTTCGTGCGGGCGCTGGGCGAGCGCAACGGCCGCGGCGGCAAGGCAGTCAACATCTACCTGCAGTTCGACGGGTTCAAGCAGGGCACGCACCTCGCGATCCGCGGCAAGGACCTGCGCGAACGCAAGCGCGCGGCGCTGGACAACTGCGCCGGGACTGACCGTCACGCTGGTCGCCGCGGTCGAGAAGGACCTGAATCAGGACGAGCTCGGCGCGATCATCCGCTACGGCATCGAGCACCCCGCCGTACGCTCGGTCGCTTTCCAGCCGGTTACCCACTCCGGGCGGCACATCGAGTTCGACCCGATGACGCGGCTGACCAACTCCGACATCATCCACGGCATCGCGGCGCAGCTGCCGGAGTGGTTCCGGGCGAGTGACTTCTTCCCGGTGCCGTGCTGCTTCCCGACCTGCCGGTCGATCACCTACCTGATCGTCGACCAGCACCCGGAGACCGGCGAGACCACGGTGGTGCCGATCCCGCGACTGGTCCAGATCGAGGACTACCTGGACTACGTGTCCAACCGCGTGCTGCCCGAGAACGGCGTACGGCAGGCGCTGGAGAAGCTGTGGAGCGCGTCGGCGTTCATGGGCACCGACACCACCACCGACCAGTTGCAGCTCACGGCGCGGCAGCTGGACTGCGCGGCCTGCGGACTCGACCTGCCCCAGGTCGTGAAAGAGATCAGCGACAAGGCGTTCATGATCGTGATCCAGGATTTCCAAGACCCCTACACCCTCAACGTCCGCACCCTCATGAAGTGCTGCGTGGAAGAGATCACTCCGGACGGACGGCTGATCCCGTTCTGCGCCTACAACTCCGTGGGTTACCGCGAACAGGTCCGCGAGCAGATGTCCGGCGTCGCGGTCGCGGACGTCGTGCCCAACGCCACCCCGCTGCAGCCGTTGCTCGCGCCGTCGCCCTATGGCTCGCGGATCGCGCGCACCAACGGGAACCAGGGCCACGGCGTGGTCGCGCCGGACAGCACCAACACGGGACGGCGGATGACGTGACTGCTCCGGATCTGTCGGCGGCAGACACGAAGGCGTGCTGCGCCACGGCGTACTCCAGTGACGCTGTCGCACTGGTGCTCGGCGACAGCTACCACCCGGGCGGCCGGGCGTTGACCCGACGACTCGCGACGGTCGCCGGCCTGCAACAGGGGGAGCGGGTGCTCGACGTGGCAAGCGGCCCGGGGACCACCGCGCTGCTGCTCGCCCAGGAGTTCGGGGTGACCGCCGACGGCATCGACCTCGCGGCGGCCTCGGTCGCGCGCGCAACCGCAGCGGCGCACAACACCGGCCTCGCGGGGCGCGTCCGCTTCCACCTCGGCGACGCCGAGCAGTTGCCCTTTCCCGACGGCGCCTTTGACGTCGTCATCTGCGAGTGCGCCTTCTGCACCTTTCCGGACAAGGCGACTGCCGCCGCGGAGCTGGCCCGGGTGCTTGCGCCAGGGGGACGTGTTGGGCTGACCGACGTAACCGTGAGCCCGGCCGGGCTTCCGCCGGATCTTGCGGGCCTCGCGGGCTGGGTGGCCTGTCTCGCTGACGCCAGGCCTCTCGAGGAGTACGCCGCCATCCTCGCCGGGGCTGGGCTCGAGCGGCTTGCGGCCGAGCGCCACGACGAGGCCCTTGGGGTCATGGTCGAGCAGATCCGTGCGCGCGTCACCGTGCTGCGATCCGTGACCCGTAGCAGCGCTGGGCTAGACGGCATCGACGTGGACCGCGTGCTGGAACTGAGCGCGCAAGCCGCCACGGCGGTACGCCAAGGCGCCCTCGGTTACGGGCTGCTCGTCGCAGGCCGGCGCGCCGCATGACCGCGACGATGGAAGCGGTCTTCAACGACGTCGTGCTTGCCCGGAGTGAACACCGTGCGGGTTGAGAGCAACGTGTACTTCCCGCCCGAGTCGGTGGTGTGGCAGCACCTCAGTCCGACGCGGGCCCGCAGCCTCTGCTTCTGGAAGGGCGTCGCGGGCTACTTCACCGTGACGGTCGACGGTGCGCAGTCGCGCAACGCTGCCTGGACCTATCGCCACCCGTCTCCTCTCGCGCGGCGGATCAAGAACCATGTCGCCTTCTGGAACGGCGTAGAGGTACGTGCGGTCTCCGGCCGGCGCGATGCCGAGGCCTGACCTGGAAGTCTGGAGACGGACACCGGTTTCACGATACGTACCTGCAGCCCCGTGCACTGAGACCCAGGAGGCAACATGTCGACCGAAGGCTCCCCGAGCACGACGTCGACCCTGCGCGCACCGCGTTGCTGGTGATCGACCCGGTCAACGACTTCCTGCACGAGAAGGGCGCCGCCTGGGAAATGACCAAGTCGACGGTGAAGAAGAACGACGTGGTTGCCCAGCTGGCACGACTGACGCAGGGTGCCCGTGCTTCGGGCGTCCCGGTGATCTTCGGACCGATGGCCTACACCGCCGAGGACTACGCCGACCAGTCATTCTCGCCCCGCACAAGGGCACCGACGTGATGCAGACCGACCTCAAGGAGCACCTGGACCGGCTCGGCACGAAGCACCTAGTTCTTGCCGGCATGACCGCGAACCTGTGTGTGGAGTCCACCGGCCGCCACGCCACGGAGCTCGGCTACGACGTCACGTTCCTCTCCGATGCGATCGCGGCCGAGAGCCTCCCGGCCTACGAAGCATCGATCCACGTGAACTTCCCGCTCATCGCCAACGCGGTCCTCGAGGTGAACGAGTTCCTCGGCTCGATCGCGGCAAGCCCCGGGGGCGGAGAGCAGGGTGTCCAGCCCGGCGACACCCTGTACGGCTCGGATCGCGGACAGATCGGGGACGGTGGACGAGGTCGTCCCGCCGAGCGATGGCCGACCGGGATACGTCGTGGTCCAGCGTGGGGTGATCTTCGAGACGGAGCTGTTCGTGCCGCTGGGCGCCGTCACGCACCGGGCGGGGACCAGCACCTTCGTCAACGTCCCCAAGCTGGTGGTCGCCAAGCTGCCCTGGGACCAGCGCCCCACGGCGGAGGGAACCAAGTCGATGTTCGGTCCGGCCGCCGCTGAGGTCGGCGCGTTCTACCCGACGCACGCCCCGACCGGCGCCTGAGAACGGGACGACGTCCACGAGCTTGCCCGTGCGACCCGGTCTGCTAACGCGACGGCGGGGGCGTGCTGGTGACGCGTTCAGCTATCCGCCGCAGCCGGACCAGTTCCATCGAGGACAGGCGGCTCGACTGCCGCCGCAGGGAGGCCTTCATCATCCGCAGCACCTCGAGGTCCTCGCTGCACGCCCAGCACATGTTCAGATGACGCTGCACCGGCCCTTGCCGGCGGAACGGCAGCTCACCGTCAGCGAACGCTTCGGCGTCGAGCCGCCAGCGGCGGTGCTGCCAGAGCCACATGCCGAGAAAGCCCGGTCCGCGTACGCCTGCTTCCCTTCCGTTCGGCGGGCGTGACGGAATGCCTGCGACTGGCCCACGGGTTGCCAGCTTTGTGCAGGAGCCGGTCATAGTTGGAGACGAGCGACGGCGGCAGCTCTACCGCGCCTGCGTCCTACCGGAGGTGGACGTGCTGCTGCGCGTAGCCATGACCATGACCGAACAACGCGCCGACGCCGAAGACTTGGTGCAGGACACGCTGCTGCGGGCCTGGCGCAGCATCGACACCTTCGACGGAAGGCACCAGCGCGCCTGGCTGCTCACCATCATGCGCAACGCCGAGATCAACCGGCACCGACGTCGTCGCCCCGAGCTGCTCGACGACCCTGAGCGGGCAGAAGAGCGGGATGTCTTCGCGACTGCGGGCTCGGCAGAGGACGTCGTCGTCGGGCGGACCTTCGGCGCGGTCGTGGATGCCGCCTTGGCAGCGCTGCCGACGAAGTTGCGTCAGGTCGTTCTGCTTATCGACGTCGACGGCCTTACCTACGCAGAGGCGGCAGATGCTCTTGGCGTGCCCGAGGGAACCGCCATGAGCCGGCTGCACCGCGCCCGCGGGCGCATCCGAGACCGGCTCGCCGCTGCCGACCTGGCACCGCGAAGGAGACGAATATGAACAGGCGACTGTCGTGGTGGCGGTCGATGGCGGGCACTAAGGACATGGCGAGCTGCAGGCAGGTCGCTCGCCAGCTGCACGCCTACCTCGACGGCGAGATCGATGACGTCACGGCTCGCCGCATCGCGCGCCACCTCGAGGTCTGCCGACGCTGCGGTCTTGAGGCGTCGACCTACACCGAGATCAAGAGGTCGCTCCCGCGCCGCGGCGAGCCTGTGCCCGACGACGCGCTCGAGCGGCTGCGCCGCTTCGGTAACGACCTGATTGACCAGCCCCGGGATGAACTTGGGGATCAAACCGGCTAGCTGTCGCGCGCCGGCAAGTTGTTGACAATCGGGCGGCCAGGGCGCTGATCGGTCGGGCCCGGTGAGCGGTGTGCCCGGGCTTGGTGTTGTAACGGTGAAGGTAGCCGGCCAGGGCGGTGAGTCGCTGCTGGTTGCTGCGTTGTCCGGATGATTGTCCGTAGCGCAGCAGCATGGCGTACAGCCGGAACGCGCAGTCGCTGATCGCCGTGTCGATGATCCACTCGGGAACGATCGCGAAACACTGCTCGAGGACCAGCGTCCCCTCGTCTCCGCAGTCACCCGCTCCGGCGCTTACCCGACGGACCACCGGCGGCTAACACGGCGGCTAACGAACCATCCGCAACGTTCCAGCACAGGCCAGCACGGCCCGGTACGGCGAGGGAGGGCAGCCGGTGAGCGTGAACCAATCGGCACCGGTCGACACGGGTCGTCACCGGTCCCGGTCTGCTTTTAATCCGCGGGTTCCGGGTTCGATCCCCGGGCGGCCCACCCCGCTTGACCTGCGGCTTCCCATCTCGGTCTCCGCTTTCTGATCTTCAGAATCGGGTAACGGCAAACAAGCGGCCAACAAGTCTGCGCCAAGTCCGGGTGGGTCCCCGGTCTCGGCGATGCGGACCAGCAGCAGCGCTAGCCAGCACAGCTGCACGTGGGCCGGGATCCGGCCCTCGGTGCGGTGGTGGACCGGGCGCAGGTCGAGGTGTGTCTTGAGGTCCACCGCACCCGGCCTCCCTGGACACCCGATAAGGAAGGGTGACCATGGCCGTCATGACGGAGGAGGCTGCCGATCAGGGTCGGGAGACCCGCTGGTCGGCGAACAAGAAGACCGATGCGGTGCTGCGGCTGGTGCGCGGGGAGC
>JAABUS010004495.1_pt1 | contig 19984 bp, 21 predicted proteins | sample 5560161 | NCBI WGS metagenome assembly JAABUS01 (sample SAMN10711885, study PRJNA513376) | rock metagenome | isolation source: Antarctica rocks | place: Antarctica: Victoria Land, Trio Nunatak nord | collected 2016-01-04 | reverse complement strand
AGGTTGCAACGGCAATCTGAGTATCGGTAATAGCAATAGAGGTGATCTCATAAGGACACTGCCATCGAAGTAATTGTTTTGTTCCAATATGCCAGACACGTAGTATATTGTCTACTTCGCTAGCCACCACATATTTGTTAACAAAGCAAACCTGCGTGAAGGGTTTGCAAAGAGCGCAATGTTTGTCTTCGACAATGTCCTCGCAATATTTGAACGACATATTTGACAGAAGAAGCATGAAGTAGGTACAAAACCATAATATAGAATGGTAAGTGGACGATGATTACCGTAAGCAGGGAAAAGAATAAAGCTCGTGACAAAGAATGACTGCTAAGGAGGCTGAAAGACGATATAATCCCTCAAGCAGTCATCGATAGGGACCTCCGCCTCATAGGGCTGCTTCCAACAGCAACAACCAAAATTCTGTTGGTTGATGAATTGATCAAAATGTGAACACAATTTACCGTATTGGTAGGGTTTACTTTATTAATCTATAGAATATTTCAACTCCATGTTATGCATACCTTAGTTTTTACTTTCGGATGTGTGATTATTATGTCATAACATATTTCATCCCAACGATTAAAGCGCGAGACGAAAACTTGTGGGACGTGATCGACGACGTCGTTAACATGCGGGCTGACTCTGTTACGCGGGCCGTGACCGTAACAGATCAGCATGCGCTTATCATGCTTGATCTTAAACACATGGTAGGCAGTATTCCCAGAAGGTGCCGACCAGTACTCATGGGCCATGCTCTGGAAAAACCGTTTTTTAACCCGAATAGGTATGTACGTCCACAGGCCTCTCGACCTGATCCGATCTAGCAAGTGCAGCTCAAAATGGTCCTTCAGGGACCCAAACCGAATCCCACATTTCCTCTACCCCTGCCATCAATGCAGAAATCGTCAAGTTTTAACGACTACAAGATTCAAGGCAGTGCTACGATGCCGCTGTACCTGATGGCGCCAGGCCAGTCGATTCAGCTCTTATATAGGGGCAGCACGCCCTCCTCTGCGCGACAAGAATCACTTCTTCCTCATCTCACGGCTCGAATTAGCCTACTAAAGGCAGCCTTTAGACGGAATCTCCTCTGTCTCCCTTTGCTCTTTGCTGCGAGCAATGGGCCGTAAGCGCAGGACGCCAGCTGATAGAGCTAAACGCGCTCGCGAGAATGGTTACGACGACGACGAGACCTTCGCTGATAACGCTGAGATCCTTAAATACAGAGAAGCGTTGGAGATCTGGGCTCAGTAAGTGCTATTTCATGTAAACCTGGAGTACCGCGTTGACTTCGCTCTCTTCCAATAGGTTCTCTAAGTTTGATGAAACTGTCTATCCTTAGCGAGTTCTCTGTTTCAGTTGGTGGCGCTCCGCAGTGTCGAAGGCCGGAGCGCCCTTCATGACTTGGTGGCACTGTGCAAACACGATTGTCAGACAATCTATCGCCCGAGTTTAAGGCCAAAGAAAGGCCGTTGCTCTATCCCAGATTCTCGGTGGAAATGGAAAGGTCAGTAGCGCTTTCGATCCTCGTGTAGAGAATTAGTGTTGGGACCGTGCCTAGAATCTAACCACACTGCAGCGAGGTAGTGCGTAGCTGGATAGAATGTTTGATCAATAGAGGTAGCTATAACTAGGATATTAAGAATACAGAAGAAATCAAAGGGGGATTCCGAGCTGTATCTATAGTAGGGCAAAACAAAGGGGGCGAAGCAGGTTTGCTTGAGTATCGAAAGCGCTAGGATAGAGTGTTGAGGCTAGGGGTTCAACATGGGCCAAAACCCCTAGGGCTTGTTGGCTAGGAAACCCTATCCAATCCCGACACACTCGTAACAATTAGCTAACTTTCCATCTTTCCTCCACACAGTATCTCAGCGACCACAGCCTGGCTACTTGTATCGGTGTCATCAGCGGCACCTTATGGGCGAACACGGCTTCGCTCAGTCGTGCTTGCAATGCGATTTGTGAGTAACGAGCAGCATTGCCAAAGCCACCTGGACGTACCTGAAACCCTCCCCCTCCGATGCGACCTTCTCATCTTCCGCCAGGCGCCCGTGTACGCGGGATGCTGCCCATTTTGTCTCGGCCAGTCAAAGTTGCCTGCATCTCAACGACTCTATCAATTTTTCAATCGATTTCGCTGGCAGGAGCACGTCCAGAGCCATATTCAAGGCCTCGGCGATGTCAAGACGACAAATTGTCCGCACCCGCAGTGCATTATACCTTTTGACTCCGTTCAAGATCTCCAACACCATCTTCGGGATATTCACTGCGTCACCTTGGCCAAAGCATTGAAAAGAAGTCACTCAGAGCTGACGCCTGAAACGGATCGTGTCTAAGCGAAAAGATCTCGTCGCGCAGGTTTGCTCGAACCTCACGCTGACAACAAATCTCGATCCCAAACCTCACCTCCTGAATTCAAGTTAATAGAGGATTTTCCCACTTTAGATGAAGACAATAAATACACATTCATCGACTGTACTGCAGAGACCCTCCAGTCGAGCGGCAGCACTCGAATCGTCTCAAAACGACCACGTGGATACAGCGAAAAGTCTCTGATGAATGAACAGCGTTCTTACTCTTCAGCAGAAGAAGATATCTCATTTATGAATCTATTTACCTGCCTCTCTCAAGGCAGTGAGTATGAGAAACCGTAGAACCAGCTTCGGTCAAGTCGGAAAGCACCTCTTCGACGCCCTGTTTCACTCCAGATGGAAGGACGGCTGTAATCTGTTCTCCGCCTTGTATTGATCCCGAGTATTGGTGAAAGAGTCACGTTGACCATGACAAGGCATGCGTTTTGTCCATATGGTCGATGTCATGGCTAATAGATGTGTTCATAGCGATTATGGGTACGGGGAAAGGTAAGCCTTGGACCATTGTTCTACATCAAAGCAAGTATGGCTTCAAACGGGAATAATGCTAAAGTGAATATGTCGATATAGAGGATCTTCAAACTTCATACATTCTGGTGCAGACCTTGTTTTGTGAGTAAATCCAGAATTGGGGAACGTCACACAGGTTGTCCGTCGATCAGCGATGTTAAGCTCTTCGCCACTATCAATATGAAGGCGAAGAGGGAAGGAAATTGAATGTGCGCTGCGAAAGCCTTGTCAGGTACCCAATCCGACTCTTCAATTTGGTGAATGAAATCTTCAAAATCGGCATATCGCACCGTGTCCACTGACATCAGCGAGCTCATCTCGTCGTTTTCTTGATATCGATCACGGCCTTTCTGTCCTACAGCCAAACTGCTCCCTGTGCATTCCCATGAGTTTACATCGTGAAAAAGGGTGTGAGAGCGCGTACCAAGGACTTTCGCGTGTTGCTGAATGGCTTGCATTGACGTTATGATTGTAGTATCGTTGCTGACCAGTTCCTTGTGTTTTTCGTCATTCCAGTTTAATGTCAAAGGTATTAATCCTCGAGCTGCATAATGAAAATGCGCCAGTAACAAATTGCCAAAGTGAACAGTCTTCTCTACCAATGCACGAGGCCCGAGAGGATGTTTTCGTCAATAAAGCGTTTGACATCTACTTTGAAAAGTCTCACCTGATCCTGGTGATGGACCCAGTATAACAGTCTCCAAGCGTCCCGTTCCATGATGTGTAATATGATAGCAGTTGCTAGGAAAGTGGCAACCCACGATTTGCGGTCCGACGCTTTGATGAGTTTTTGAAGGTTCTTCAAAAGATGCCGCTCGGTCTCCACAATCTCATACTCGAGTAGATGGTCAAGCTGATTGAAGCACGTGTGGCGCAGGAACAGATCCATGTAATGACGACTCAATTCGATCGACAGTTTTAATTCCTAAGCGCTCGTGGCCACAAACTTCCCAACCCTTCATCAGAAGTCGATTTGCAGTCCATAACCTTAATGCAAGACGCATCATTGTGTCCTGGGCAGACAATAAGATTTGGTGGCCAGAATTCAGCGACTGGTGGAAAACTTACGTTTCGATATAGCTGCGCCAGCTGAAAGATCTGATCAAGATAGTCGGCTTTCTCGCCGGCTTCTTTTAGGAGGAAGGAACCACAGTCATCGATATACTGACGAAGGTCGGTATTAGGCACATTCAAGCTGTATGTTGTCGAGTAAGTCCAGTTCCAGCCCGTCGACTTCTTTCAGAAGAGCTGCGCCTGATCCTGCGAAGTTGCAAGGAATTCGCGGCAATGAACTAGCAGAGTCGGGCCTCCTCGCTCGTGTGTTAGTAATGCACTTTTTTCGGCAGGACCCCGTACTAAGGATCCCCAAACAAGCTTGGACGTATAAGATGGTTCTGCCCCGCACGTCGATTTGCGAAAAGTGGCCAACATTTAGAGAACATCACCCCTTCGTCAACCAAACGGATTCGCAGGCACAAATGGCGGGGCAATTGTGTCCTCGTCGGACCGATGCGTCTCTTGCACGGAGTTCCTAAGTCGCACTAAGGTTGGTTCAGTGAGGAGTTGCTGACCTTGCTTAGTCAAAGCCGGTGGCCCACTGGAACCTTCTTTTTAGCAGCCCAGCAATTAACGCATGATCCCGACTCGGGCTCTGGGAGGAATCCTGAATATTTTCGGAGACTATGTTGTGGGTATGACCGTCCCGAAGACTCTGCGCGCCTGCTGAGACGCCGTAACATCTCATCATACGGACAGTCTAAACAGATCACGGAATCACGATCGTAGATCTAGCGCATATTATAGCTTCGTAACCATGACAAAAGGCGGGTAAGACGCACCTCCTCTTCGAACGTCAACGCCTGGTCCATGCTTCTCGAATATTCATCAATAAGGAACCTTCTCTTGCTTTGAAGGTTTGACAAGCTCCGTCATGGCAATCCCGCCCTCGAAGCACTTTTCAACCAACTCTCTCAAAGCTCCGCTCGATTCCTCCTTGACGAGCGTGCGCTATCAGGCGCTGTTGATGATCGCTCCTTCATTGATCGAAATGAAAACTTTCGAAAGCGAGCCGAATTCAATCTATGTGACCGGCAGCGTAAGATATCAATATCTCTCAAAGAAGAGTCATAGCCGCCTAACAATGTCAGCGGCTCTCCGTTCTCAGTGGAGTCGTTGGTCGCTGCGCAAGGTATGGACGCTCACTTTGGTCGAGCTGATCATAAGAAGAGGAAACAACCAGACGATTACCGATCTCCAGGGGCTAAACGGCGGCGAATTACACCGTAGTCTGTTGGAAGCCTTGAATCATGATCCGAATATGGAAGCCTTGACAGCCAGTGGTGTCATCGGTCGACATGCGTGAATGAGACGGTTGAAACCTCTGACAACCAGTAGAGATCTCAAAGCCGAAAGGAAATACTAAAGATAGTGAAATCTGGAACACAAGTCAAACGTGGCTGCGAATATAACTCGCCCGGCGCGCTTTGACGTATTACTACTGACGTTTCACCAAGCGCTCACGGAGAAAGCGAAGATCCTGCAACTGAGAGACTGTCTTCATGGCCTGGACGGTCGAATTCCAAAAAGCCGCGGATGGTTTCGTCGAAGATACCAGAAATAGGGTGGAATCCATGGAGTCAGAACAGAAAGATTCAGAGACGGTGTCTGCTTACAGCGGCCATTAGTCCATTGCATGATATTAGATTGTAACAATTAAAGTCCGCAACACATCCCGTTCAACTAAATTATCTCCGCCCTCGCCCTTAGCTTTCTCACACGCCCTTCCGCAAGCGTTGGCATTCCCATTGTGTAGGAATATTCCTCGCGGACACTGATACACCTTCTCAGTTCCCCACGATGGATGGTATGATCACTCAGTGTTTCCATCGACGGCCGTATCATAGCCGCCCACCCTTTCACCTCCGCCGCAGAATAATGGTAGCGGCTCGATGCCGAAGTATTCCGCTTCCTCTTGTATGGCCTCGTGGTGGGAGATCTGGGGCACCATCACCCGAACTAGGGGCCGAGCTGGGCTAGGGATGCTTGACCCAGTTGGAAAGGAAAAACCACGCTCCATTATCGCTTGAGGACGGAAGGACTGGGTATTCTGAAGCTGAGTTTTTTTTGGTTAGATAGTCAACGATTTCAGCGCACTCGCATTCGACGCACGCCTTTCATTATCTCCCTTTGGATCAAAATTATAATTATTTTGATATCAACTGAGTGGGCGCACAAGCGTTGCTATTATTTAGAGAGCTACTTATTCGGTCCAGATTCCGTGACATCCTCTGCTTCGTCACATATATAAACCTTGAAAGTGGCGTTATTCTGGGACTGGGTATATAGGAGCTGCAATCGACTTACCTTTCCTCACGGATTTTCCTGCATGCTCGGCGTTTTTTTGCGCCTGCGAGTTGTTGAAGGTAGTGACAACACATCTTCTGGTTGCCCTTCTGAACCCGAAATTTGTACCTGCTCGTATGCAAAACTAAGATTTGTCGAGGAGGAGCGTCTTGAGCCAGAGAGAGCCTGATCCGCCCCTAGAGCCAGAGGAAGCTCGATTCACCTCAGAGCCAGAGCGAGAGCCAGAGCAAAAGCGAAGAGCCTTACGAGCGGACCGAGTTCATGAAGCAAGGGACCTGCCAATCATCGTCAGATATAGCATAAACAGTGAGCAAATGCAGCAGATATTCGACGAATCCTACCCCGAGCTACATGGCTCGTCGAGCTGGAACTTCGATACGGACCTTCCAAGGTGGAGGAGTTGGATATACTAATCGGCTCATGGGGCAGATCAATAACGGGACTGGCTTCCATCGACGAAGCAGTCATCGCCGAGCAAGGTGCCGGCGAACAACCAAGCTGGCTGGTTGCTGAACCGGCCGGTCCCTCGAATAGAGCCTTCAGGGCTAGAGCTAGTCCCGATAGGAAACATCGTTCGTTACTCAGCCGGTACTGCATGAACCTTCCAAAATGAAGGGAGATGGAAGAGCTGAATTCTTCGGATATACTGATTCAGCCCATGCAGATTTCCTGGATTCTCGGAGATTCACATCCGGCAGTGCGTTCAAGCGTTGAAAGAGATGGGATATGAAGCGGCTATAAAAATGGGTAGCAATCCCGTCAATCGCCTCCGGGCCAAGCACATTGATACGTCGTATCACTATGTCCGGGAACAAGGTAGAAGAGGGAGCAATCAGATTGGAATACATACCCACCGATCAAATGGTGGCCGACGGCATAACCAAGCCCCTGGACGCGGGCAATTCCTAAGGTCCCGGTCAGTATTGGGACTAGCATTGAGCAATGACGCTTCCGCCGAGTATGAAGCCGGCGAGTAGTAAAAGGTCTGAATAGCTTCACATGGAGCTCCGATTTCTAAGAGGGAGTGTTGGAGACGGGGTACGTATGCACATACGTTCGCTCTGACCCTCATATACCAATAGGAATTCGCTCATCGAGTCTTCGACGAAGCGAAGGAAGCGTTTCAACGACATTGATCTTTGAGCAGATCTTGACTTCCTTGACAGTGATGATGAGAAAGTCAGACGAGAGGCATCTTACAGAAGTTTTTCATTCAAGCAGATACGGGCTAAATCTGGATTGCCCTCAATCGCTACATATTCAACATGTAACAAAGCCGCCCACGGCTCTCTTCAGTGCATCATTCCGATCTACCTCGCATATTTCTATCTTACTCGACTAAAGCCATCCAATCCCGCGAACTTCACGAAAAAGTAGTTCAGAAGATCTTCAACGACGTTATTAAGTTCAACAAGGCAGGCCATGTATACGTCTTTATAGACTATTTGTCCCCTGGCTATTCCGAAAGTCGGACACACAGGCACCACCATCCGAAAAAGAGTTGCCGATCAAGGCTACAAATGTGGTTTCGATCGATCCTATGAGAGCTGACTGATTGTTGAACCGGCTGGCAATCGACTGATTTCACAACAGAGATAGCTGACTGATTGTTGAATCGGCTGATCCCACAAGAGAGGAAGCTGGCTGATTGCGGAATCGCTGATCAACAAGAGAGAGAGCTGGCTGGTTGTTGAATTCACGAACCAGCCAGCTTCCCTTTGATACAGATCATTCTCGATATCAGGATCGAAACCACATTTGTAGCCTTGATCGGCAACTCTTTTTCGGATGGTGGTGCCTGTGTGTCCGACTTTCGGAATAGCCAGGGGACAAATAGTCTATAAAGACGTATACATGGCCTGCCTTGTTGAACTTAATAACGTCGTTGAAGATCTTCTGAACTACTTTTTCGTGAAGTTCGCGGGATTGGATGGCTTTAGTCGAGTAAGGTAGGAATATGCGTTCAGAAGAGGTAGATCGGGGCGATGCACTGAACAGAGTCGTGGGCGGCTCTACAATTTGAATATGTAGCGATTGAGGGCAATCCAGATTTAGCAGAGTCCGTATCTGCTTGAATAAAAAGTCTGCGATTTGAACTTCTGCAAGATGCCTTCGGCTCAATATTGACTTCTGATGTTTGCTCGATAGAGATATTTTCAAAGTCAAGAACGGTTCTGGGTCATAGATTCAAAGAGCCGTTTCACAGCCGGCAATGCGTGAATTAAAAGAATGACGAAGCTGTTGAAACAGAGCAAAGTGTCAGACAACCCGTCTGGAGTTGGAGGGCGACGTTGGCACTGCTGGTGGGAATGAGAATAAGTGTTGGGACCATGCCTAGATCATCCAACCAGTGGGACTTCGGGGTCTATAACAAGACATTAAGAATACAGAAGAGAAAGGGTGCGACGAATCAGGCTTTCGTATCGGAGTTGGAAGAGATCATTACTCATTTAGTGATTACATTGATCAAAAAGGGACGCGCAATTGATCCGGGGGTGAGGGATTTAGTGAGCGATGTGGAGGTGATTAGTGCTGGGGGAGGAGGAGAGATTCTCCCTATGCTCATCATTCCCGGAGTCAACATTTTGAACAAATGGGTGCAGGGATGACGATTTATTGCTTGCTACTACTGAATCCGGATATTCGAACGATGAAAAGGCCTTTGACTGGCTGAAGCACTTCGATTTTCATAGTCTAAAGGCTCGACTCGGTTTCAACAAACAGGACTTTCTTGCTTCCTTCACCAGCCTACGAGCCAAGGCCTTCACTGAATCGAATATACGGTCGGCTTTTAAACATTGACAGGCTACCCACATCAGTGTTCCAATGATTGATTGGTAGCCCCCTATTTCTTCGGGGGTAGCTTGATACTCAACCCACTCCTCGACCTTTCGATAGACGTTCTTTTTGAGCTGGCAACTGTGATGCATCGGTGTTTTCGTTGGGCTGCAATTGCTCATGCCTAGAGGTAGGTGCTTTGGTTGATCCAAAGAGTTCGCTCAGCCCTATTACGGATTATCTGCATTTCTAAATACCACCCGATTGAGCCAAGATCTTTCATTTGAAAGCGCTCTGCGAATTGCAACTTCAGGGCTTCTATATCGGATATATTCGGTCCTAGGATGAGCAGATCGTCTACATAGATGCCGATAATAACGCCATCATTCCCGGGGTGCCTGTCTCAATCCATATAGAGCCTTTTGTAGGCGACAGGCCAAAAAGGTCCCATTTGGTCCTTTTTGTTCAAATCCCGGCGGTTGTTGCATCCATACCTCCTCTTTTAGGTGTGCTTCTAGAAAAGCGGTGACGGCGTTCATTTATTCGGCTTCGTAGTCGTATCTGGCCGCCAATGCTAGGAGCATTTTGAAGATGGTGGCTCTGACTACCGAGGCAAAGGTCTCGTCATAATCGACCCTTGCTCCTGACGGAACCCCTTACACACCCATCTAGCTTTGTATTTGATCACCTCCCCCTTGGGTCCTCTCTTGATGGTAGTTACCCAGCGCGTCGGCAGTATTCGCCGGCCCGGCGGTGGTGTGCCCAGGGTAAAGGTATTGTTTTTGGTGTGAGCGTCCAGTTCACTCCTGAAGGCGAGCTCCCAGTCCTCTTCCACCTCAGTTCAAGATCGCCTGCTTCTATCCTTTCCATCAGAGGGTGTACCTGGAATATTATAACGTACAGACCGTAGCAATGTAATCTTCTTTTCCCTCTGTCTGTTACCTCAGAGCTGCACGTTCACAATGTTCATTATCTCTCTATACCTTTCTTGCACCCCAAAATGTACGGCGTGGATACCCGTGTTTTATCTTTGGGCAGCTTGTTTGGAGGCAAAGCTTGAGCATTAGCGCACTCGATGTTTTCCATTTCTGAAGTAGCTTACCCAGATACGGCTTAAGCAACGGATGATTGATGAGTTACGTTTGGCTTTCTTGGGCGATCGTATGTCTTGAGCAATGGCTTGCACTGCAATGTAGCATCATGTTCAATAGGAAGCAAACTTGTTAGAATTTTGTTAACAGCTGATTTAGATTCAAAATGGTGATATACATCGAGCATTGGCTTGTGTGATTGTTCTTGCAACTGCCTTTGAGATAGAATATATTCAAGTCTTATACCCCATAAAATTAAAATTAAAATTGGCTTCTCGGCTCAAGCACTTTGGCCACTTCGACCCTTCTCTTGTTTGAAGGTTTTACTGCCCCCAGCTCGAAGAGCTTTTCTTTGCTGTTTGGCCCTTTGATGCTCCTCGGCCTCTTTTCGGCTTGCACTTTCGACTTTCTCTTGAGAGCTTTGTGGTTGTATATGACGAGGCGACGTTTGGATGCAAAGACATTGCCAAATATAATTTCGACGATGCATTTTCGACAACATAGAGGGTTTTATCGTGAGAAAATTACGTTCCCTTTCTCAAGGAAAGGGCAATGCAAGATCGTCCACGATGAAACCTTCTATGTTGTCGAAAATGCATCGTCGAAATTATATTTGGCAATGTCTTTGCATCCAAACGTCGCCTCGTCATATACAACCACAAAGCTCTCAAGAGAAAGTCGAAAGTGCAAGCCGAAAAGAGGCCGAGGAGCATCAAAGGGCCAAACAGCAAAGAGAAGCTCTATCGGGCATTGAATTCGGTTTGAACAATAAATATATACTATATTTGTTTGGGCAAACTCAACAGCCCCCGGCGGCCTCTGGGGCTAGATTTTTGGGGCTAGATTTTGCCCCGAAGCCGCTGAGGTATCAAGCACTCCCAAACCCCAGGAACGTCGATGTGAAGCATCGAGACCAACGAGGACTGGTCCTAGTCGACTGAGTGGATTATCTTTGATGCCTCCTCGAGGGGTTTAGTATGTAGCTAGGGTGAGCTTCGATATATAGGCGATAGCTGTCGGATTTCCACCTTCCTAGCAGCTGAATTTCATCCTCAATGGTCCCGCTCGACGAGCCGAGATGGCGGCACCCCGACGAAAGGAGTGACCTGAGTAGCGACCTTCTATGTTCAATGCGGCCGCTTCGCAGAATTCCGGTGACGTGACCGTGTGTATGGATATCCTGGGTCGAACAGCGGCGCCAGCAGGGGTGCAGGAAACCTGTGAGGCTCTGGCGCAGGCCTCGTCGCCGGTGGCGGCGATGGTTAGTGTCACCCCTCGCCTGAAGGGGTCGGTTTTAGAGCTCGGTAGGGTGAGCTCCAGCGAGTCATTCAGGAGGATCACCGAGCTTCTGGTCAGATGCCACTGCTTGACTTCATGTGAATTCGCCCATTCGTAGAAATCCTGCGAATGCCAAGCAAAATGACGCATGCCATGTAGCACCTTCAATGTTGGATTGATCAAATTGGTGCAGCAATTGCAGTAGTAGGGTGTTATAGGTCTCCGCTCACGGGTCTGATTGTCGCCCTGAAGTCTTCGAATTTCGACCATGACTCGTTGTAGAGTAGGATGGTGAAAGGCTTCGATCTCGGTAACGGAGTAGCCGATATTCACATGGTGTGATCGTAAGCCGGTGAAGTATGCCTTGATGGTCTTGGGTTTGAGTGCTCTGTCGCCTAGGCTAGCTGACCAGCTGGCTGTTTCAAAGCTGGGTATCTGGTTCTGGTGGTTCTGAGGCAGAACAAAGAGTGGCTTCTTTTGGCGATGTCGTAGGTTTCCCTTGTAGATCTGGCTAGCCCCCACCAGAGGTATCTGGCTGCTGGGCGGTCTCGGGGGATCTCGCTGTACCAGGAGCTCGGCGGCTCGCGTTGACTGGTAATCGTTGCAGTGTGGCTAGCTGAGGAAATTCATCAGCAATGATACTAAATTTCGCTCGGGAAAGCAAATCGGCTAGGCGATTTTCAGTGGTTGAACATGCAGATGTCATGTGTGGCCGCCAGCAAGGCTATTCGCCGCAGGGGTAGCATGGCGCCTCCGCGCATCGAGGTTTTATTGATGCCGGCGACAACGGCTGCGTTGTCACCGTTTATAATGAGGTTGCATCTCGCGATTTGGGGAAGCCATAACGTCAATGCATGAAGAACGGGCGCCAATTCTTTGCCATTGATATGCTTGCTTCGCAGCCGGGTGCTAAATCGTCGCTTAATCGATCGCTGGTGTTGTGCCGGCAGTATGCAGGTAATACCCCTCTATGCCATGAAGACCTGCGGCGTCTGTCCAGAGATATAGCGAACGTCTAGACTTCTATTCAGAAACTCCTCCAGCACCTCATCGTTTGGAGGATCTAGCCTAGCCATAGCAACTTCCTCCTGTAGCAGTCCATCTTCCATATTCAAAAAGCTCCTCCTCATCGATTTCAATGCTCTGTGTAGAGCGAAGATTCTGCTGACGAATGACCTCGAACGTCATTTGACGGTGACAGTATAAGCACTCCACTGCAGGAAGGGCTCGATTTGGTAGAATTATGCTCTGAGAGGCATCAAATGACCGCCTGATTGCGAGGTTTGCCACCGCGTTGAGGCGGCATGGCTGGTGGTAGGGTCGATCTATTGCTGAAGCCAGGTGACAGCGAGGTCAAACCAATAAATATACATGAATAAACCGCTAAGAGGTATTATACGATGTTTACTGCCTGACAACGTGTCAAAGAGCACAGAAACAAACCTCCTTTAGGGCACACGGCGAGTATGGCATGTGATTGTAATCATCAATATTGGCACGACACTCGCGCTCCGAACGCGGCGGCACACGACTTCACCGACAGCCACGCTAATGACAGTCGCCCAATGACTACCCAGTAACCGAACGACGCACCTTACAGTTTCAGTTCGCCCATCCCTGCAACGACCACTCGGTTGCACAGTTTCGACCATTCTTTATGGGTCCCACTAAACGTACACCCCTTTTCACTACATGTACACCCCCCTTTTCACTACATGTACACCCACATGTACACCCCCCCAACTAGGTATAGCGGCCAATAAAATAGGTCTAGCGGCATAATATTCATAACAACGCGCACACGTTCTTCATCAACCAACCACTTTACCTACCCACCATCCACCCTACGGTAGCTCCGAATATATCTATTGACTCACTACTACTGATGCAAAATCCACCCATGGCAAGGACTCGAGGTAGATCAGCTGGTGCAACTGCAGCTGCAACTCGTACACGTCGTGAGCAACAGCTAGAGAACTCTACTCAACTTCAATCTAGTCAATTTGAAAACGTGGAAGCGAATTTGCAGCAACGAGCTGAGCAAGAGCCAGGGCAAACAGAAAGGGGGGATAGGGGTAGGGGCCGGAGTGAAGGTAGGGCCCGGGTCGGTGGTAGAGGTAGGGGTAGAGTGCCAGGTCGAGGAGGTAGAGGGGGTAAAGCCTCAGCTGAGCCTCTATCGAAGCATCAACAGGAGGCTTCGAACGGTGAAGGCTTCTATGAGGTGTTTCAAATTTGATCATATGTAAATTTGCTTCTAAAAAACATTTGCTCTCAGCGGTACTTAATTATTGGTGACCAGCTCAAAGAAATATAAGTACCTTTGAGATCTGCAGCTGTTCGCCTGCAGCTGTTCAATAGCTGTTGGCCGCTATACCTAGTTGGGGGGGTGTACATGTAGTGAAAAGGGGTGTACGTTTAGTGGGACCCTTAAATATTCGGGCATCGACGACGAATCAAGATACGGCTACCTACCACAGGTAAGACGCATCAAGTCATATAATGAATGGTAGGTCATCAGATACTTCGAACTTGTGTAAGGGTGGGCGAACTGAAACTGGAAGGCAAGTGATTCTGTGTTCGCTTAGTCTAAACCAGGCCCAAAATTCCCTCAAGGTCGCCTGCAGGCTGCAGGCTGCAGCGGGCTGTTCAGAAGGTAGCTGGCTTACGAAGTACTACGTACGCCCCATACAGATAGGTAATCCTTGTTAAAAGGCTTCTTGCGGCTTTTTTGCTGATGCAATGTCCAGCCCACTGCACCTGTAGTCCCATAGGCTCAAGCCGTGTCGCGTTCAGCTTCGGGCCTGAGTACGGAGTAGACACGCGTCGGATGGTTTTCCTATCCATTATCCCTTGTTGTTGCCACGGTCGCCACAACCAACGTCGCGAGCTCGATTCAACGCTACATGAGATCTCTCAGCTCTCCTGATTACTGAGAAGGTTCGTAGCCAGCAGGACGTACACCTGGATTTCGTTGTTGGCCTATCTACCTTGGGTGCTTGGGAGGTGGGAGGTGAAAACTCGACCAGCGGGCCCCAGCCCTACCAGCCCTATAGGTATCTTTAGTAAAACCCCTAGGAAAGGAATCTACTTATCAATCGAGCCTGGAGCGAGATGTCTGAGGTTGCTCTTTGGCTGGACCGAATAGAATCAGTGTCGCCCGAACGCACTCTATATACGGTCGATGTTCTGCCTGAGGACGAGGGCGATATGCAAGAAAGCTCAAGCCTCTTGACCACTGAAGACGATGTGTCAACCGCAGAAGCAAAGAGCTTCAGAGTTTCAGCGAGTAAACTTAGATATCGTCGAATCTATCAAGTCCCAACGGCCGACGGAAAACTTGAGTATCTCACGTCTATAATCAAGACAACACTTCCTGAATTATCAAATATGAATATAGAAGACTTGCGATCCGTCATACAGATATTTCTCGATGAGATAGGAAGTCTCCCCAGAGATAAATGCTACTCCTCTATCGACAACTTCCTCTTCAATTTCGACAAAGTCAAATCAAAGATCAATTATCCTTTTAACATCGAGAAATATTTTGATTCTGACTCGAAGCGATGCCTTGCCGGGAATGAGGCTGTTCTTCAGCGAACCATTATGATACATGTTATCAATCACTACTCGCTAGGTGGATTTTTCGATTGGAATAGCGAAGGCTCATGGTCTCAGCCAGAAGACAGTCGTCTACCTTCAAGCAAGATCGATACAATCTCGTCACCGAGACCAGATCTGACCATGTTTTTTACGTTGAATTCTTTCACTGGGAAAGCCATTGATGATTCGATTCCCTCTGAACTCGAAAAGTGCATCTCCCCTGACGAAGGGGATCGTTGCTTCCCATTTCTGTTCATGGAAGTTCAAAAAGCAGATGCAGATTCTCGAGACGCTTACACGACTAACTTACACAGCGCTAGCCAGGCTCTTTACAATATACATATCTGGATGATGCGTTTGAGTCTAGAAGAAAAGTTTTACAACGATGTTCGTGTGTTCTCATTAGTATACAATGCACAGGACTTGAGCGTTCGAGTGCATCGAGCTGAAATGCGAGGGAATGGAAATGTTTTTTTCTTATTCGACGAACTCTTACCTTTGCAGCGATACACGAAGAATCAAGCATGTCTGCTCATCAAGAATATCGTGGCCGAATATGCGGCAAAAGAACTTCATTCTCTTCTCAAAACTGCGTTCAAAAAAGTTACGAAGCAAGAACGTGAACGGGCCATGGCACTCTTGACCGAGCGGAAGGCCAAGCAATCCCTTGACAAAGCGCGTCAGACGTCATGACAGTGTATCAGATACCGGTCAATCATTTTCAATGAGTGCCTTGAGTAGTGCCTTGAGTAGTAGCTAGTTTTTTTAGTATCAATATCACGTAAGAGATGTGGATTCAGAATATCATTATGCCATTTTCGATAAAGTCCTGGCGCGTCAAAATGTATGTCGCAAGGATATTCAACGGTTTTGTCCTCGATTATGAAATCGAAGCTCTTGTCCTCCAAAGTTATAAGTCTTCATATCGTGAATTCGCTTACGCAGTTTCTCTAACAACGGCTTCAGGTTTTCTCCAATCCGTGCATTAGTCTCGCAATTTTGAAAGAGGATCAAGACAAACTGAAGAGTTCCAAGTCTGAGCGACTGAATGACTCGTGCATATTAATGCTATCATACCAACTGTCGGTGTTGTTCGTGGTACGCGTTGCAATCGGTTGCCTTGATAGCCGTCAGCTTCTATTTTATACTTGTGCGCAACTGAGATCTAAGCATCAAGACTTACGTAGTAAGAGGGGTTGATTTCTTTAGCGAAGATTTCTTTACAGGCGCAAACGGACGCGGCTGAAACTGCGCTGTTGACTGTTGAGAACTGGAGGACCCGACAGCGTTGATGCTCATAGAGATATTCTTTTTCTTGATGCGACGTGCGGAAAGGCTGGATTCATGCTCGTCGTCTTCGTCTTGAGAGGAAAACAGGTCCTCTTCGACTTGCGTTGATGATAAAGATGCTTGATTCGGATGTTTTCTCTTTCGGCTTGCTGTCGGCTCAGGCTCGTCTGCGGCAGGAAGATCTAGAAGGGAGACAGCAGCGTCTGCTACTTTTTTCTTCTTGAAAGATTCGCCTAAATACAGGGAGATCACATGATCCTACTAGTCTCAAACTAGTCCCTAAATAGGCCTAAGCATCTCATTTCAAGTTTTCAACATGAAAGACATTACGCTTACGACTGTTTGGAATTTGGGAATATCAGGGTTCGGGGATATGAATGCTTCATAGAGACTGGAAACAGTTGCTACTGCGTAGAGAGTGTTGTAAAGGAGATATGTAGAAAGCATCAAGCCACAGATAAGAAAGTGGTCTGTAGAGACCTGAGCACAAACAATGTTCTTTCTGTGGCATGTTTAAAAAGCCTGGCGGATATGGCGATACTCCAAATGAGCTGTGCAGATGTTCAGACTTTTCGTCCATTAATATCTATCCAAGATCTGGACATGAGCGTGGCGTAGATACACACTGAAGACCACAAGCAAAATCCCTACATCTTCTTCGTCGCAAACCGGGAAGATCTAGCGTATCACCATCCCATACTGTAGATCGCTCAATAATCTCACTGTATCGCCCCTTCTTACTCGCAAGGGCAAATTCCCAAAAAAAATAGCCGAAGCACGTCTGCCGCTGTTTTGACCATGCGCGCCACCTCGGGAGGTCCATATTGAATGTTGCTATCCGCTTGGGTGACTGGATTCCCATCGGTGTTGACTTAGCTCAGCATCACGAGCATTGTGTCAAAGGTCTCGCTTTTATTGAGTTCATCAAGTCCGTGAACAGCTGAGCTGCCTGGCCGGAGGAGTTCTGCAGGTGGGTTACAGGCGGCTTGAAGTGAGAGACCTGGAATGCAAGATCCTCATCAAGGAGAATTCTTGGTTGGAAGCGTGCTGCCGTCTTCAATAGTGTGATCGTTGACAAAAGAGGAGATGGCACAGTATCGCGCTCCTTTATCGAACTAGGGAAGCAACCGTGAGGGCCGATTTTTCGCTGGTCTAATAAAGATGCCGGTCGATGGTGCATTGAAGGATGTGTGGGAGATTGCAGGGGTTTATTAGCAGTGAGTGATGTGTCTAAGGTGCCGAAGTTGCTGTCTTGGGCTGAATCTCGGGTATTTATATCGGATATGCCGGAAGTGCATTTTTTGCAGGAGTTTTTGATTAGGCGGAATATCGCGGAGTGGATGGGATTCTTGATGATGGGAACCAGCGAACAGGGAGTTGGTGAGGTGTAAGGACTCTCGGTGTGAGTGACATCTGCTATTGCTTAAACTTGTCAGCTTGAAATGCAATAAGACATCGCTATACAGCTGGGTTTTGCAATCGACCATGACGCTATCATATCAGAGATTTATATCAGAGATTTGCCATAGGTCATTCGGAAAGAACCGCTCTGTACATAGACGCTTTTGTCCCCTCCTAGAGGTAGAGGAAATAGCTACCGCTGGCAGGGTGGATATAGATTTCTAAATGACCGATTTCGGAGTGAGTTCCCCTTGTCGCTGATTTTCCTTGCCTACTTTTTCTTGATAGTGTTGGAATACGAGGTCATATGGGGCATATTGGTATTTTGGTTGTTTTGTTAGGACTTAGGAGGCGTGGCCACGAGGCTATCTACTCCGTAGGTGGAAGGTGAAAACTCTACTAGCGGGCCCCAGCCCTACCAGCCCTATGAGGCGGAGGTTACCAACTCCCCTATTTCCAACAGATAGCGTCTAGCTTCAGTATAACCAAAGACGTCGCTCCTACTTGGTGTAAACATTCCAATGCCGTCTCAAAGGCACCTTTGACATCTTCCTTGTGCATTGCCTGGTCGCCCTTACCAGGATCCTCCTCAGAAATTTTTACGCTTCTCACGGTGCTTTTGCACCGCCGGAACAGAGGTCTTTCCGCCATCTCCTCCTTCAGAGGCACCTGCAACTGCTTCTGCCCTAAGCAATCCGAAGAAGGAACAATTGCTCGGGTGAAGTCAAGGCGGAGGCGGCGAAGGCTTGGTCTGCAAAGAGTAAAGCGAGCATAGTGATGTGAGGGCAAAGCAGCAGGCACGGCTCGTTCGGCACTTCGGGAATTCCTTTAGCGACCGCGAAACATCCGGAGGCTGCAGCAGACATGATATGGAATATCAAGACGTACGCATCTTTCTCCCCGGGGCTGCTCTCCACCGTCAGGGTCCTTCAACAAGGTCACCTTGATGTGTTGGTAATGGACCGTCAATAGAGCAGAAGGTCGGGCAAATTCCGGCAAGTTGCATAATCAGAGCCAGCTGCACGCGGTACCGCTCGTGAGGGAAAATCGTCTCCGTGGAGATGTATAGCGTCTTGAGGAGCTCGAACTTATCTTCGGCATGTAATACAGGCTTTTTTCTTCTTGTCCTTCCGTAGGTTATGTGCAATCGCAAGCCGTTGTCTCACCTGATGATAGTCAGTGAAGGCTTAGTCCTCGAGGCGGCTGCTATACTCCGTGCATCTGGCTCTTGATAAGCGGATCGAGCTGGTGACAGCCCATCTCTTGTTTCCGCACGAGGTACAACGCGTTCCAGTATGTTTGCAAAGAACTTGCCGCACCACTTGCGCTCCCTCAGAAGCCAGTCGAAGAAGGCGTACAGAACATTGATCGAGATGCCTTCGAGGGTGGCCACAGGGTTCTTGAAGATTTCAATGATGGTTACAAGATGCTTAGACATCTAGAAACCTTACTTCAATCTTCTACAGACGCGGAGTTCATGCGTTTAACGAAGGAATATTACACGGCCGACTTCAAGAGCACGGGGGATATGCTCACACATATCAAACTTCTGGAGGAACGCATCGATGCAACCAAAGTCACACTCGATAACGTACGATACTGTGCTTGATGATGTGCTTGCCTGAGCAGTGTCGTTCCCTTATGCAAATCTGGTCTGTCACCAAAGATATGACTGCAGAAACGGCTCGGGCCAAGGGCTCGTTTCGGCAATAAGAGTAAGGAAAGGGAACAGTGTAACCACTGCAAAAGAGGTTTTCATACCGAGGCTAAATGCTGGAAACTACATCCTGAGCAAGCCCTCAGTGGGAACAAGACAGACAGGATTGGGAACAAGAGGTCGTACCTTCGGTGTCAAATTAGTCGGATCTATGTAAAAGGTGGACACACGTTGCGAAGCTCCGAATAGCTTCAATCACTGCTGAGCTATTTGGCTGGGGGAGTCAGAAACTCCAAAATACGTTACGAAGCTCCGGATAGCTTCAATCACTGCTAAGCCATTTGGCTGGGGGAGTCAGAAACTCCGATATACGTTACGAAGCTCCGAATAGCTTCGATATGCTCAACATATATGGCCCTGTTTGGCTATGATTCCCATAGGAGAGTGTTGGAAATAGAGGAGATGCCGCCTTCACAGGGCTGATAGGGCTGGGGCCCGCTAGTAGAGTTTTACCTGCTCGCTTATGACCTCGTCTTCCAACACTACCTTAGGATTGTGACACTGATCTACATTTCATATTCTATTGGTATAATTCTTCAACATATCAGCAAAACGATGGCAGCCCGGGGGGGGGGGGGGGC
>JAABUS010004494.1_pt1 | contig 19993 bp, 18 predicted proteins | sample 5560161 | NCBI WGS metagenome assembly JAABUS01 (sample SAMN10711885, study PRJNA513376) | rock metagenome | isolation source: Antarctica rocks | place: Antarctica: Victoria Land, Trio Nunatak nord | collected 2016-01-04 | reverse complement strand
CACGGCGCCACAGCACCGCTGCGGCAGGAGCCGGCGGACGAAGGCCTCGACATCCCGACGTTCCTGCGCCGCCAGAAGTCATAGTCTTAACATTTACAATATCTTAAGGCGTAATGTTCAGAAACATTCATTGATTTGGCGTTCCCCTGGCAACCACTTAGGTTGCATCAGGGGACGCCGCCTGGGCGTCCGCACGGTCACTCCAACCCGATGGTTGGTTGAGGATAACGATGGACGGACTGCCCGAATTGTCACCAATGATGCGCGAGCTTGCGCTTTCTCCTGCGGCCTGCGTGGCGCAGCGCACGCTGAAGTCGGCCATCTGCTGCGTCGGCATCGGCCTGCATTCCGGGCAGCGGGTCAACGTCGTCCTGAGGCCGGCCGCCGCGCATTCGGGCATCGTGTTCCGGCGTACGGACCTTGGCATCGACATTCCTGCCCGTTTCGACCAGGTGTCGGATACGCGGCTCTGCACCGTGCTGGCGTCGCCGGACCGCCCGGACGCCAGGATTGGCACGGTGGAGCACCTGATGGCGGCCCTGTCGGCCTGCGGCATCAGCAACATCGGGGTTGAACTGGACGGTCCTGAACTGCCGGCGCTGGACGGGTCCGCCGCGCAATGGGTGTTCCTGCTGGACTGCGCGGGATCGGTGGAGCAGCAGGCGCCGGCCCGGGTCATCGAGGTGCTGCGGACAGTGCGGGTGCAGGACGGGGAGGCTTTTGCCGAGCTGCGGCCCGGCGCGTCCGGCGCCCTTGAGATGTCGATGTCCATCGCCTTCGACGCCCCGGCCATCGGACGGCAGGCCTTGTCCCTCGCGGCGAGCGGCCCGGTAGTCCGGCACGAGTTGTCGGACGCCCGCACCTTCACCCTGGCGCATGAGGTCGCCGGATTGCAGGCGGCGGGGCTGGCGCAGGGCGGCAGCCTGGACAATGCCATCGTGGTCGATGGCGCGCGGGTGCTGAACCCCGGCGGCCTGCGGATGACGGACGAGTTCGTGCGGCACAAGATGCTTGACGCCGTGGGCGACCTTGCGATGGCGGGCGCCATGCTGCAAGGGCGGTTCGTCGGGCATCGCTCCGGCCACACGCTCAATAACCGCGTGCTCCGCGCCCTGTTCGCGGACCGGTCGAATTGGCGAGATGTTGCGCCGCAGGAGCAGGCCGCGGCGCCGGTTCTGCAAGCCGCATAACGCATTCCGCGCCACCGCATCGGCGTGCTATAGGGCCGCTGTCATGAAGCAACGCACCCGCCTTCGCCGCATGCTGCCCGCCCGGGTCCTGCCGGGCCTCGTCGCCCTTTCCATGCTGCAAGGGTGCGAGACGCTGAGTTCGATCACGCCCTGGAACGGCAAGGCCGAGGACTTGAAGGTGAAAGCCGACCCGGGGGCGAAGACCGTCGAGGAGCTTTACAATAACGGGGTGGATGCGCTCAACCAGAAGCGTTATGCCACCGCAGTCTCGCAATTCGATGCGATTGAACAGAACTACCCTTACTCGTCCTGGGCGGTGAATGCTCAGCTGATGCACGGTTATGCGGAATATCTGCAAAACCACTACACCGAAGCGATCGGCGCGCTCGACCGCTACATCCAGCTCCACCCGACGAGCACCAATGCGTCTTACGCTTATTATCTGCGCGCCCTCAGCTTTTACGAGCAGATCGCCGATATCCAGCGTGACCAGAAGGGCACCGAGCAGGCCATGACCGCCATGCAGGACGTGGTGAACCGCTTTCCCGACAGCGCCTACGCCCGCGATTCCCGGCTCAAGATCGACCTTTGCCGCGACCACCTGGCCGGCAAGGAAATGGAGATCGGCCGCTACTACGAGCAGCAAAAGTTGTACACGGCAGCTATCGGCCGCTTCCAGCGCGTCATCGACGATTACCAGACCACCAATCACACGCCCGAGGCGCTGCACCGGCTGACCGAGATCTACCTGCTGCTGGGCTTGACCGACCAGGCGAAGCGGACGGCCGCCGTGCTGGGCCACAACTACCCGGGCAGCCGCTGGTACGAGGACAGCTACGACCGGCTTGCCGAAAGCGGCATCGCGCCGCCGACGCCTGCGACCCAACGGGCCAACAGCTTCTTCGCCCGCACCCTGGGCAGCGTTTTCTAGCACCCACGTGCTGACCGCCCTGTCGATCCGCGACGTGGTGCTGATCGAGCGCCTGGATCTGGCGTTCGGCGCCGGACTGACCGTGCTGACCGGGGAAACCGGCGCCGGCAAGTCCATCCTGCTGGACAGCTTGGGTCTGGCGCTCGGGGCGCGGGCCGACTCTGGCCTGGTCCGGGCCGGCGCCGAGCAGGCCAGCGTCACCGCCTGCTTCGCTCCGCCGCCCGGCCATCCCGCCCTGGACCTGCTGGCCGAGCAGGGCGTCGCGTTGGAGGACGAGATCGTCGTGCGCCGCGTGGTGTCGAAGGACGGACGGTCCCGCGCGGCGATCAACGACCAGCCGGTCGGCGTGGCGCTGCTGCGCCGGGCCGCGTCGCTGCTGGTGGAGGTGCAGGGGCAAGGCGACCAGATGGGCCTCGCCGACCCGGCGGCGCACGCGGCGCTGCTGGACGCCTACGGCGGATACGCGCCGGCCCGCTTGGCGGCAGGCGTGGCGTGGCGCGCTTGGCGGGACGCGAACGCCCGGCTGCAAGACGCCAAAACCGCCATCGCCGAGGCGCAGCGGGAAGAGGACTGGCTGCGCCACGCGGTGGAGGAGCTTTCAACCTTGGCCCCGGCCGAGGGGGAGGAGGACCACCTGGCCGCGGAGCGCCAGCGGCTGCAGCAGGGGGAACGCCGGGCCGAGGCGATTGCGTCCGCCCTGTCCGACATCGCGCCCAAGGACCGGCGCAGCGCCGGCCCGGCCGCCTCGCTGCGCAACGCGTCCCGCGCCTTGCAGAAACTCGTGCCCACCAACCAGCCGGACGCCGACAACCCCGCCGCCCCCGCCCTGGCCGCGCTGGAGCGTGCCGAGGAGGCGCTGGCCGAGGCCGAGACGCTGCTCAGCCGCTTGGCCGATGACGCCGACACCGACCCGCGCCTGCTGGAGCAGGCGGAAGAGCGGCTGTTCGCGCTGCGCGCCGCGGCCCGCAAGCACGGCACGGCGGTTGTCGAGTTGCCCGCTTTGCTGGCCAGCTTGCACGGACGGCTCGCGGCGCTCGACACGGGGGCGGCCGAGATCGCGGCTTTGGAGGCTGAGGCGGCCACTTCCCGCACGGCCTATGCCGCAGCGGCCAGCGCGTTGACCGCGGCGCGGCAGGTCGCTGCCAAGCGCTTGCAAACCGCGGTCACGGGCGAGCTGCCGCCGCTCCGGCTCGACAAGGCGCGGTTCACGGTGGAGGTCGAGGCGTTGGAGGAGGCCCGTTGGGGCGCCGCCGGGGCGGATGCGGTGCGGTTCCTGATCGCCACCAACCCCGGCCAGGCGCCGGGCGCGCTCGACAAGATCGCCTCGGGCGGCGAGCTGTCCCGCTTGATGCTGGCGCTCAAAGTGGTGCTGGTCAGCGGCGGCTCGGTGCCGACGCTGGTGTTCGACGAGGTCGATAGCGGCGTGGGCGGCGCCACGGCAGCGGCGGTGGGCGACCGGCTGGCGCGCGTCGCGGACCAGGTGCAGGTCTTGGTCGTCACCCACAGCCCGCAGGTCGCGGCACGCGGCGCGGCCCACCTGCAGGTCGCCAAGATCGCCGCCAAGAACCGGGCGGAAACCCGCGTGCTCTCGCTCGACCTGCCGGCCCGGCGGGAGGAGATCGCCCGGATGCTGGCTGGGGAAAGCGTGACGGAGGCCGCCCGCGCCGCCGCCGACAGCCTGCTCGGCACCGCTGCGTGAAGGCGGGCGCATGACAGAGGAGGAGGCGGCAGAGGCGCTCGCGACCCTCGCCGCGGAGATCGCCCGGCACGACCAGGCCTACCACGAGCACGACGCGCCGCTGATCGCCGACGCGGAGTACGACGCGCTGCGGCAGCGCAACGCGGCCATCGAGGCCGATTTCCCCCACCTAATCCGCCCTGACAGCCCCACCCGCCGGGTCGGCGCGGCGCCCACGGCCGGCTTCGCCAAGGTCCGCCACCGCGTGCCGATGCTGTCTCTCGACAACGCCTTCGCGGCCCCGGACTTCACCGAGTTCTGCGCCCGCATCCGCCGCTTCCTGCACCTGCCGGAGGACGCCGGCCTGTCCATCGTCGCCGAGCCGAAGATCGACGGCCTGTCCATCAGCCTGCTGTACGAGAACGGCGCCCTCATGCGCGGCGCCACCCGCGGCGACGGCATGGAGGGGGAGGACGTGAGCGCCAACCTCCGCACCATGCGGACCGTGCCCGACCGCCTGCACGGCCCCTGCCCCGCCCTGATCGAGATCCGCGGCGAGGTGTTCATGACCAAGGCCGACTTCCTGGCGCTGAACGCGGCGCAGGCCGCGGCCGGGCAGAAGGTGTTTGCCAACCCGCGCAACGCCGCCGCCGGGTCGCTCCGCCAGCTTGACCCGGCCATCACCGCGACCCGGCCGCTCTCCTTGTTCGCCTACGCCTTGGGCGACGTGCAGGGAAGCGTTCCCGGCACCCACTCCGCCTACCTGGAGCAGCTCCGTGCCTGGGGTTTCCAGGTCAACCCGCTGTCCCGCCTGTTGGCCGGGGAAGCCGAGGCGGCGGCGTTCCAGGCGGAGACCGCCCTGGCCCGCGCCGGCCTGGGCTATGACATCGACGGGGTCGTTTACAAGCTGGACGACCTCGCCTTGCAGCGCCGCCTCGGTTTCGTCGGCCGGGTACCGCGCTGGGCCATCGCCTGGAAATTCCCGGCGGAGCAGGCGGTCACGATCTTGGAGGACATCCGCATCCAGGTCGGCCGCACCGGCGCGCTGACCCCGGTGGCATGGCTGGCGCCCGTGAACGTCGGCGGCGTGCTCGTCACCCGCGCCACCCTGCACAACGAGGACGAGATCGCCCGCAAGGACGTGCGCGTCGGCGATACGGTGGTGCTGCAGCGCGCCGGCGACGTGATCCCGCAGATTGTCGGGATCATGCCCGACCGCCGCCCGGAGGGCTCGTTACCCTTCGTGCCGCCGGAGACCTGCCCCGCCTGCGGCAGCCTGGCGGCGCGCGCCGCGGGCGAGGTGGTGCGCCGCTGCACCGGCGGCCTGACCTGCCCGGCGCAGACCGTCGAGCGGCTGATCCACTTCGTGTCCCGCGGCGCCTTCGACATCGACGGCCTGGGCGAGAAATCCATCCACGAGTTCCACGGCCTCGGCTGGCTGCACGGCCCGGCCGACATCTTCCGGCTAGAGCAGCACCGCGCCGAGCTGCTGACCCGCGAGGGCTGGAAGGAGAAATCCGTCCGCAACCTGATGCAGGCGATCGAGAGCCGCCGCACGGTCCCGCTCGGCCGCTTCATCTTCGCGCTGGGCATCCGCCGGGTCGGGGACACCAACGCCAAGCTGCTGGCCCGGCACTACACCAGCTACGCCGCCTGGCGCACGCAGATGCTGGCAGCCACCACGGTTGGCAGCGATGAGCGCTCGGCCCTCGGCAGCATCCTGGGAGTCGGCAAGGCCTTGGCGGACGAGTTGGCGGCGTTCTTCGTCGAGCCGCGCAACCTGGCGGCGCTGGACGACCTGGCGGCGCTGCTGACCATTCAGGATGCCAAGCCCACCGCGGCGGCGGATGGCGCGCTGTCCGGCAAGAACCTGGTGTTCACCGGCACGCTCGAAACCATGAGCCGTCCGGAGGCCAAGGCGCGGGCGGAGGCGCTGGGCGCCCGCGTCACCGACAGCGTGTCGAAGCGGACGGACCTGCTGGTCCTCGGCACCGACGCGGGGTCGAAGGCGAAAAAAGCCGCGGAACTGGGCGTGGCGACGGTGACGGAGGCCGAGTGGCGGGAGATGGCCGGGTTCTAGATGAGCGCCGCGCAGGCCGACGCCAGCCAGTCCCGCGCCGCCCCGTCCAAGGCCGGCCCGACCTCTGCCAGGACCCTCGCGTGGTATTCGTCGATCCAGCGCCGCTCTCCCGGGTCCAGCAGCGCCGGGTCGATCAGCCGGCGGTCGAACGGGGCCAGCGTCAGGGTTTCGAACTCCAGGAACGGCTTCTTGGCCGCGGGGCGGTCCGCCGTCCGCACCATCAGCAGGTTTTCCAGCCGGATGCCGTAGGCGCCGGGCAGGTAGTAGCCCGGCTCATCCGACAGGATCATGCCCGGTGCCAGCGGCACCATGCGCCCGGCGCGCGACAGGCTCGCGGGACCCTCGTGCACCGACAGGTAGCTGCCCACGCCGTGGCCGGTGCCGTGGTCGTAGTCCAGCCCGGCTTGCCATAGGGAGCGCCGGGCAAAAGCGTCCAAATGCGGGCCGGCCACGCCCTGCGGAAACAGCGCCGTCGCCAGGGAGATATGGCCCTTCAGCACGCGGGTGAACCGGTCGCGCAGCTCGTCCGGCGGCGCATCCGGCCCGGTCCAGACCGTGCGGGTGATGTCGGTCGTGCCGTCCGGGTACTGCGCGCCGCTGTCCACCAGATAGGCCTCGTTGTCGCGGAGCGGACGGTCCGTCTCGGGCGTCACGCGGTAGTGGATCACCGCGCCGTGCTCCCCAGCGCCGGAGATCGCGGGAAAGCTCTCCCCCCGGAACTCCGCCGCCGCCTGCCGGAACGCCAGCAGCCGCTGGGCCGCCGCCATCTCGGTCAGCGCCGAGCGGTCGGCGCCATCCAGCCAATGTAGGAAGCGGCAGACCGCCGCCGCATCCCGCGCATGGGCCGCCCGGGCGCCGGCCTGTTCCGTGGGGTTCTTGCAGGCCTTTGGCAACTGGCAGGGATCGGCGCCGTCGAGGACGGTGGCGCCCGCCCCCTCCAGCGTTTGGGCGAACCACACGGGCGACCCCGCGGCGTCCACCCGCACCCGCTGCCCGGACAACTGCGCCAGCGCTCCCGGGAGCATGGCACGGCCCATGGCCGTCACGTCGGGTCCCAGCCAGTCCAGCGTCTCGGGCGGCAGCTTCTCCGGCTCCATGAGCACGGTCGCCGTGCCGTTCGCGCGCAGCAGCACGAAGCCCAAGGCGAACGGCGTGTAATCGACATCGCCGCCCCGCAGGTTCAGCAGCCAGGCGAGCGAGGCCGGGTCGGTGATGACGGCGACATCCTGGTTGTCCGCCTGCAAGGCCGCCGCAATATCGGCCCGCTTCTCGGCCGAGGACCGGCCGGCATAGGACAGCGGGTGCGGCACCGCTGGGGCGGCGGGGGCGGCGGGGCGGCCGGTCCAGGCGAGGTCGACCGGGTTCGGATCGGCCCGCACCATCTCCAGCCCGGCGTCGGACAAGCGTTTCAGGCCGTCCTGGCTGATCAGCCATGGGTCGTAGCCGATCCGGGCGCCGGCGGCGGCGTGCTCCTTGAGCCAAGCCGGCGGCGGCTGCTCGATGAGATGGCAGGCCTCATACAGCGCCGCGTCCACCTGGGCCGCGAGCTGCAGCGTGTACCGCCCATCGGTGAACACGGCCGCCCGGTCCGCCAGCACGACGGCCAGCCCGGCGCTCCCGGTGAAACCCGTGAGCCAGGCGAGCCGCTCGGCCGCAGGCGGCACGTACTCGCCCAGATGCTCGTCGGCGCGCGGCACGACGAAGCCGTCCAGGCCCTGCGCCGCCATCGCCTGCCGCACCCGGGCCAATCGCTCCGCCGGCAGCATGGTCACATTACCTTCATATTTTGTCATAGCTCAGCCATTTCGACCGCGCTGCACGCATATCAGGCAGCGTAACAATGCACGCTGCATTGCAGCATAAGGAGCGCATATTCCGATTGCCCCACGGGAGCGAGGCACCGGGAGTGCCGGCTCGGATCGTGGCGCGCTTGAGTATTGAGGATAGTAGAATGAACGCCCCGCTTGCCAAGGAGCAGATTGCGCTCCTGATGTCCGATAGTCTGACGTACCGGAGTCCGGTCGTCGAGGGCACGGACGGCACCATCGCCGATCCCCGTCCAGCCCCGCGCAGCCTGGCCCAGCGCGTCGGCAGCTTTTTCAACAACCTGCTCGCCATGCCCCGGCGCCGCGCGGTCCTGGACGAACTGGCCTCGCTGAGCGACCGCGAGCTGGCCGACATCGGCCTGAACCGTAACGAGTTGAGCCGCGTGTTCGATCCGCAGTTTGCCGAGCGCAGGCGCAAGCCGGCGCCGGGCGGCTTCGGCCGCACCGCCGTGGTCTGATAGGATCGGGGGCGGGCTGCTCAGCCCGCCTGCCCCGCCTTGCGCACCACCAACGTCGCCCAATTGCCCTCCCGCCAGACCCCCTCCAGCCGGAGGCCTTGGCGGCGGTGCGCCGCCAGCACCATGCGCTTCTGACTGGCCAGCAGCCCGGCCAGGATCGCTGTACCGCCCGGCGCCAGGCCGAGCGCCAAGTCCCGGGCCATTCGGCAAAGCGGCCGAGCCAGGATGTTGGCAAGCACCAAATCATAGGGCGCCCCCGCCTGGACGGCATGCGCCTGCCAGCCATTGCCCAGAACGGGCCGAACCAGCCGCCCGACGCCGTTCGCCGCCGCATTCTGCCCCGCGACCCTGACCGACCACGGCTCGATGTCCGTCGCCAGCACAGGCCGCCGCAGCAGCTTCGCCGCCGCCATGGCCAGGATGCCGGACCCAGTTCCCAGGTCAAGGATGCGCAGCGGCCGGCGCCGGACCACAACCTCCAGCGCGCGCAGGCAGCCGCGCGTCGATCCGTGCTCCCCCGACCCGAACGCCAGCCCGGCGTCAAGCGTCAGCGTCAGCCGACCCGGTGTCCCAGGGCCAGCCTGATGCGTGCCGCGCACCGCAAACCGCCGGCCCACATGCTGTTCCGGAAAAGCCTCCTGAGTCCGCGCCAGCCAGCCCTCTGCCTCCGTCGCTTCCCGGCGCAGCGTGGCGGGGACGCCGCTGACCAGGGCCGCCAGCGCCAGCGCGTCCTGCAACCGGGCCTCGTCGGCGCCGGCGTCATGCACGCCCTCCACCCGCCAGACGCCGCGGGCCTCATCGGCGAAGAAAAAGCCCACAGTCGCGCAGACCGTGCCGAGCGCAGCCTCATACGCCTCCACCGCCGCATCCGGCACCTCGACGGACAGGGTTTCCAAGGGGACGGCGTGCCGCCTCATGCCTTTTCCACGAAGCGGTCCAGCAGGCGTTTCTGCCCGGCCTTCTCGAACGCGATCTCCAGCCGGTCGTCATCGACGGCCAGCACCTGGCCATAGCCGAACTTCTGGTGGAACACCCGGTTGCCCACCGCGATCGCGTCTTGCCGGGCCGGCCGCGCCGGCTGCTCCCAGGCCTCGACGACGCGCGACGCCGCGGGCCGCCGGGCGGTCAGGGGGCCGCCGGTGAACACGCTGGGGGCGGAGATCAATCGCGCTTCCCGCTGCATCGCCGCCGAGCCGGCGCGCTCCACATGCGCCTCCGGCAGCTCGTCCACGAAGCGGCTCGGGATGCTGCTCTGCCAGTTGGCGTAAAGGCGCCGGTTGGCGGCGTAGCTGACCACCGCGAGCTTGCGGGCGCGGGTCAGGCCGACATAGGCTAGGCGCCGCTCCTCCTCCAGCCCTTTCAGGCCGCCCTCGTCGAGGGTGCGCTGGCTGGGGAACAGGCCTTCCTCCCAGCCCGGCAGGAACACCGTGTCGAACTCCAGCCCCTTCGCGCCGTGCAGCGTCATCATGCTGGCGCGGTCGCCCTCGGCGTTCTGCTCGTTCTCCATCACCAGCGAGACGTGATCCAGGAACCCGGCCAGCGTCTCGAAGTCGGCGAGCGCCCGCACCAACTCCTTCAGGTTCTCCAGCCGCCCAGGTGCGTCCGGCGACTTGTCCTGCTTCCACATATCGGTATAGCCGCTCTCGTCCAGCATCTTTGCCAGCGTCAGCACGTGGCCGTCGCGCGGCAGCTCTTCCCGCCAGCGGGCGAAAGCTTGGAACAGCTCTTTCAGCGCCGCCCCGACCCGGCCCTTCAGCCCGCCCGATTGCACCAGGCGCTCGCCGGCCAAGGCGAGCGGGATTTGCTGCGTCCGGGCCTCCACGTGCATGGCGCGCAGCGCGACCTCGCCCACGCCGCGCCGGGGCACGTTGACGATGCGCTCGAAGGCCAGGTCGTCGGACGGCTGGTGCAGCACGCGCATGTAGGCGATGGCGTCGCGGATCTCGGCGCGCTCGTAGAAGCGCAGGCCGCCCACCACGCGGTACGGCAGGCCGAGCGTGATCATCCGCTCCTCGAAGGCGCGGGTCTGCGCGCCGGTGCGGACCAGGATCGCCACCTCCGCCAGCGCGTGGCCCTCGCGGCGCAGCGCCTCGATCCGGTCGCCGACCATGCGGGCCTCTTCATCCGAGTCCCACAGGCTGACGACGCTCACCTTCTCGCCATGGGCGTCGTTGCGGCCGGACCGCAGGGTCTTGCCCAGCCGCCCCTCGTTGTTGGCGATCAGCCCGGCGGCGGCGGCCAGGATCGGAGCGGTGGAGCGGTAATTGCGCTCCAGCTTGACGATCTGCGCGCCGGGGAAGTCTTTTTCAAATCGCAGTATGTTTTCGACTTCAGCACCGCGCCACGAGTATATAGATTGGTCGTCATCGCCCACACAGCAAATGTTCTTATGCGATTGCGCCAAGAGACGCAGCCACAGGTACTGCACCAGGTTGGTATCCTGGTATTCGTCCACTAAGATGTAGCGGAATCTCTGGTGATACTGCGCCAATATCTCCGGCTTGCTGCGCAGGATTTCCGTCATGTACAGCAGCAGGTCGCCGAAGTCTGTGGTATTGAGCTGCTTGAGCCGCGCTTGGTACGCTTCATAAAGGTTGCGGGACTGGCCGCCCGCGAAGTCCCCCTCCTCAGCCGCGGTCACGCGGTCGGGCGTGAAGCCGCGGTCCTTCCAGCGCTGGATCATGCCCATCAGCGCCGGCGGCGCCCAGCGCTTCGCGTCGATACGCGCGGCCTCCATCACCTGCTTCAGCAGGCGCAGTTGGTCGTCGGAGTCGAGGATGGTGAAGCTGGAGGTCAGCCCCACCAGCTCCGCATGACGCCGCAGCATCCGGGCGCACAGCGCATGGAACGTGCCGAGCCACAATCCCTCCGCCGGGCGGCCCAGGATCGCGCCGACCCGCTCCCGCATCTCCCGGGCGGCCTTGTTGGTGAACGTCACCGCCAGCACCTGGCCCGGCGCCGCCCGTCCAGTCAGCAGGATGTGCGCGAACCGGGTGGTCAGCACGCGGGTCTTGCCCGTGCCGGCGCCGGCCAGCACCAGGACGGGGCCGTCGATTGCCTCGACCGCTTGGCGTTGCTCGGGGTTGAGCCGGGCGAGGTACTCGGTCACGGGGTGGGCGTCCTGGCAGGCATCACGGGGCTATAGAACAGATGGCAAACGCCGCCAACCTGGTCAGCCCGCTGTCCCGCTCAGGACGCGCGACCGTTCTTTCAAGCCACCGGCGCTAGGGCCGGCTTGGCCCGGACGCCGAGGAGGTGGGCGATGGCAAAGGTGAGGTCCGGGCGGTTCAACGTGTAAAAATGGAACTCGTCCACCCCGTTCGCCTGCAGCAGCCGCACCTGCTCGGCGGCGACGATGGCGGCGATCATGCGCCGGGTTTCCGGGTCGTCCTCCGTGCCCTCGAACATGGTGCCGAGCCAGTCCGGCACGCTCGCGCCGCACATGGCGCTGAACTTCGCCGCCTGGGCATAGTTGGACACCGGCATGATGCCGGGCACGAGCGGCGCGGTGATCCCGGCGGCCAGCGCCCGGTCCAGGAAGCCCAGGAATATCTCGCCCTCGAAAAAATAGTTGGTGATCGCGCGAGTGGCACCCGCGTCCAGCTTGCGCTTCAGATTATCCAGGTCATGGTCTGCGCTCAGCGCGGTGGGGTGGATTTCCGGGTATGCCGCCACCGAAATCTCAAAATCGGCGATCCGCTTCAGCCCGGCCACCAAATCAACGGCGTAGGTGTAGCCTTCCGGATGGGGCCGGTATTCCTCCCCGGTCGGCGCGTCGCCGCGCAGCGCCACGATGTGCCGCACGCCGGCATCCCAGTACTGCCGGGCCACGTCATCGACCTCCCCGCGCGACGCGCCGACGCAGGTCAGGTGCGCGGCGGGCGTCAGCTCGGTCTCCTTCACGATCCGGCTCACCGTCGTGTGGGTGCGGGTCTGCGTCGTGCCGCCCGCGCCATAGGTGACGGACACGAAACGCGGCGCCAGCCGCTCCAGCCAGCGGATGCAGGTCCAAAGCTGCGCCTCCAGCGCGTCGTTCTTCGGCGGGAAGAACTCAAAGGAGAGCGCCGGCGGCGGCAAGGCGGCGGAGCGGGCGGGCAGCCCGGCAAAGCGGGGACCGGTCAGCCAACGCTCCAGCGTGGCAGGCGTCTCGCCCTCGGGCGGATGGGCGGTGATCTGGTTCATGATGCTGCAATCCCGGCTATGCTGGCGCGGCGCGCTGTCCACGCCAATCTAGTCGATAGCGGCCGTCGCGCAACGCCATGCTTCGCCGCACGTTCCGCAGGTCTGTCTATGGGATCACAGACCGTACGCCGTAGAACCGCCATATGATCATCGAAAGCAGAGTCCAGCCATGCTGACACGCCGCGACCTCCTGACCTACTCCGTAGCCGCCACGGCGGTCTTCACTCTCCGGCCTGGGGCACGCGCCTGGGCGCAGCCGGCCGGCGACGCCACCGGGTTTGTGGTGCAGCTCGGCAACGCGCTGGTCGGCATCGTGAACGGCCCCGGTTCCTATGAGGAGAAGAAGCGCAAGCTTGGTCCCCTTATCGAGGAATCCGTGGACGTGGAGGCGATCGCCCGCTTCTGCCTCGGCCGCTACTGGCGCACCGCGACGCCGCCCCAGCAGCAGCAGTTCACCCAGCTTTTCCACGCCGTGCTGCTGAACAACATCACCGGCAAGCTCGGCCAGTTCCAGGGCGTCACCTTCAACCCGACCAGCACGACCCAGCAGGAGAGCAACAGCCTGGTAGGCACGGTGATCCGCCGCCCCAACCAGCAGCCGAACAACGTGCAGTGGGTGGTGAGCCACTCAACAGGCCGGCCCAAGATCATCGACGTGATCGCCGAGGGCATCAGCCTGCGCGTGACCCAGCGCAGCGACTACGCGGCGTACATCTCCCGCAACAACAACGACGTCGGCGCCCTGATCAACGCCATGCGCCAGCAGGCGGCCGCGTAGCCACGCTTTCGAACACCAGCATGAGGTGGCCGTCGCGCTCAAACGTGCCGCACGGCCGCATGCCGATAGCGCCGAGCAGGACGCGGGACGAGAAATTGCTGTCCCGCGCCACTGCGATCACCCGGCGCAGCCCGGCCTGGTCATGGGCGAAGCGCAGCGCCGCCCCGGCGGCCTCCCGTGCCAGCCCGCGCCCCCGCATTTCCGGCCGGAAGGCGAAGCGAAGCCCCATGCCGCGGCCGTCCGGACGCTCATGCACGCCGGTCAGGCCGAGGGCAGCTTGGCCCGGCGCGTCCCGCGCCAGCCACATGCCGACCCCGTGCGCCGGCCAGAACGCGATGTCCTGCGCCAATTCTTCGGCGACCTGGCCCGGGGAGCGCACGCCCCCGAGCATCTGCCCGAACACAAGGGGCGCGCCCTTTAACGCCTGAAGGTCTGCCAAGTCCTGCGAATTCACGGGCGACAGCACCAGCCGTCCGGTCCGGATTATCCAGGCCGGGTTCACGACGGCGCCCCCAGGCGTGGGTAAGTTGGGCGTGGGTCAGCGGGCGAGCGGCCGATACTTGATCCGGTGCGGCTCGGTCGCCTCGGCGCCAAGCCGTCGTCGCTTGTCCGCCTCGTAGGCCTGGAAGTTGCCCTCGAACCACTCGATGTGGCTGTCACCCTCGAAGGCCAGAATGTGCGTCGCGAGGCGATCCAGGAACCAGCGGTCGTGGCTGATGATGACGGCACAGCCGGCGAACTCGGCCAGCGCCTCTTCCAATGCGCGCAGCGTGTCCACGTCCAGGTCGTTGGTCGGCTCGTCTAGGAGAATGACGTTGCTCTCGGATTTCAGCATCTTCGCCAGGTGCACCCGGTTGCGCTCGCCGCCTGACAGGATGCCGACCTTCTTCTGCTGGTCGGACCCCTTGAAGTTGAACGCGCCGACGTAGGCGCGGGACGGCACCGCGCGCTTGCCGAGATAGATCACGTCGGTGCCGCCGCTGATCTCCTCCCAGACCGATTTCGAGGCGTCCAGGCTGTCGCGCGACTGATCGACGTAGCCGAGCTTCACGGTGTCGCCTACCGTGAGCGCGCCGGAATCCGGGTGGTCCTCCCCGGTGATCATGCGGAACAGCGTGGTCTTGCCGGCGCCGTTGGGGCCGATCACGCCGACGATGCCGCCGGGCGGCAGCTTGAAGTCGAGGTCGTCCATCAGCAGCCGGTTGCCGTAGGCCTTGCGGACCTTGTCGGCCTCGATGACCAGGCCGCCCAGCCGCGGCCCCGGCGGGATGACGATCTCCGCGACGCCCGTCTGCATCTCCAGCGACTTCTGCTGCATCTCCTCGTACTTGGCGATGCGGGCGCGGCTCTTGGTCTGCCGGGCACGCGGGCTGCTCTGGATCCACTCCTCCTCGGCGGCCAGGGCGCGCTGGCGGGAGCTTTCCTCCTTCTCCTCCTGCTGCAGCCGCTTCAGCTTCTGCGCCAGCCAGGAGGAGTAGTTGCCCTCGAACGGGTAGCCGCGCCCGCGCTCGATCTCCAGGATCCAGTTGGTCACGTTGTCCAGGAAGTAGCGGTCATGCGTGACGATCATCACCGTGCCGGCGAACTCGCGCAGCGTGCGCTCCAGCCAGGCGACGCTTTCGGCATCCAAGTGGTTGGTCGGCTCGTCCAGCAGCAAGAGGTCCGGCTTCTCCAGCAGCAGCCGGCACAGCGCCACCCGGCGCCGCTCGCCGCCCGACAAGCGCGTGACGGGGGAGTCCGGCGGCGGGCAGCGCAGCGCGTCGAGCGCGATCTCCACCCGGCGGTCGAGGTCCCAGCCGTCCTCCGCGTCGATCTTCTCCTGCAGCTCCGCCTGCTCGGCCAGCAGCGCCGTCATCTTGTCGTCGTCCATCGGCTCCGCGAACTCCTCGGAGATCGTGTTGAACCGCGCCAGCGCCGCGGTCAGCGGGCCGAACGCCATCAGCACGTTCTCCGCCACAGTCTTGTCCTCCTCGAGCTTCGGCTCCTGCTCCAGGTAGCCGACGCGCACGCCCTCCGCCGCCCAGGCCTCGCCGCCGTACTCGGTCTCGATCCCCGCCATGATCTTGAGCAGCGTCGATTTGCCGGCGCCGTTCACGCCGAGGATGCCGATCTTCACGCCAGGCAGGAAGGACAGGGTGATGCCCTTGAACACCTCTCGCCCGCCGGGGAAGTTTTTGGTCACGTCCTTCATGACATAGACGTATTGGTAGCTGGCCATGGCGCAGGCTCCTGGAGGCATGTGTCTCGACGTGTTTAGGGTCGTGCGTGCTGGGGGACAAGCGAGTGCGCCCGGCAGGACTCGAACCTGCGACCAAGCCGTTATGAGCGGCCCGCTCTAACCAACTGAGCTACAGGCGCCTCTGTTCTGTTTACCACGCCAATGCTTCGGCCCTCAAGGCGGCCCCCGCGCCGTTTGTGTTTCGGTCTGAATTTCTGCGAGAGGTGCAGGGCGGACATCCAGCATTGGGCATGTAAGATCGCATTATGGCCCTCCCGATCCTACAATCTGCCTTCATCCGTCCGTCGAGGCTGAAACTCGGCGACAAAGTCCGGTTTGTTTCGCCGGCCAGCACGCCGCAACGAGAGGCGGTCCTTCGATGCGCGGAGAGGTTGGGGGATTGGGGGCTAAAAGTGGACTTCGGCGAGCACGCCTTTCGTAAAGTCGGCTACCTCGCCGGCATGGACGACGAGCGTTTGGCGGACATCAATGCCGCCCTTCGAGATGATAGCGTGAGGGCAATCTTCACCACTCGAGGCGGCAAAGGTTCTTACCGCATTGCGGATCGCCTGGATTTCAATGCGGCGCGGCGCGATCCAAAATTCCTGGTTGGGTTCAGTGACATCACGATTCTCCACCTCGCCCTGTGGAAGCACTGCGAAATCAGCGGCATCCATGGTGCCCTTGTTGATGTGGCTGGGCAACTCGATACGCAGAACGAGGCATCACTCCGAACCCTACTCATGAAGGACGATCCAGTCGTGATCCGGTCCAGGAGCACGGAGATAACCTCCGCCTTGACGACATCAGGCGTGGCGGAAGGGATACTGCTGGGCGGCAACCTCGACTCGATTGCAACCGCCGCCGGCTGGGCTCTTCCATCGTTGGACGGAGCAATCCTCCTTCTCGAAGCGGCCAACATGTATTTGGGACAGGTTGACCGACAGTTGACGATGCTCCGCAAGGCAGGGCATCTCGCCGGCCTTGCAGGCATCGCCATCGGCCAGTTCACAGGATTTCATCCGAGCAATACATTCACCATCGTTGATTTGCTGCGGGAGCATCTTGAGCCGATGGGAGTGCCGGTTCTCGGCGGATTGCCTCTGGGGCATGGAGACGAGCCATTGAGCACACTCGTGGGAGCCATAGCCATCTTGGATGCGACGTCTCAGAACCTCACAGTCAAGCGATGAGCCGCTGTCGGTTTGGACCTGCCGGCTGGAATGTCCGCAGTGGGTCGAAGCCGACTTTCAAACCGAAATATCACCCCGCATCACATCACCCCGCCTCGCGTTGGCAAGCCCCAGGCGCGCAGCTATGGTCCCGCCGCCCCGAAACAATGATGGAATCGCACGATGGACGTCTCCAAAATCCCGACCGGCAAGGACGCGCCGCACGACATCAACGTGGTGATCGAGATCCCGCAAGGCAGCCAGGTCAAGTACGAGGTCGATAAAGACAGCGGCGCCGTCTTCGTGGACCGCTTCCTGTTCACCCCCATGGCCTACCCGGCGGCCTACGGCTTCATCCCCGGCACCCTTGCCGACGACGGCGACCCGGCTGACGCCCTCGTGCTCGCCCCCGCCCCCGTGGTGCCCGGCGCCGTCATCCGCTGCCGCCCCATCGGCATGTTGCAGATGGAGGACGAGAGCGGCCAGGACGAGAAGATCATCTGCGTCCCGCACGACAAGATCCATCCGCAGTTCACCGGCGTCCACGCGGTCGAGGACCTGCCGGCCATCACTCGCGCTGCCATCGAGCACTTCTTCACGCGCTACAAGGACCTGGAACCCGGCAAGTGGGTCAAGGTGACGGGCTGGGCCGGGCGGGAAGCCGCGGAAGAGGTGATCCGCAAGTCGGTCTCAGCAGCCAAGCCGTAGCCGCCGCTGCTCAATGTCCCCGCTTGAGGCCCCCGGCCCGGCGGGGACCGGTCCAGCCGGCCATGCGCGCCATGCGGCGCAGCCCGGCCCATTGCTGCTGGACGTAGCTCCCGGTCGCCAACGCCTCCTCGGCGGAAGGGTCCCCGGTGCGGACGTACGCACGGTCGAAATCGGCCGTGCCGAACAGCACGTCCCACCACGGCAGGATCGCGCCGTAGTTGGCGCTGCGCTGCCCCGCCGCCAGCACGCCGTGGTGCGAGCGGTGGAACCGGGGCGACACCAGCAGCCGCTCCCCCAGCCAGCCGAACGACAACCTTGCGTTGGCGTGCGACAGGCTTTCCAGGAAGCGCAGCAGCAGCACCAGCAGCGGGAACTGCATGGGCGGGATGCCGATCAGGAGCGCCACGGCGGTGAACCAGGCGAAGCCGATTAGGTCGTCCAGCACGTGGTTCCGGTCATCGGACCAGAACGTCATCTGACGCTGCGCATGGTGCAGCGAGTGCAGCGCCCACCACCAGCCAAACCGATGCGACAGCCGGTGCCGCCAGTACTCGGAGAAGTCGAGGATCACGGCATACAGGAAGAAGGTCAGCAAATGGTGGCCCAGCAGCGCCGGCGCCAGCCGCTCCAGCGTCGGCGGCACCCAGCCGTGGTCGGACAGCCATCCGTTCAGCGTCACCTGGAGTTGATAGAACAGCACGAACGTCACCAGCGGCAGCACGCCCACGCGGGACAGCAGGGTGTAGAGCACGTCCACCCAGACGGCCTTCTGGTCCGGCCAGCGCTCCACCGGGCGCCAGCGTTCCAGCGGCAGGCAGACCGCGAACGTCACGGCGACCTGCGCCACGCCGTAGCAGGCGAACAGCGCCCAGCCGAAGGCGATCTCCTCCCACTCCATCCCGCCGACCGCGTATAGGATCGGCAGCAGCACGGTCTCGGTCAGCCAGCCGGCTGCCAGGCTGAACGGGTCCGTCATCGCGCCCCCGTGAGGAAGATGCCGTGCGGCGAGCGCCCAACCGAGATGGATTGCAGCGTGCCGGTCGCCGGGTCGAGCACGCCGACCTTCTGGATGAAGCGCTGGGTGATCCACAGCTTGCCGTCCGGCGCGAAGTCGATGCAGTCAGGCCCGCCCGGCACCCGGTAGCTGCGGATCACCGCGTAGGTCTGCGCATCCAGCGCCACCGTCGTGCCGTCCACCCGGTTGTTGACCCACAAGGTCTTGCGGTCTGGCGACAGGAACAACTGGTGTGCGCCGCGGCCCGTGCGGATGCGCTGCTCGACCCGGCCATCGACGGGGTCCACCACCGCGAAGTGGTCCGACCCCATGTTGGCCACCAGCACCTTGTTGTTCAGCCAGATCACCCCGGCCGGCGTCGCGCCGACCTCCGCGGTCCAGCTCACCGCCTGGCGCCGGAGGTCGATGGCGGCCAGCCGGTTGGTGCCCTGCAGGGTCACGTAGGCCATGCTGCTGTCCGGCGCGTAGGCCACATGGCTCGGCATCGAGCTGAGCGGGAACCGCTTGGCCAACGACATAGTGGACGCGTCGTAAACATCGACTTGGTTGCGCGCCAGGCCGGTCACGGTCAGCCACTTGCCATCCGGGCTGAACGCCAGTTGGTAGGGATCGGCCACCGGCATGCGGCGCCGGATCTCCCCGGTCCGCGAATCGAGGAACAGCATTTCGTTCGCGCCCGCGTCGCCGACCAGCAGCTCGGACCCGTCCGGGCTGAGTGCCACGTGGTGCGGCTCCCGCAGCACCGGGACCCGGCGCAGCTCGGTCTCCCGGGCCATGTCGAGCACGCTCAGGGTCGCGTCGCCTGAGTTCAGCACGATGGCGAGGCCGTCGGCCCAGGCCGAGCCGGACATGGACGCCATGAGCAAGAGGAACGTGAGGAGCAACCGCATCAAAAACTCCATGCCGCGTCGCCTGGCAGCGTTGGACGCAGGCTACCATGCCTGACCCGGCTGAGGGGCAACTTCCGCGCCGGGCTGGGCCGCCAACCGCGCCGGGCTGCATGGCTATGACAGCATTTGGCTCATGGCAAGACTTGGATCGGCATCGAACCTGTTTTGACCAGGGTTTCGCGTTCGCTTTTTGGTCACGGCCGCTTGATCGTGAGAAGGATGCAAATGACTTGCCAGCAGGCAGCGGATTCGCAAGGTTGCAGGAATGTCGGATGCGGATGGCAAGCAGTCCAAGGTACTTGTCGTCGAGGATGAATTCCTTGTGCGCCTCACCCTGGTCGAAGCGTTGAGCGACGAGGGTTTTCAGGTCCTTGAAGCCGAAACCGGCGACGCCGCGCTGCCGATCCTGCAACGCTATCAGGAAATCAGCCTGCTGCTGACCGATATCCAGTTGCCGGGAACGATCAATGGCCATGCCTTGGCACTGAGAGCGCGTGAGAACCAGCCTAACCTGCCCATCATCTTCATGACAGGCGGTCCGGACGAGGAAACGGACGGCTCCGCCCGGAACGTGTTCATCAGCAAGCCTTACACGCTGGCGAGCATCTGCAAGACCGCAAAGCGCCTGACCGCCGCCGCCGCGGAGTAGCGGCGGGCGCGGCTCCCATCTGGCATCAGTCTTGCTTAGCCCGAGGCGAACCGTCTCAGGGACCATGATGAGCGCAACGCTTCGACCCACTGCCGCCGTCCCTGTCGCCAGCACACGATGGGTGCAACTGGGCCTGGGCCTGGTCTGCATGATGGCGATCTCCAGCCCGCAATATGTTTGGACCTTGTTCACCAAGCCGCTCGGCGCCACGCTGGGCG